>ERZ746981.275-NODE-275-length-28058-cov-16.161431_pt1 | contig 28058 bp, 43 predicted proteins | sample MGYA00374948_ERZ746981 | MGnify/ENA primary metagenome ERZ746981 (study PRJEB28757, sample SAMN06711160) | food metagenome | host: microorganism | place: China:Harbin | collected 2017-01-30 | study: EMG produced TPA metagenomics assembly of the Analysis of...
CATAGTTAATGGTATTATTGAACATATTAAATACGATTGTTAGAACAATTGATTTAAGGAAGGAATTTAGAAAAATGAACGAACAGTACAGTAACATGACCTGTGATGAAATGGCATGGCAATGGCATTTAGAAAGCGTAAAACTAGAACAAAAACAAAAACAATATTGGATTGATTCAATCCAAAATAATTTTATAAATTATGTTGTTAGCTTTGAAGATACAATCAAAGAATTAGATGATATGAAATCAGCCGGTTTGATATATCAATATGAATATGACATTCTTTCCGAACAGATAAATTACATCCATACGGAAAGGACCAATATTGAACCTGAAATTACTGAACCGCCGAAGTTAAACATATTAGAAATTTTACTTATTTGTTATATGGCCGTTGTTTTTCTTCCGGTCTATATCATATCAGAAATATTTTGTTCCGATAGTGAATAAAGAAAATGGTAAATCATCAAGACATGAAAGAACTGTTGGAATATACAACGGTTGATCTGGGATTTTATGAAGAATTTTTCTATTTGTATAATAATAATATTATCGGAAGAATTGATGGATCGCATTTTCCAACAATTCACGAAGACAAATATATAATAGATAATGATACCATAATATTTGTATTCAATCGCCGCGTCACATTCCAAGGCGAAAAATATATGATTGGAAGCATTTCATTTAAATGCGACCAGAAGCAGATGGCAAAATTTAAAATGCTTTATATAAAATAAGGAAAAAGAAAATGACAAATAACAATCTTATTATACCAGACCACGAAACAGCATATAAAATACAACAGTTCCTTTTGACAATTAATAAGTCATATAGTTGTTATATATGTGATCCAATAGACAGAACAGAAATGGAATTCATTTATGAAGATCGTTTTAGTAATATTGATGGTTTAAATTCGGAACCAATAGAAATATGGGCCAGAACAGACTGGGCAATGTATTGCCCAACTATTGATTATATGTTCTTTTATAGTAATACATTTCAGACGGAAGATTTTACAGTTAGAATGTATTGGCCAAAATATTTTACAGATGAAAAGGTAATCGCACATATCAAAATGATTTATATGAAATAATAAAATGAAAAATATCTTTTACCGTATATTCAAAAAAACCAAATCTAATTTTGCAGATGCGATGGCGTCAAATCCTGACAAAGAAATGAACGAATTGAAAAAACGAATCGATCATGTCAAGCGTTTACATGCAAGTGGATTGCTAACAAAAGATGCCACATCGTATATAATATGCGAATTTCTTATGAACCATTATAAATTAGACAAATATAATACATAATATAAAAAACCCGGCACATGGCCGGGTTTTCTTTATTGTGGTTTTCCTGTTGTGGAACCACCCGCCTGAACGCCAGAATGAACGTGTCCATCCAGACTTATGCCCGCGCCGGTAACATCGCCCTGTGCGGTTACACTGCCTGACACAGACAAGTCACCTGTGATTGCTACCTTCCCGGCAGTCACCTTCATAACCGAAGAACCGCCAATCTGAACATCAACTGTCGTCTTGGCGTTGATGATTATGGTGCCATCTGTCCTGACATAAATCTGCTGCCCGTTTACGTCATAGATCTGCACTTCACCCGGCTTCATCGCCACAGGGTGATATTTCGGATTGTGGGTGCCGATTATGAAGGCGTTATCATTTAGGCCACTGGTGGCGATTGTCGCGGCATAGGAACCGACAGGCGGAACGGTGGCGATACCGAAATGCTGCACCAGTTCAATGCCATCATGAATTTCATTCCCGTTACGCGCAGAAGTCTGTGCGACACCTACAGAACTAGACGTATCCAAGTCTTTAGACAGGGTTCGCATCTTTACCATGTTCTGAATTCGGTTCGACATAATATTCGAAATTTCAGTAGTATTATTACTGTGCCAGTGATTCGCCATATAAATGATCCTTATTTTTAAATACATAATATTTAAAATAAAAAAGGAATTATTATATGTCCGATATTTCTTTAGTGCAGAAATCCGATGGTAGTTATGATTGGGATGTTTCGACAGGTGACCTGTCGCATGGTGATGATCTTGCGTCTGCGGTCATGATATCGATGCTTACAGACGGGCTGGCTGATGACACACATACAACCATAGCATTTAACAGGCGCAGGGGATGGTGGGGTTCCTACCTGTTGATAGGATATTTTGGATTCCAGGCGTGGACGTGTTTCGAAGAAGCCGTTGATACAACCACCCTGCAAAACAAACTTATAAATTACACGACACAGGCTTTGACGTGGCTGGTTACGGAAGGAACCGTAAAGAACATTGATGTTACCGTGACGCTGACCGGCCATTTGAAGGCCATCATTCAGATTACGCTGACTGAACCAGATGAAAATCAGAAGTCATATGCGATATTCTGGAAAAACATATAATGAAGAAAACCGAATATCTAAAGACAGATGTGTTTAAAAACGAACGAAAAACACACGATAAAAATCAGTCAAATTATGATTCAAAATGGGAAAAATTTTCAAGATCATATAGGCGCAATCATCCTTGGTGCGTTGAATGTCGGAAGAAAGGAATATGGAACGATGATAAAATTCATACTGACCATATCGTTCCACTGGAAATAGCACCTGATAGAAAATATGATTTAACCAATTTACAAAGTCTGTGTTCGTCATGTCATTCTGTTAAAACACATGATGAAAAGTTATCCGAACAAGCTAAGGCTAACGAAATCACCGAAATCAAACGAAAACTGGCTATAAGATATAAAAATCCAATGACAGACGAACAATAAAAAAGGCGGGATATTATCCCGCCTTTTTGTTTTAATGTTTTCGATTAGGAAGCCGCTGATGCAACGTATTCTTCAGTCACATCCAAACTGTGAACTGTGATCTTTGATCGTTTGTTCACAGGGTCTGGTGTAGCTGCGCCCTGCACTTTACCGGACTTCAATGTTACAACGATTCCGTCTGCCTGAACCATAACGATAGTCATGTTCGTGTTACCGTTATATATCGATGGTGTTTCACCGTCTGGAACGTAATAAGTCACTTCCATTTCGGCAGAATCCTGTTTCCAACTGGTAATATCGACTTTTCCTTGTAAAGCATCCAAAAACGGTTGTTCAATACCAACTGCTTTATAAGAAACTTCACTGACCATGTATGCTTTCCCGTTTATCGAAAAACTTTTAACCTTTGCAATTGCCATAGATTATTTCCTTTTTTAAAAGTTATTGTTTATATTTAATATTAGACGGGAATAAATCCCGTCTTATTATTATGAAGAAAGACTGAAAGCAGCCGTGAAGTCGATCTGACGAAGTTTTCCTGATATCTGGTATGGAACATAACAAGAAAGTTTGTTTCCCGAACGTGTGACCACGATACCAGCAGACGTTGTTTCAACGTCTTCAATCCAGAAATTGGATGCTGCGATTGTGCAATAAGCCGCAATCGATGCGCGAACGGTCAACGGTGTTGTTACGTTCTGACTTCCGGAAACTGAAATGGAAGAACCATCATCAACAAGAATTTTTGAATTATCGCCCATATAAAGACTTGAAAGATATGACTTAAGACCACTTACGAAAGCGGCGTTCGTGAACATTGTTTCAACGTCTGCATATGAATCGTCTTCATCACCAGAAGCATCTGTCTGATATGTTGTGCGGATTGTGTCCACATAAACGATACCAGCCTTCTGATAAGTTGCAGAAATACCATTGTTATAAAGTGTGTTTCTGTCACCAAGACCAAATGTGTCAACGATCAACGCTGTTGGTTGTGCTGCGACTTCGAAACCCTGAAGTGGTGTTGCAGGGGATGCGGACATTTTGGTTGCGATAACCGCGCCGACATAACCAGCAAGAACGGCTGGTGAATCAGGTGAACCAGCAGGAAATCCAACGACTGTTGAAAATTCAGAATTAAGTGCTTTTCCAAGTGTTGTAAGGTTTGCAAGTGTATCGACAGAAGCCGTTACGTGTGAACCAAAAAGGGACTGGTCATAAGCCCATCTTGGTACAATGGCAGTTTCGAAGCCTGCGATTGAAGCCTGAATTGTTGTCACATCAACACCATCAGTACCGACCTGTCCACCGATTGCTGAAATAAACAAATCGATTTCCTGGTCTTTTAGTGCTTGAATACCAGCTAGAATACTAGCTGCGGTATAGTCTGCTATCGGAACAATATATGTTTCTGTAATTGTATTCTGTGAATAGAATGCGTTGTAAACATTATAAACGTCTGATGTTGTTCCGTATGTTGTTCCGACACTTGACGGTGAAACCGCTAATGTTGGTGAATTGATAGAACCTGTTACGCCGGTTCCAATTGTTCCTAAAATACCGACAGTGAACGTTGATGAAGTCGAAGCGTTGTTTGACGCAATACTTCCAAAAACACCGGACACATTAAATGTTGCAGGAATTGAAGTAGTAACCATAGATTTAAATCCTTATATAATTATATATATGGATTTATTTAACGATCCTACACTTTAAATACACAAACAACAGATTATATAAGGTTATATTATATGGCAGATTCGAAGATATATTATTCTGGTATAGAAATTTATGTAACAAATTATAGAAAAGGAAATATCGCACCTGTCTATGTAACGCATTTATTCCCGTTTTCTGGCAAATGGCTTATAGAAAAAACCGGAAACAATCCAACGTCATATGATATTGAAGGATTTTTCAGAATTGACGGTGATTATGCTTTATTAAAGCCCGTGTACGAAACCATTCTTGCACAGGACACACCACAAACATTGACACTGCCCGATGTTGGAATGGTTCAGGCGGTCTGTAAGGTTGTCGATATGGTTGAAAGTGCCGATAAAAACGGCATCGTAAATTGTACACTTCAGTTTTTATACGCACCTATATCCGGGTCTTCGTTTAATTTAATATCGATTATCGAAAATCCATCTTCTGTTTTAACCACACTGGAAACAAACGGAATTTCATCGATAACAAGTGGATTTTCAAGCAGTCTGTCCGGTATGTCACTGGCGGATATTGAAACACCCATCACGGGCTGCTTAACGTCTATTGGAACAACCGCAACCAATCTTGTTTCAACGGCAGGACAGGTGACAGGTATTGATGGTTTGTTATCCGGAAGTACACTTGGAATTTATTCACAGGCACCTATGAACAGTAATATCATAGATGGCATTGATACAAGTATGTCTAACAATGATATTGTTTCTGCTGTATCTTCAGCGGCGTCATCATATTATTCCGATACCATATCATCGATTAATACTAATATTTCGTCAGCCACAACGGCAATATCAACACTTATATAAATGGTAAATATTTTAAATTAAATCGCAAGATAAGGAAAATGATATGGCGAAGAAAATTATTAAAACAAAAACAGTTGAATTTGAAGAATTTGAAATCCAAGGCGTAAAATATGACCAGATAACGGTCACAGCACCACGTTTTAAACAGGTCAAAGAAGCCGTAAAAAATGTTAAGACAACGGGATTTGAAGCAGACGGCATTACACCAAAATCAATGACATTAAATGAAATTGATGAAGTATGTGAAAGATTCGTTGTTCTTTGTGGAACAAGTCCAAATGGTCCTGTCATTCAGGAAGTTGTCGATAGTATGGATTATTCCGATGTTATGGAACTTGGAACATTTTGTATGGGTTTTATGTCGCGCCAGATGTAAATGGTAATTTGTATCTGGATTCCGTTGACAGATGGGAAGATAATATAAGACATTTAATCCGATATTTTAAATCAGATAATATGCTTATAAGTGACGAAAAATCATTGTTTAACGCGGAATTTGATGAACTTATCGCTTGGTTCGAAATCAACCGCGAAGAAGTCTATTCACAGAAACAAGAAGCCAAAGGACCGGGATGGCGTGTCATTGCCGGAAATGCCTAAAGAAAAAGCCGGGAACATTCCCGGCTTTTTTATTTTGTTATCAGATGCGTTGGTTGTCCGGGTATGGTTGCGTCCACTTCCACAGGATCAATCGTCCAGTCAGGAAACTGTGGCGACATATAACCATCGTCGGAAGATATGTTTATATCACAACGAAATTTCAATCTGTAAACAACACGGGAAGTCGTCAAATCTTCAAGTTGGTATCCGTCAAAGGATATCGGCTGTGGTGCGTTAAAAGGCGGATTCCAGTTAAGGATACATTTAAACACCGCATCACGGCATGTCCCGAAGAAATCAACGGTTGCGGCCTGCCCGGACGTATCAAGCGTGTTTGTGGTGTTATCAAGTATCACCACACAGTCAAAATAATTGGTTTCAACCTGCCATACGCCATTTAAGCCTTCATTATCAGTAACCATCGATTCTGATGGGACAACACCACAGAAAGGCATAAGGCTGGTATTAATATTTTCCATATCCAGAAGGCGCGGTATTTCGGCAGCACCACCTATAAGTTTGAATGTCTTTCCGTTATCGACTGCTTTTAATTGCTGAATAATTGGAACTGTACTAAATGTTGGCATTATTATTTTCCTTTGTAATTTAGTGTTATAGCTTTTGAAATTGTGCTTTCAATCCAATCCTTCCTGCGTTCGATAACGGTTGAAAGATATGGGCGCGGGTCCATGTGTCGTTTACCGGGACCATTCGCACCACCTTCAAGACTGGCCGCGTATTTGACGGCTGCGGTTATCGATACGGAAACAGACTTCTTGTTGTTTTGTATGCGCGTGACGATAGATCTGGATAGCGTGCCGGTTTCAGAAGATGGCGAACTACCCGGCGCAGATGGACTTCCTGATTTCGAACGTAGCAGCGCGATAACGTCAGATTTAATCGTTCTGGCCACCAGACGCAGGGCAGCACCTATCGCTGCCCTGTTGATGGTCAGTAATTCTTCGTTTGGTACGTCAATCTTTATGTTAGGCATCTGACGCACCACTTGTTGATGTGGACGTTTCAAATGCCTTGTAAACGTCCGAATCAGGTTCAACCATCATCGCAGTTATATTCATATATCTGGCTTCATTTCCGATGGTTGTTATTTTGATTATTTTATATAATTGTGTAACAACTGTTTTCTGCGGCCAAGTGCGAACGTTAACGGAAACGATATCAGCAGAATTAACTTCTGGAAAATATCGTGTTGTCATTAATGTTGTTCCAAGTCCGATTTCATCCTGAACACCATCAAAAATCTGATAGGGTGTAACCTGTTCAATACGTCCTTTTATGGAACGAAATGTGTTGAATGTTTTTTGAAGAATACCGTTATCATCTGATACGGTTGATATGTTCGAAAAATTCAAAACCTGATTAAAATTCGTATTAATCTGTGTATCCATATTATTCCTTACTGTTATCTTGAAATTATGCATTTACCCATATTTTACCACATCTTATTTTGCAAACTATATCAGTTCTGACATTTAAAATTCGTGATATATCAATGTTTTTATAACCAATATTTATAAAATGTTTTATTTCTTTTGCTTTTTCATTTGTCATGGTTGCCATAGGATGTTGTTCACCAACAAATTTACCAGTCATACGCTGTCTATTTGCTTCATTTTGTTCAGCAGTTCTTTTTTTACCGGTATTTCCTTTGGAAATGCGCTGTTTGTGAACGTCAGAATGTGGACCGCGTATTTTGCCAGTATGGGATTGTGATATTTTGCGTCTTGTTTCTTCGTTATGTGTGGAACCTTCACCGCCAAATGTCATATTATAACCGGTGTTCGTGGTGTCATATCTGGAAATAAAATATTGTTCTAATTCAAAGCATCGTTCGCGTGTCCCGCGAAATAACATAATATGTTTGAAATTTTCATAACCATGTTTCTGAATGGCGTTTTTTATTTTAGGACAATCGGAAGTTTTACTTATATGTTCCTTCCATCGTCTTTTAATATTTTTTGTTATTCCGTAATATTTTTTATTTGGTGTTTCTTTGCGATAAATCGCATAAAGGAAGCATGTATCTGACATAATAAATATACCTGTAAATTGTTTTTGCAGATATATTTACAGTTGAAAAACCCGGCCATAAGCCGGGTTTTTTTATCTTGCAATCCCCCATCTGCGATAATTTGCCAATTCTTTTTCAATTCCACTTGTGATAATTGGTCCATTTTCACGCTGTCTGTTTTCATAAGCGCGTTTCGTCATCACACATATCATTTCCTGAATATCGTATGGAACAGAAGTGGTATCGGCAAACATCCCGCCGACATAATCAACCTTCACCGCATTTACGCCCTGATATAATTCGGTCATATATTCATTAAATTCAAGACGAAGACGACCGGTGTTACCTGTTACATCCGCAACGTATCCATCTGGTGTTGAAAGCGAAACAGGATCGGTTCCACCAACAAGTATTGAAACATCTGTTATAGATGCAGCCTTTGTTGGCAATTCGAAGAATTTACCGAACGCAGATAGTGTGACGAAGCCAGATGATTGTGGACCATTAAGCCATGATGAAAAATATGCTTCTGTGATTTCATATGTTGATTTCTGGAAAACCCATGTGATCGGTCTTTGAATAAGATAATCACCCAGATATTTTTCCAGTTTTGACGTGGCTGAATTTGCAAGAAACTGGATTAGGTTATCTTCGTCTGCCGAAAACGTTCCGACAAAATCAATAATTGTATCGATATCAACGGGGCATGTTATACTTGTGCTTTGTAATGATGATAAAGCCATATCAAATCCCTTATTTTGTTATTCTTTTTGTGATTATTTTTTTGACGGATATTCGTTCTGCTGAACCCGATTTAACAAGACCTTCAACATATTCAGACTGGACAGAAATAATCTGTCCTTCTTTATAGGAACCTGTATCTTTTGTTATTCTGATATTTTCCATAATAAAATTCCTTTTGTAATTTATTATATTTAAAAGATTACAAAAGGAATTTATATGTATTAGACAAGTTGGTGTGACATTACCGGTCTTTTTGAAACAATCATTGGATTGTTTACCGTCATACCATTATCGGCTTTCGTTTTAACTATGACTTTTGAATTTTCATCAAAACCAACGGTAACAGATATATTGCCGTTCATCTGGCCACCAGTATCGTTTGAAGCAACCTGTATGTCCGCCTGCGGCATCGAATACGGCTGCTGCATCATATCCGCCGGGTTTCTTTTACCACCAAGTATATTATCGATGTTGGTGGCTATACGCGCACGGTCTGCCATTTCGCCTTGCTGGTTAGCAGGGCGTTCGTTGTATCTTGAAACCATCGCAGCCGCATTTGCGGAACTGGTGATACCCTGCAATCTTTGAAGTGTGTGTCCGCCGTTCGCTGTGGACATATCCCATATATACGCCTGAAGTTGTTCATCGCGTGTCATGGAATGAATGTCTTTGCCAAAATGCTTTGAAATCGCGTCCTGTCGGTCTTTATGCCACTGACCAATTCCAAACGCCGCGCCGTTATCACCTTTTGCCTGTGCGTTGAAATTTGATTCCTTCAGGATGTTTGCCGCAACGCCGACAGCAGCCGCATGTGGAAGGCCAAGTTGTTCAAGACGGGCAACCGCAGCAGGCGCTGTCTGATATCCGCTTCCTGACGTGTTCATGGCCGCTGGCGAAGGTAGGAATGTCGCTGGTCTTTGCGGATTTGATGAAACAGCGCCATCACCAGAATTCGCATTTTCGGCGGTATCATTCGTTCCGGAAGGCACAGTGCCGGTTACGTCATTATAAACGTTCTTGGCCGCGTTGAAGGCTGTGTGTGCGCCAGACACAATCGATGAAAGGCCAGGTATGTGATTAACGGCCCATCCGATAGCAGCCTGCATCTTATCAAAAATTGGTCCGACGTATTTCCACCCGGCATCGAAGACGGATCTTATCCCGTCCCACATTCCTGAAAATAAGGAACCGATTGATTTGGCTATTGGTGATAATGCCGTAACCGCCGAATTAAACGCCTTCGTGATGACGCCCCATATCTTCTGAAAATACGGCCCGACAACATTCCAGTGTTTATAAATTTCATAAGCAGCCAGTGCGATAGCAGCTATCGCAATACCAATTGGACCTGTTGCCGTTGTGAAAGCAACACGCATAAGGGTACATGCACCACGGATAACGGCTGCTGCACCACGGACAATCCCGCCAGAACGAACAAAATTAAATGCCATCATCATGGCATTAGCGCCGGTTTTAATCAGCGATCCTGCCGCACTTACGGCAAAACTGGATATGATAAATCCTGTTCGGATGACACTGAAGCCAAGACGGGCGAACGGCATCAATATACCAGAAATCCACCCGGCAACTTTTAGCGCGATAAGACCGCCAATGATTTTGGTTAATGTCGAAAATGAAGGAAGAATTGGTCTTAAATCATTGTAAATTTTTGCAAATGGAAGATTTGATAACCAGTTACATAATCCAACAATCCCGTTTGTTATCTGGTCTGTGACATTTTTAACTTCGGGACTTGTGGTGATCCATGTTGTAAATTCATTTATAAGATTGGTTACAGCAGGCGATACCTTCTGCGCGATATCGACACCAAAACCACGAATTCCTTCCTGCAAACGTCTGGAAGCCAGATTCATTTGTTCAAGATTTTGCGTTCCCTGTTCGGTCACTTTCGACAGATTAGCTGCGGCTTCCTGTGCCTGTGATAGCTTCGAAGGATCAATTCCCATCAATGACGTGTCTATGTGCATTGATTGGAACTGCCCGCGAACGGTGGCCGCATCCATTCCATTATGTAATTCTTGCTGTGCGTGCGCCATGAACTGTTTGATTACGTCATTCGGATTAAGTCTGGCCGCTTGTTCCGGCGTGTATCCCATAGAAGCCATAATCTGTTGCGCGTCAGCGTTCTGACCATTCGCCACTTCGCGCTGCATATTCTGCGTTCCGGAATATGAATTTGTGATGGTGTTTTCATCAACACCAAGAATACGACTTGCGGACTGCTGACGAAGAACCTGTGCGCCAGAAATTCCCATCTGGTTTCCGGTTATGCGTGCGGTGTTCGCCTGTGCGCCTGCCTGCTGTAGTGCAGCAGCAGCCCCGGCAGCCGATCCAATCGCGGATATTGCCGTCAGTTGTTTTAACAAATTGACCGCAGAATCCGTGGTGTTTCGTATTCTGCCAGTTAATTCGGTGAAGTTGTTAGCAACGTGGCGAATTCCAGACAAATTATTGAATTGATTTAATTGTCCCTGAAGTCTTCGCACAGGTGCCTGTGATAGACGCATCTGATTGTTGAAAGACTTAATGACGTTTGAAAATCCGTCTATAGCCTGAATACGTACCGAATAATTCCCATTGTTTGCCATAAAATTCAATCCTTTAAATAATATTGATTATTTAAAAGAAGGAATTAATTAAAATGAACAAATCACAGATATTCGATATTGTATATCCACAATTGATTGAATTACTAGAAAGACAACCATTCGATTTTAGACACAGTCCACTAATTAAATTTGGTGAAACTGTAAGGTTTAATTTTGACGAATTTGATATAAGAAAACGAAAACTGAAAAAGACAATGTGTTTATATGGCATTTATGAAGATGTACTGTCTTTCGAATTCATTTTTAATGGCGAAAACAGAAAAGCTTTTGTAAGTATTTTATTTTCACCAAACAAATCAATTACAATGAATGGTGTCATATTCCAAAATAAGAAACGTTAAATTAAATGACAAACAGAAGGAATGATTATAAATGAAAGCATTACATAAATCGGAATTAATAGATATTATATATCCGAATTTGATAGCATCTTTGGAACATAAGAAATTTTACGATTGGCAAAGTGACGATGAATGGTTCGATTTTAATGAATTTAAAATCGAAAAGAAGAAAATAAAAAGATATTCATGGTTGACTGTATGTAACATGACTGTTGATGACGGCGATGGAAATTCTATTTTTCTGTATTATGAATACGAATTATATATGTATATAAAAGGAAAATATAATCGAAATTATAGAATTGTATATTTGTACGATGGTGACGAACAACACGGAATTATTATGGATGCAGGAATAAGCAATAGCGGTAGGTTTAATGACTAATTCAAAACAGAAAGGTTCATCTTGGGAAAGAACCATATCAAATAAATTATCAGAACGATTTAAAGCATATACCGGAATTGAAAAGTCATTCAGACGAAATGCTGATTCCGGTTCATTCTTCGGTGGTTCTAATGCGTCGCGTTCATCCACACATGACACGTCAAAAGCCACCTATGGCGACATCATCACACCATGCGGTTTCAAGTGGTCCATTGAATGTAAGGCATACAAGACACCGCCATCCCTGAAGGCCATTCTAACGCAATCAGACGCGGTTCTGGATGCATGGATAAAGCAAGCCATGCAGGACGCCACACAGGCAGGATTGTCGCCTGTCATCATCATTAAATGGAACAACGTGCCACCTGTGGCACTGATTGAAGACACGATGCCTGGGCCTGCATCATACAAAGGATGGTCATTTCAGAAATTAGACGACTGGTTAAATAATCCGAACGAATATTTTTTCGAAGGATTATAAAAATGCCAGCTATTTTATTACTGATATTGGAAGCATTGAAGAAGTTATGGCCATACATTCTTGTTGCTATGGCAGTCGGTTTTATCTTTTTCAAAGTCCATGAAATCGAAACCAAACTTCACGCATATGACACGCAGAAGATAGAAATCGCACAATTACAAAATCAATTAACAAGTCAGTCAAAGCAGATACGGGATATCCAAACTTCCTATTCTGATTTGATGACAAAAAACAATCAGGCTGAAACGAAAGCCATAACACAGAAACAAACATTCAATAAAATTATCACGAATCAAACGTCAAATGATTCCGATAAAGAAAAGCAGATTAATGACAACATTAATGGGGTGTTTGATAATATGATAGGAAATTAAAATGAAGTGGTTATTTTTATCGGGATTACTTTTTCTTGGCGCATGTTCTGCGGCACCACAACCAGCACCTGTTCAGGTTCATATTCAACAACCGCCTGAACCGGTTAAGCCTGACCTTCAACATGTAAATTTTAAAATTATTCATCTTGGAAACAGGGAATATTATTCCTTAGACCAGAATAATATAACTATATTGTTTTCTAATTTAAACGAATTACAGAAGTATATAACAAATCAATCAAGTTTAATTCACTTTTACGAACAGCAAATGAATAAGTAGTCATATAATTCTTTAAATATTGGAACCAAAATAAAAACAGGTTCCAATAATGAAACGCGAAACTATATCACTAAAAGATTTTGCTTCTAATCGTAAAATCAAATCGGACTTTACAACAAAGGCGATAATCACAGACGATTATACGTCACAAGTTGACGATATTACATCCAACACCGCCACATTTGTTATAACGACACCTTCCATAGATCGTGTCGGTGATATTGTTGTCACCACAGGTCTTAACACGGAAAACTATCTAAAAAACCCTGTCGTTCTTTGGCAGCATGATGATTCTAATCTTCCGATTGGAAAATGTACATCATTGTACGCAGCCCCGGACGGGATGATTGCGACGGTCGAATTTGCGGATTTCGATACACCATTTGTCGGTGAAAAAGCGGCTGGCATATTTTCATTAATAAAGCAGGGAATCCTGAATACCGTTTCTATCGGCTTCAATGTCAGCGAATGTTATTTCAACGACTTCGGCGGAATGACAATAACTGATGCTGAACTGGTCGAATTTTCAATCGTCAACATTCCCTGCAATCGTGACGCTTTAATTGTCGATCATTCCGAAAAATCATTAACCACCACGTCAACGCCCGTTGTCGCGCAGGATTATGCCGATGACGACAAGGCTTTTGTCGAATTACCGACTGCTGCTGACCAGCCAGAAGAACATGAAAACTTGTGTTCTGACGAAGCAGAAATACCAGAAAATCAAAATACAGAAACAAATACAGACGAAAAGAAGAAAACACAAATTCTTCTATTAGAACGCGCACGTCAATTACGACTTATAAAGTTTAAATAACAAATACATTTAATAAATAAATTTAACAATTTCAATTATAAAAGGAATTATTTTTATGGCTGATGACAATTCATTGAACAAATTACGCGCAAAGCGTAAGGAATTAGCTGACCGTGCCGAAGAACTATCAAAAGCAATAGTTTCAAAAGCACTTAATGACGAAGACGCATCTGACGAACAAAAAGAAGCAGATGAAGTTGAAAAGCGTGCAAAGGATTGTGATGAAGCAATTAAGCGCGTTGAAACAAAACTTGCAAAAGACGCCGACGAAGCAGAAGACGAAACAAAAGACGACGATGACACAGATACAAAATCAAAGTCATTTGGCGTTGTAAGATCAACTGGTTCCGGACTTAATCCTGCATATACACTTGGATATAAACTTGTTTCTAAGGCAATTATTTCACGCCAAGGCGCATATGATGGCGCAAAGATAATCAAAGGTGCTTTCGGAAAAAATACCGATTTCATCATGAAGGATTTAACAACTACATCAACACCGGTTGTTGCACAGGATTATAATTCAGCAGCGTTCGTTGAACTTAGACGTTCCAAATCGCCATTCCGTCAGTATGCCAACATAATGGCAATGGCAGAAGGTAACACAACAATCCCACGTCAGTATGAAGGTGCGATGTGTAATTGGGCTGGTGAAGGCGTTGCAGCAACACCATCACAACTTAATATCGATAACATCAACCTTATCTGGAAAAAACTTTTCGGATTCACATATACAACACGCGAACTTCTTATGTATTCTGCGTTGAATATCGGTGAAAAGATTGTTGATGATTTGATTAAACAGATGGACGTTTATGAAGGTCTTGCATTTGCAACAAACGCAACAGTTTCACAAACACAACCGCTTGGTCTTCCGGGCATGGTTACATCTGATAACGTTGTACCATCAAAAGGGACAGATTTTGCATCTGTCTGGGCAACACTTAATCAGGCGCTTATGACAATTCGTGATAACAACATCTATGATAATCTTGTTTGGATGATGCCTGTTGAAACTGAATTCTTCTTGCGTTCATTGCTTAATGCGTTCGGTGTTCCAGTATTTGCTAACATGATGGATGAAGGACACCTTTTCGGCGTTCCATTCGCTTCAACACCATTGTTTCCATCAAACCTTCCAAATACAGCATCAACACCAACCAATACGGTTTCACCTGTTTATCTTTATGCACCAGAATATTTTGTTATTGCTGATGCAGGTTCTTTCAACGTCGAACAGACAAACCAAGGTTCGTTTGTTACCGGAACAGGAACACAGATCAACACATTCGGTCAGGATTTGGTCGCATGGAAATCAACCACACGTCTTGATACAGCGCTTACACTTGATAACGCACTTGTTCAGGTTCTTGGTGATGGCTGGTCGTTCACAAATCAGGCTTCTGCTATTGCGAACATTCAGACAAAATCAACATCCACATCGAAAGCCAGTGCTATCGGAAATGGAAGTTAATATCTGTTTGGTTTTTCCAATCATTAAGAAGGGTGGCTATATGCCACCCTTTTTTTATAAATAATTCCATGATTAAATTATTGAAGAAACTTTTTATTTCCGAAAATCATATTGATAACGATTTAAATGATTATCTTGAAATGTCAGAAATTAAAAGAAATGAAATCGGTACTTTATGCGCGGCTATAAAAGGAATAATATTATATGTTTGATGATTTAATTAACCAGATCATAGCTATAATCACAAAATCAATGACACCAATTGATGCTATTTTATTCGCAGTTATAGGCGGACTTATTTGGCTTCTTATTAGAAAAGAAAAAACAATCGATCATAAAGATAAACTTCTTCAAAAATGCTATGATGACGTAAAAAACAATTCCGTTTCACTTGCTGAATTATGTGAAACACTTCAGAAAATAATTCTTACACGAAGATAATCCGTAAATACCTTCAAATTAAATTATTGTTTGAAGGTATTTTTATATGCAGACACAAACATTCGTTGCAGCAAACCCTGGCACGGGAACAAAAGGAACACGTATAACAGCCGCATACATGAATAATGTAAATTCGGAACTGTCAAATATCCTTGTTGAATTAAATATTACACCTGACGCCACAAAAACGGACCAGATATCACAGGCGTTAAAAGCCACATACGCACCTATTAATTCACCGACATTGACCGGAATACCGCTTACATCGACGCCCGGTTCTAGTCCCCCACAGAACCAGATTGCGACATGTGGATACGTGGCCGACTTAGTAACAAGTGGCCAGATTGGATATCCCGTTGTCGAACAAGGCGGCGGTGCCGATATGGGCACAAACAAGATGTATATCGGCTGGGCGACTGATGCGTCCGGCGTTGTGGTTCAGGTTGACAGTACAACAGTCGGAAAAATGGTCCTGTCAACTGCTGATACAAACACCTATTCTATTCCGAACTTCAACTATAATCATACAACAGATATTTTACAGTGTAGGGATTCTAATAATGTATGGCACTTTATCGCTGAACAGTCATGGGTAACGTCAGAACTTGGCGCATACCTTCCACTGACGGGCGGAACCATAACAGGCAACTTAACTGTTAATGACAACACATATCTTGGTGATATCAATATCAACAATGAAACAGGTGGAACCTATATTCTTTATAATGGAACATCAGAAGACGCTAATCAGTTTAATCCAACTGGAACTTTTGCCGGAACTACTTCTGGTTTAAGCAGGGATTACACAAATAAGAATGTAATGTCTTGGTGTACATATGATACAGGTGACACCAATTCAGGATATAAATGGTATGACTATTCATCATATGTCACATCAAGTCCGCTAATGCAGCTTGCCGAACTGAACGGAAAGCATTTTCAGCTTTCAGAATATTGTGCTGGTTTTTCAGTTTATCATGCTTCAAGTCTTGATAATGGCGCGATATTCACTGATGGAAATGGAAGCATTAACACCACAGGAAGTATCAATGTTGGAACGGATATAGCGGTAGGAACGAATGTTATTCTTCAAGGAACAAATGGTATTTGTTTCAACACCAGTAATTCAGCAAAATGGTTATACTATAACGAAACAAATGAAGATTTAACGGTCACAACTAACTTCTTTGTTCCTAATACGCTAAACGCCGGAACTATTAAATCAGGTCCAAACATTTATCTATCAGGTGCATCCGGAACGGAAAAAGTAATCCTTTTCCAGACAGGTGGTGTTAACAGATGGGATATTGATTCTAGTGCGGCATCTGAAACAGGTTCTAATGCCGGTTCGGATTTCAATATATCAAGTTATAACGATGATGGTTCGTATAAGCAAACGCCTTTAACAATCTATCGTGTTTCCGGGCAAATCAATGTCACTACAAGTCTGACCGTTCCGACGATGGCGACGACTGATAACAGTCAGAATGTCGCTAATACATCATACGTTCATAACTACCTTGGAACTATTACTAACCAGACGTTGCTGACAACATCCGCACCGACGTTCGCAGGGTTAACATCAAAAGGAACGATAAACGCGCCAAGCATCACATTCAACAACGGCGGAACGTCTGGCATCTATCAGGACACCAACACTGGCGACGTGGTGATTGAAACAAACAACGGTTCCAATCACTACACGACTTTCAACAATGACGGTTCGGTCAATGTCAATGGCGCATTTACTGCTACGGGCCAGATTACCGGTAGTGGTGATATCAGGGTTGGAACTGGTTCTTGGTTATATACGAACACCATTAACCCATATGCCGGAACTGTTGGTGTAAACGGCGCGATTTCCGCAAGTGGTAATATAACGGCAGGCGGTGCGCTTACATCCGTTGGAAACCTATATGTCAACACAGGTGACATCTACGGTGATGGTGGTTCAACTAATCTGTATTACGGACCTAGTAACGGCGTTCATGTAGCACTACAGGCCGACGGTAACTGTGTCTGGTATGATGGCACTACTGTTCTAGCTAACATCAATTCATCCGGCGGGTTCAACGCTAATTCCGTATCCGTCGGTGGTGCACCTGTTGCCACACAATCATGGACACAATCATGGGTAAATAGTTACGCTTATGGTGGGTCCACCACCAACGGCTTCTATACAGTTGTTGAAGGCGTTCTTACGCAATCATTCTACGTATCCGTCGGTTCGGGTACAGGAACATCAGACCATACCGTGACATTCCCGATTGGCTTTTCAGGCACGCCGGTATTGGTTCAGGCGACTTCATCCCGCGAACTTGAAGGTAACTACTTTTCGACAGTTGCGACGGTCTGGAACGAAACAGAAGGTAATGGTGCGTTTTCAACAGCAACTTCATGTATTATTCGTATCAACAGTTTCAGTTCTACAGCAACACCGACAACAAACAATGTGGTTATATTCGTGACAGCTACTGGTCCAAGATAATAAAGGAAAAAATAATATGACAGATACAACAGGACGCTATTTTGCGTCATATGATACCACCATTGAAGGTATAGCACCCGTGACAGGGTGGTTCGATATTCAGGGTATGTCGGTACCACCTGACACATCAAAGATGATTGCCCTGACGGATGACCAATGGACTGAACGCCTTTCTATCGGACAAGGCGTTCAGGATGGTTCGATTGTCCCCTACACCGCGCCACCGGCAGCGGGTTCACTTGTCACAGATGCGAATTACGCAATGTCGTGGGTTAACCAGCAGGCGGCCTTAGCGGCGGCGATGGGTGAAACGTTTACGAAAGATATGGTTGCCTACGTGAAGGCGTTACAGGCCATTATAAACGGAACTGACACGACTTCGACTGAACTGCCAGCGATACCGGCGGATATAATGTCTTAATCCATTGAAAAAGGGTGGCATTTCTGCCACCCTTTGTTTGTCTTCGTGATTGATTGCGGGGATGCTGTAAGACGCCCGGAATAACCTTCCGGGCGTTTTAATTATGCAGTTTCAAATATTTTTTGTTCAATTGCGCGTCTGTTCGAAAGACCAGAAACGACAATCCCACCAGACTTATTCCATAATGGGAATTGACTTCCTGCCGATGTGAAATCACCAGCATTTATATCCTTAAGCATGGTTGAAGATTTAAAATTACCAATTCCGACATTATAAACAAATGAACACAATGCCACCGCCTGATTATCGGTAAGTGTCACAGTGACGACATTTAAGATCTGTGAATAAACACTTTCAACAAGTGTTTCTAATTCGTCGTTAGCTTCGTCCTGCGTGATTGATACCGGATATGTTGCGGTAACAGGTCGATGCTTCCATATTGTGAATCCATAACCTATCGAATAATCCGCCGTTCCATCATAATAAACGACACTTCTAAATCCTTCGAATGTTTTTATAATCTGTGTTGCTTCCGCGATAATATTACTTTCCATAGCGTTCCTTTTCTAATTATTGTAGCCCCGTTAATATGGTTAAAATTGCGCTTATCATTGTTGAAAAGACATTTGGGACAGTTGGTAAATGTAAGTTTGGATCAATATAATTTCCGGTAGGTTGAATTATTAGATAATACAAAGAAACCCACAACAATAACCACGAAAAATACTTCTTTATTTTATCCATATTATTCCTTTTTTAATATTGAAGTAATTCAAGCGTTGTCTGCATTGCAGAACCAATAACAGGGTTATTTCTTGAAATTATTTCGGTGTCGCGTGTTGAATCCTGATAATATTGATATGCTATGACACAAGCAGGAAGACTGGTTTTAAAATTTACGGTGGTTATGTTTGGTAAATCAGCCGATATATTTGATATATATGACGTTAGCTGCCCTAGCATTCTTGTAAAAATATAACCAACATCATCTTCATCATTATCAAATGAATATGTTATTTCAGCATTTACAAACTTAGACACGCCTTGAAGCGTGTTGATTGCGTCTGTTGACGATGAAAATTGAATATTAGAAACACACATAATAGTTGCGATAATAAAGCGGCGTCTAAAATACGCTGATACAACATCGCATTTTGTGGCGGTAATTGTTTGCAAGTCAGGATCGTAACCGTTGTTTTCAATAAACATGGTGTATTCGGCAATTTTGGTTAGATTGTCCGGAATGCTTTCTAATTGCGTGAAGATATTTTCAATATAATCTGTAAATGACATTTTAAACCTAACTTTTTGTTTTGAATATTTACATTGTAAATATCGATACTATTACTATCAGGTTATTTAAAATGTCAGTATTTTTAAACCCAACTTTCACGACTATTGTTAATAATATATCGAATGAAATAATAATAAAGACGGGAACCGTTCTTTTACAAAATTCCATTCAGAACATTGTTGCCAATGCACTGGCCAAAGAATTGTCATACATGTATGGCAAAATCGATTATGGCTATACGCAGATAGACCCTGGAACAAAAACCGGGATTGCGCTTGATTCTTTCGCGAAGCTGGCCGGTGTTTATCGAAATAGTGCAGGGACAGCTACAGGCGTAGTTGTATTCACGGGAACGGCAGGGACGACCATTCCGGATGGAACGCAGTTAATCCGTTCGGACGGATTTATATATGAAACAACCGAAGCCGGGACTGTCGGAAGCAATATCACCATCACAGCCACGGATGCCGGAATAGACGGCAATGCGGCGTCAGGAACGCAATTAATTATAAGTCCTGCGATAGCGGGACTGGATAATACCGTAACCACATCCAACGCGATTTCTGGCGGTTCTGATGTGGAAGACGATGATTCACTTCGCGCACGCATGTACGCGGAATTCCAGACCGTTCCTTCAGGTGGTTCACCAGCAGATCATGTGAACTGGATCGATGCTGTTTCTGGTGTTGTGCAGGCTTGGGTTAATCCGGTTCCATCACAGGGTAATCTTGTCACCTGTTATGTCATGTTTGCAGCCACGAATGGCAATAACGGATTTCCAACGGGAACAGATGGCGGTTCATCATATGAAACACGCATACCGACCGCAACGGGTGACTTACTGGCCGTAGCTGACGCGGTTTATCCGGATAAACCTGTTGGCGAAATTATGTATCTTGCTGCGCCTATTTCGACGCCAATCAATATTACAGTCACAGGTCTGACAGGTCTTACATCAACGCTTCAGACCGAAATTCAAACAGCGCTTGCAACGTATATCAGATCTATCGCAACGCCGCTTGGAACAACCGTTTATATTGCTTCACTTGAATCTGTCATTGCGAACACAGCGTCAACAACATCCTTCACGATGACAGCACCGGCAGCAAACGTTCCGTTTACAATGGGACAATTTCCCGCGCTTGGGAATTTAAATTTTTCTAGCTAAATAATAAAAAACCCGGCTTATGGCCGGGTTTTTCAACTGTAAATATATCTGCAAAAACAATTTACAGGTATATTTATTATGTCAGATACATGCTTCCTTTATGCGATTTATCGCAAAGAAACACCAAATAAAAAATATTACGGAATAACAAAAAACATCAAACAAAGATGGAAGAAACATAAACATTCCGGATCAAAATGTACAAAATTAAAAAATTTCATTCAGAAACATGGCGCTGATAATTTTCATCATAGAATGATTTTTCGTGGAACACGTCAACGTTGTCTTGAATTAGAACAATATTTTATTTCCAGATATGACACCATGAATTCCGGTTATAATCTTACCGCTGGTGGTGAACAAAACAAAATTATATCAGAAGAAACAAGGAAGAAAATATCGAATACAATGAAAGGAAAACGTTGCGGACAAGAACATCCGATGTTCGGAAAACAACATTCAGAAGAATCGAAACGAAAAATGTCTGAATCACTAAAAGGAATGTTTTCTGGTTCAAAAAATCCTATGTATGGTAAAAATCCATCAGGATTTAAAGCACACAATTGTAAATTAACGTATGTTGAAATTCATGAAATGTGTACCATTATATCACTTAAAAAGGAAGGAAAAATAAATATAACAAACGTGAATATTTCTGAATATTTTAATGTAAGTGTTGGGACCGTAAAAAATATTATTAATGGAAGCCAATGGAAGAATATTTCACAACTTTATTTTTGATATTTCATAAGGAATAACAAATGACTGATTATACACCAATACTTTTTCAACCACGAACAAACGACGACTATGCAAATGATGGCATAAATCTTCTTCCGGAAGGTCCGGGATGGGATGCCAAATATGACCAGAATTCGATCATGTATAAAATGATGTATTCATGGCTTTCGGAATTATCTGCTGTTGATAAAGCAATGTGCCTGATGATTGATGATTCCGACCCATCATTAACGCAAAATCCTGCCGTTCTGGCTTTTTATCAAAATCTTCTTGGGCTTCCGGATAAGTGCGTTTCTTCTGATTCGACATTTGCAGAACAACAGCAGCAAGTGGAATCACGTCTTGGTCTTGTTGGTGGAATGAACGCTGATTTTTATATTTCGTTTGCTTCTAAATTCGGTGTCGATCTTACCATCGTCGAATATTCTGGCGCAATTTGTGATCTTTGCGAATGTGACGCTGATTCGTCATGTGTTTCAGATATCGATGATACGTTTCTTGATTTCAATGTGACATTTGAAACTAATGGCGATTATACGCTTATTGAATGTGAATTGTCTGATTTATTGCCCGCATATCTTTATTTTTATTGGCTTAATATGAAAGGATAATATGATTAATAATAACGAAATTTATCTTATAGCTAATGGATATCAATATCAAAATTTAAAATCAATTTCACTTCACGCATCGCTTGAACAGCTTCCGCGTTCGTTTTCGATTTCGTATATAGATGACAATCAGGATAATATTCTTAATATCGGTGATTCTATCACAATTGAAACCAAGAACGATGGAACAATTTTCGTTGGCGCGATTGGTGAAAATATAAAGAAATCCAGAAGTGCAACGAATCATTCTATGGAAATGTCAGGACGTGGTGCTGTCAAAGATTTACTGGATGGTTCTGCTGACATACGATCAAGTCAACTGCCATCGACAATTAATCTTCTGGCGCAATTTTTATGTGATTCAAAAGGAATTCAATTTAAAAATTACGCAAAAAACAGCGATACGAATAATCTTACAACGGCTTTGAATGTTGGTTGTGATGAATCACCTTTTGCTATTCTGGAACGCGCAGCCAGATATGAAGCCGTTATCATATATGATTCATGGCTAAGTCAGTTTATCATCAATGACGTATCCACAGCACCCGTCACAACGATCAACGATGGCGATGTGACGGAAGTTAATTTCAGTCAGTCGATTTCTTCCAGATATTATTCATATGCCGTTGTGCGTTCCCAGAATTCCGTCGCACAGGAAGCAGGGCTTCAGCCTATCATCGATGGTCTGGCATACGATCCTGAAAAGGACCAGATCAATTCATGGCGCAGGCTTGTCATCGTAAATTCGCAAAGTGACGGATCTGCGGATTATTCACAACGTCTGGCAGAATGGTACGCGAACCGTGCCTATGGGAAGGCAACCGTTCTGGAAGTGGTTATTCCGTCATGGACATACGCCACAGGAAAACCTTGGGATATCAATATGTGTGTGAACGTTGAAATTCCTGGGTACTACCAGACTTCGGTGACGAAGAAGCCGTTATTGATATCGGAAGTCACGTTGTCTTATTCGGCACAAGAAGGAACGGAAGCCAGACTTATTATGACGTTTCCCGAAGCATTTAGTCCGCAGCCGCTTGCTATATCACAAACCGCCAGAACTAATTCTGGAAATAATAACGCGATTATGGGTTCTGTGAACAATAATTCAGATGGCTAACCGTTAAATATAATCGTCAGTTTAATTTTAAAAGGATTCTTATTATGACGATTATACTTGATATTGTTGGCGGTGTTGCATTGCTTGGGCTTGGTTTCGTTGGTGCCTTTGTGGTTACAAAATACGAAAGTAAAGCGGCAGCAACAATCCAGTCCGATGTTGATACGGTTACATCAACCGTTCAGACTGCTGTTAACGACGTGTCAGCAGCTACATCAAAAACCGATACAACAAAAACCAACTAACAGAAAAGGCCGGGAAATCCCGGCCTTTTTTATATATTAAATATTAAATCGAAATATTATGGATATATAAAATGAATTTTCCTAACAGTATTAAGAATGATAAGTGGAAAGAAGACTTATACAAGACAACATATGATGATCTAAACGACATTGGACTTTATACAACCTTAGATCAGTCTTTGTTGGAACGATTTGTTTTGACTTCATATGATATTCATTTGATGGAAACGACTGTTGCAACGGAAACAAACGGGACCGGTTTTATCATTGGTACAAAATCAGGACTATCTGAAATTCACCCGCTTGTTCGTCCAATCAATGAAAAAATGCGTATTCTTCAACAACAAATGGAATCACTTGGCTTATCACCAAAATCAAGACGATTGCTTGTGAAAAAGACTGAAGAAAAGGAAGACTTTTCCGAATTTGAATTTCTGGAAGAATAAAGTACATTGAAAAAATAAATATCCTTATAATTAAAATAAGGATATTAATATGAATCAATATATTAAATCATCTGAAACAATAGAAGTTTTTAAAAAACAAATATCTAATGTAGTAAGAAAGTCAGTATTACCGACTTTGACTGAACCATCAAACGCTTATGGCGGCGGTTCATTCTTTGTTGGTGGAAATATCACAGGGACAGGTTCATATATCACACCTTCCACCGTCCGCCAGATTTCGACTGTGACGGCTTGTTTAAACATTCTATCCGAAGACGTTTCAAAAATACCATTTTCCGTTGAACAGCATTCACCTACAGATGGATGGCAGGCCATCCCGCTGACATCACCGATGGGTTATTCAATAAGGTTTCCTAACAATCGATATACGATGAAAGAAATCATTCGTATGGCGATTGATGATCTTATTATGAATGGAAATGCTTATATCGTTATCATCCGTGATGATTCCGGAAGTCCAATTGAATTCATATATTCAAATTTTAACAGCGTTTCAGTTGTCGAAAATGAAGACGGTGATTTGATATATAACGTGACTAATAAGATGCTGAAAAACAAAAGAACGTCTGTTTCAACCGAAACAGGTTATACAAGAAACATACATTATGAAGATATCATCCATCTAAAAAAGAATGTCATGAATGGCGAATATACCGGACGTGGCTTGATATTCACGGCATCGGAAGTCTTTGGGCTTGCGCTGGCTGCACAGGAAACGGCAGCACGCACGTTTAACAACGGCTGCACCATCCCCGGCATCCTGAAAACTGACCAGCCGGTTGATGAAGAACAAGCCACCCTGATTAAGTCGCGTTTCATGGAAGCCAATGGGGGCGTAAGTAAGGCGGGTTCCATTGCGGTTATGTCTGATGTGGAATTCGTCAAGACAGGGCTTTCACCGGCAGAAGTGCAGCTTGAAGGCGCACGTAACCAGATGACCGTCGAAATCGCCCGTATGCTTCGCGTTCCGTTATATAAACTGGCTGTGGCCGTATCGGGCGAAACGTCCACCCTGGAACAGATGGAACTGTCCTATATCCACAACACGCTGAATTTTTACACGACGCTGATTGAAGAAGAATTCAACCGCAAGATCTATGATCGTACGTCACTTGGTAAATTCCGTTTCCACTTCGACTTCACATCGATAGCGGTACCGGACTTCAAATCCAGAATGGAAGCATGGGGAACCGCCAAGACAAATGGCTTGGTCACTTCTTCCTATATCGCTGGCCGTGAAAACTTCCCGGTTCCGTCCGAAGAAGACGGCGGGAACCTGTATGTCATTCCGCAAAATCAGGGCGTGGTGAACGGGAAGGACGACATAGATCTGGGTGTGACACCGCATAACGATGAAACGCCGGAACATGATGCGCCTGCCAAGCAGGCTGACGTTGTTCAATCTGAATAAAATCATCCGGGGCCGTTTGCGATAATATCAACAGACGGAACAACAATCCGTTTGAAATAACGTACCAAAAAACCCGGAACATCATGTTCCGGGTTTTTTAACCATTGATGTAGGTACGTGTTTCCATTTTATTAGACTTTTAGCCGGATATTCATATTTCACAAAAAACAGGTGGAATATGTTCGTAATATCAAAGCCTTCATTATGGTTCAGGATGTTTTGTGATCAGACACTTCTTCTTGAAGAATATATATCCAATAATTCCTTTATATATGAACCATGTATAACATCGTTGATTACAGATCACATCGAAAATAATCTTCGTAATTATAGTTTTTCATTTGATGTAATTAGTGAAAAACATTTTCCTGTGATTGATGTTGATAATAAAATATTAATAGTAAGTAGTTTTTGTTATAAAGTACGATGGAATGGTATTAATATGATTGTTGAAGGTGGCATTCATTTTGAAATACCGCCTGACATAACAAAATGGAAACAACAAAATAAATCATTTATATTAGATGTTATTTCTAATATTGAACAAGATGATGAAGGCCGTTACGTCTTCGACGTTACCGCTGCTTATGTTGATTCAAAATCACCCTATTTTAGCAAAGCGACAATAGATGATTATAACAAACAACTGGCAAAATTCAAATTAGAATTGAAATACTGAAAGAAAGTCACAATGAAAATCCCATATGGTTCCGTTGCCAGTCATATCAATAATGAACTTCAAAATGAATATGGTCTGAAATACGATGTTCGAAGCATCAAGCGGCAGATAAGGTATAATGATAGTACGTCTATCACTGATGAAGGCATCGATAGCACGTTTTTCTTCCTAGATGGGGAAGGCAATGAAATGTCGATAAATGTCTTTTATAATACCAACACTAAACAATTTAACGTGCTAAGTTACGGTGATATATCTGAAATTAAATCAATCCTATTTGGAAATTGAAATAATAAAAACCCGGCTTATAGCCGGGTTTTTTAATGTTTTTATTTCTTCGTCTGGCAGTGACCGATATGGTACTGTTTACAGGAATTACACTTATACGAATTCAATGCGCCTGTTTTCTGATATTTTTTCATTCTATGGCGGCGGCTGTTGTATTTCTGAAGATTGCCAATCGCATAGAAGGCAGACTGCGGTGAATGATATTTTATCTTACCAGTCTGAAAACATTTATTTTGGTTACACATATCATGAAAATTTAAGTTTACCGTGGCGGTGTTCAAAACGCGCCATTTCGTTCATCAAATCAAGATGAACCTGACTTCCAATTCCGTAATTTATTTGTTCAAGACATCTATCTTTAATTTTTTGAATAAATCTATATGCTTCATCTATGCTATGCAATTGTATTTTAGCAAGACGTTCATTTTTGTTATTAAGCCAATCATTTATTCTAAAACCTATCTGTTCAGACATGGTGTATATAGTGTTGAAATCGTCTTGTGCTGAATTAACGATATACATATTTTTTTTACAAGAAGTATAAATTCCATTAATCATCATAATATCAGTAATTATCTTGTCTTGTTCGGCACGTACATTCGGATCATTTGAAACTAAGTTTTCTTGTTCAATAACTAAAATCTGGTATTCTTTTTGTGTAATTGTATCTAAATCGTATTTTGTCATTTTCTTTTTCCTTATTTCATATATAACTTTATTTTTGCCAAGTTTACACTTGATATTTTACCTTCATTATGAAGACGTTCTAATGCCGGGATATTCAAATCATTTTCTGGATAATATCCTTTAATTTTATAAACATTGTCTTCATCCATTAATATTCCTTCTTCTTGATAATGGTTTATCTGTTCAAGGAAAACGGAAGTATTAACACCGAAAACCTTAACCGTATCAATGAAATAATCAATTCCATATATTTCGATAAGACCACCAAGATAATAGGAACGCCCGTTTATTCTGTCTTCTTTCAATTTTTCCTGAAATTTGCGTTCCTTGGCGGCTTGTTGTTTTGCAACAAGATCATCGTATGCTACCTGTTTTACAATACCTTGAATATTGATACCGTTTGCTATGGACATATAATATTGATCCATTTTTCTAAATTCCTTCCTTAAATCAATTGTTCTAACAATCGTATTTAATATGTTCAATAATACCATTAACTATG
>ERZ746981.276-NODE-276-length-27938-cov-35.273357_pt1 | contig 27938 bp, 23 predicted proteins | sample MGYA00374948_ERZ746981 | MGnify/ENA primary metagenome ERZ746981 (study PRJEB28757, sample SAMN06711160) | food metagenome | host: microorganism | place: China:Harbin | collected 2017-01-30 | study: EMG produced TPA metagenomics assembly of the Analysis of...
TTTTTGGTGAAGCTTTTTCCAAAAAGCTTCAGAAGACGCCGCCTTTTTCGATCAAAAGGCGGCACCCAGAAACTTTTATTTTTATCAATGATGTGTTTTCAAACAGTCCCTTTAGAAAATAACAAAACTTTTCAGGAAATATTTTCCAAAAAATCTTTGGAAGTTATTATACGATAAATATAAAAATGATAGTTGTGATTAAATGATGTATTGGTGAAATTTAAATTTTGCAATCAATGATTTATATTTTTACTTTTATTGAAATACCATATTCTCCCAATGTGTTCTAAAAAAGTTTCCCCCAGATTTTTTATTTTTTAGCCGGATGTTTGTCAGGACGGGGCGGTTTTCCTTGACGAAGGATGTGGAAGCCGCCAGCAATGACGGCATGGATACCATCAGCCTCCTTGCCCTGCTCCTGACGCTTTCGGCAGGGTTCAGCATCCTCAATCACCACACATTACGCCTGCCGGTGACGATCGGTGTGCTGGTGTTTTCATTGCTGGCCTCCCTGCTGCTCATGATCCTGAACCTGTTGATCCCGTCTTATGACCTTCAGGCCCTTCCACGTTCTGTGCTGGGGGCCGTAAACCTGCCCACGTCACTTCTGAATGGCGCGCTGTCGCTCCTTTTGTTCGCGGGGGCCATGCAGGTGGATGTCGGGCATCTGCGCGCACGGCTTGCATCCGTGGCCGCCCTGTCGGTTCTGGGGACCGTGCTGGCCGTTGCCTTGTTATCGGTCGCGGCGTGGTCTGTCTTTGCCCTGCTGGGGCATGCCGTTCCCTTTGCATGGTGCATCGTCCTTGGCGCCATCCTGGCCCCCACCGATCCGGTTTCGGTTGTCGGCATGCTCAAACGCCTTGGGCTGCCGGGACCGCTCCAGGCGGTTTTCGCGGGGGAAAGCCTGTTTAATGACGGCGTGGGCGTGGTCATTTTCGGTGTGACCGTCGGGCTTGCCACCGGTGACAGCCATGGGGTCAGCGCGCTGGACATCGCCCTGAGCTTCTGCCGCGAGGCGATTGGTGGCGGGCTGTTGGGCGCGCTGACCGGATGGGGCGCACTGTGTGTCATCAGGGGACAGCGGGACCCGCATATTGATCTGCTGGCGTCGCTGGCGCTGGCGACCGGAAGCTTCAGCCTCGCCACCCACCTTGGCATGTCGGGCGCGATTGCCGTTGTCATGGCCGGGCTGTGCTTTGGCTCGGGCCATAACGGGGCATCGCGCGCGGAACTCGACATGCCATGGACACTGATTGACGAGGTGCTGAACGTCTTGCTGTTCATGTTGATCGGTTTTGAAATCCTTGAGATCACGCCACGCCTGTTTACGGTGCTGGCGACGCTTGCCATCATTCCGCTGTCGATTGCCGCGCGGGCATTGAGTGTGCTGCTGTCGATCCTGCCGGTCCATCTGCGGCATTGGGAACGCGGCCGTGCCCTTGGTATCCTGACATGGGGCGGGCTGCGTGGCGGGATCTCGGTCTCGCTGGCGCTGGGTCTGCCGGGGGGCGCGTTGCGCGACCTGCTGCTGCCGGTCTGTTATGGCGTGGTGGTGTTCACCATCATCGTGCAGGGATTGAGCATGGAACGGGTGGCCCGCCGGCTTTATCCCTCCGGCCATGCACCTGGCCCTGACCCATCGTGATGAAGGTTGCTGGTGGTGCGGCGGGTGCCGTGCGCCACGGTTTCGCCATGGCCGTGTGCGGGTGTCGCCCTCTTGGAAAAAGGCGACACCCGGCACCGGTTTTGCGACATGGCCTGTTTTACGACATGGTCTGGGGCCGGGCCATCCCGTCCCCGCCCCGTCCCCCCCGTCCCGTTCCCCTGTCCAGTCCCCCGGACTTTAGGGCGCGTTCGCCAGTGCCTGTGCCGGCAGCAGCGCTTCTTCCACCAGCGGCCATGGCACGATGCCGGTCGCGGCGATGCCCGCGAACGTGGTGCGGACATCGAACGGGCGTCCTGCGGCCTCCGCCTCATGCGCCTGTCGGGAAATCAACTGATCGAACATCAGCTTGCCGGTGACATAGCTGGTGCCGTATCCGGGCTGGCGCAGGTACAAAAGCTGTTCGAACCCGACAAGGGAACTGTTGGGATCGGAATAGCCGCGTGGCGTCCATGACGCATGGAACCGCCCCGCCGTGGCAAGGTCCATCTGGTTCGCCTGCACATACAATGACGCAAGCCCGCGCGCCGCACGGTTGGCCAGCATGATCCATACCAGTTCGCGCCCGCGCGGTTCGTGGTCATACAGGCCCGCCTGCATCACGATTTCCTCGTACGCGGTGGCGAACCCTTCGGATCGCGCGGCATAGATGTTGAACAGGGGCGCACCACGGCGGATCGGGTCGGGATTGGGATCGTCCTTGATCCGCGCCAGTTCCGTCCAGTGGATGTCATGGGAATAAAGCGGCCACGGGTCGAGTGCCGTGATCCTGAGGAAGAAATTGCGATCCCCCGGCGCGGTGTAATCCAGGGTCTGCGCCGCCATCGCCGCACGGTAATAAGGCTGGTCGGGCACCAGCCCCGACTTGATGATGAAATCGGTGAACTGCTGCATTTTCGTCGTGGCGTATTTGCGATAGGCCACGGCATTGTCAATGGGTTTCAGCGGCGGCAGGTTGCGGTTATGCAGTTCCTCCAGCCGCAGGGACGCCTGCGCGCGTTCCAGTTCGCGCCGTAACAGCGTAACCTGCTCGTCCCAGCTATAGGGGACAAGCTGCACATTTTTCATGTACCAGTTGTAATTGTCCTTGCCCACGCCGGACGGGCCGGTCTTGGTCGGGGCCTGGGCCGCGATCCAGTTCGCGAAATCCTGCGTCGCCGCCAGCGCCTTTTGCGCCGCCTCACGCACCTGCGGGCCCGCGCCCTCCAGGGTTGCGGCCTTCTGCCCCTCCAGGGTGCGCATCTTCAGCGATCCATCCAGCAGCGCGGACAGCACCTTGGCCTGCCGGCGGAAATCGCGGTCGCCATATTTCCACAGGTCGGCGGCGTTGCTTTTCGCCAGCCACCCATGCGCACGCGCCAGCAGCGTGGGCACCCCCGACAGACGCGCGGCAAGGTCCTGCGCCGCCTGGGGCGAAAGTGGATAATCGTAATGGAACAGGTCGATCGTATCGGCCGACGGGCCTTCATGCGCGGGGACGTCGCTTTCCTCGGCAAAGATGGTGGCGAAATATCCGGGATCGCGCGCCCATGGGCGGCGCACCCGCAGGTCGAAATCCAGCCCGTTCATTTCAGCGGCAATCAGGCGCGCGTCGATATCGTCGTCGGTGGTCCAGCCTGTGTGATCCAGCGCGGCCAGACGCTTTTGCATCTGTTTCAGGCCGTCTTTTTTATGCGACAGGGCCTTTGCGTCATAATCCGGCGCCCCGTCGCGCTGTTCCGGCGTGGCAAGCGCGCGCCAGTCGGTAAACAGCGTCTGTAGCTGTGCGCTGGTGGCATGTGCCGGGGTGGCCAGAATGTTGCATTGAGGCAACAAAATAATGGCCCCCGCGCACAGCAGGGCCTTTGCGCGGTGCCTGAGAATTTCTTGCAGCATTCCTGTTCCCGATCGTTACGATATGATGTCATACGTTGCCCGCACCGGATACAGGGTGTCAATTCCTGCCCGCGCGTGGTGGACATTTAAGGTGGTCTGGCGAATCTTTTCGCGCAAATCGTCACAGACGCCGGATTTGTTGAAAAAACCGGCATGGGTGGATGTCCATTACTTTCATCAATACCACGGGCGCAAATATTCCGGGCGCGGCAGAAACGATATTGCCACGCACCTCTGCGCGCCGTTAGATGGGCTATGATGAGAATCACACGCCATGACACCCGGCATGACACCGGCCATAACACCCGTCATGGGCCATGCCGGCGGCCCGCCGCCCTTGTTCTGCTTGCATCCCTGCTGGCGGCGACGCCCGCGCTGTGTGCCGCGCCCGTGGCGCATGCCGCGGCGTCAGATACACATCCGTCACGTCTTCCGCCGCCGCTGACGATTGCGGGCCTGTATGCGCAACAGAGCATCATCGGCACGTCGCCCGAACATTACGCCTGGTCACGTGATGGCGCGCGTCTGGCCTTTGCATGGAATGACCATGGCACGGCGTTTCGCGACATCTGGGTGTACGAGGCCGAGACAGGCGTGGTGCAGCAGGTGACGCATATGGACGAGGCCGCCCATGGCAAGGCAAAGGGCGTGGGCGTGACGCAGCTTGCCTGGCTGCCTGACGGGCGCATGGCCTTTGTGATGGATGGCGCGTTGCGGGTGGCGGACCTGCATGGCCATGTGGGTGTGCTGGAAATCGTGCGCCATGGTGTGGGGCAGATATCGCCGTCGCCCGACGGGCGGTGGCTGGCGTTCGTGTCGGATGGGGCATTATGGCTGCGTGACATGGGGCAGGCCGCGTCCACACCCGCGCGCATCGTGGTGCCCGGTACCGCCGATGACGGTGTGGACCGGATGGAATGGAGCCCGGCCTCCGACCGGATTGCCGTCGTCATGGCCGATAACCGTGCCGTGCATAAGGTGGAAATTGATTACGACCATGACGGGCAGGTCCATCATGACCATGTGACCCGTGCGTTTCCCGGTGATCCCGATACCGGTTTCGCGGTCGGGGTGGTCGATGTCGCGGGTGGGGCGCCGCGCTGGATGGCGCGTGACAATGCGCAGGACCCGGTGTGGAATTTCGGCCTGTCGCCGGATGGGCGGTCCCTGTTCGTTAATCAGAGCGACCTGACGATCAAGCATCACGCCATCGATATTTACGACGTGCCAACCGGGCGGCGGCAGGTGTTCTACCGCTTTGCCGACCCGGCGCAGGTCCGCCCCGACTGGCAGGTGGCATGGGCGCCACGGGGGCAGGGGCTGGTCGTGTTGACCAACCGGTACGGGTATAACCAGCTTTATCACATTCCCACCATCGGCGCGCGCCCCCGCGCCATCACGCGCGTGATGGCGGGGCAGGGACCGTGGGAAATCGAATCCTTTGTGGCGGACCCGGTGCATGGGCGGCTGTATTTCACCGCAAACCAGACCGGCTATGCGCAGCGGCAGGTTTATCGCGTCGGGATGGAAGGCGGGACGCCCGAACTGCTGACCCGGACGCACGGCACGCATGAGGTCGTGTTTTCCCCCGGGTTCGACCATGTTGCCGACCGGTTCAGCAACGACATCACGCCGCCGGACCTGTATGTCGCGGCTCTGGGCACCGGCACCCCGTCCTTTGGCCGTGTGACGCATTCCCCCCTGCCGTCGTTTGACGCGCGGCGATGGGCCGATGTGCGCTACATGGATTACAAAAGCCATGTGGACGGCGCGCTGCTGACCATGCGGGTCATGCTGCCGCCCGATTATGACGCCAGCCGCCGCTATCCCATGATCGTCGGGTCGGTTTATTCCGATGCGGTGCGTGACCAGTGGGGCGGGCGCAACGCCCATCCGACATGGGGGCTGGATCAGTATCTGGTGTCGCGCGGGTATATCGTCATCAATCCGGGCATCCGTGGCAGTTTTGGCCGGGGAAAGGCATGGAACCGCCCGATGCTGGGCCAGTACGGGGTGCTGGATGTCAATGACCTGCAGGACGGGGCGCGGTTCATGGTCGATCGCGGCTATGCCGATCCGGCGCGCATCGGCATCTGGGGGTCGAGCTATGGCGGGCTGATGACATTGATGTCACTGTTTACCAAACCCGGTTTTTATGCCGTCGGGGTGGCGGGCGCACCGGCCAGCAATGTCGCGCATGCCTATCCCGAACAGGAATGGATCATGGGGCCGCCCGCCGGGTCGGATTTCCCCGCGCGGTACCAGCGGCAGTCGGCGCTGTATCATACTGACGGCCTGCGCGATCCGCTGATGATCATCCACGGCACACGTGACGAGGTCGTGTTGTATGCCGATACCATGGCGATGGCGCAGCGCATGATCGCACAGGGTAAAATGTTCGCGCTTGTCACCCTGCCGGGTGCGAACCATCCGTGGGATATGGAAAACCTGCCCCAGACGCGCTTTGCCTATACCCAACTGGTGCGGTTTCTGGATCAGTACCTGCACCCGTCATCGGGGGCCGTGCCCGTACAATAGCGATGCACAGCCCCATAAGGGACTGTTTGAAAAGTCAGGCGCGATAACGCCCTGAACTCATAAAGGTTTTTGGTGAAGCTTTTTCTAAAAAGCTTCAGAAGACGCTGCCTTTTTCGATCAAAAGGCAGCACCCAAAAACTTTTCTTGTTTTCAAACAATCCCCAGGGGGCACACCACCTGTCGCGCCCGTAATGGCCCGCGCCGCGCCCGTTGACGGATGCGCGGGCGCGGGATCAGGCCAGCCCTTCTTCCTTCAGCGCCTTTTGCGTTGCGGGGCGGGCGAACACCCGTTCGCGCAGGGCGCTGGCCTCGGGGTAGGGGGAGAGGTCCACATTGACGTGCGGCGCCCAGCTCAGGATCACAGCCAGCAGGGCATCGGCCTGCGTGAATCCAACCGGCAGCATATGGTCGTCGCCGCTGGCGCTCAGGATCGCCTCCACCTGTGTCAGGCGGCGCTTGATGTTGGCGAACTGTCGTTCACGCACCGTGTCGGGCAGGTCGGGCGCGAACAGCGGGGCAAAGGCGGCGTGTACGTCCTCGCAAAAGCCGATGGCCTCCAGCAGGCGATACTGCGCCAGTGAACCGGGGGCGGGATGCAGGGCCGCAATGTCAGACTGTGCGCCGATATAGGTCAGGACCGCCACATTCTGCGTCAGGACCTCCCCCGGTGCGACCTCCAGCGCGGGCACCGCGCCGCGTGGATTGATGCTGAGATAGTCGCCGCCGCTGGCGGTTTTCTTAGCCTTCAGGTCCACCCGTTCCACCTGATGGGGCAGGCCGGTTTCATTCAGGATGATATGCGCGGCAAGTGAACATGCGCCCGGGGCGTAATACAGTTTCATGGCGTGACTTCCTGTCTGTCTCGGTGGATCGGGGTGGCGTGTGGGCCGCCCCGTTCGGGATGTGAGGGTTGCACATGCCGTGCGCCGTGCAAAGTAACCCCCGACCGACAGGTGGGCCGCGCGGAGACCGCCGTGATGGGCCATGGAGCAAGGAAAATCGTCAGTAAGGCACGCTCTGGCAACATGGGCGGGAGCCTCTTGTGCGGTTTCCTACATTAGAGAGTGTTTGAAAATAACTCATTGATAAAAAACAAGAAAAGTTTTTGGGTGCTGCCTTTTTTCAGAAAGGTGGCGTCTTTCGAAGCTTTTTGGAAAAAGCTTCACCAAAAACCTTTATAATTTCAGTATGTTATCGCGCCTGACTTTTCAAACAGTCTCTTAATGAATGAAATGGGCAGGTATAGGCACCGGAATTGACGGGTTTCCCAAGGGGGGGACGGCAGGATCGGGTTTTTGTGTCAATCGGGAACGTTTCCATCTGATGTGATTTTTTCAGAATACGAAGTTTCCCAAGGATTTTTGAAAAAAGATTGACCGGGAACCTTGATGATTTCAGTGGCGCGGCCCTGCCTTTTCAGGTGGCGTCTTGCCATGCATACGCTTTGTTATTGAATGGGTGGGTACTCTTTCCGTTTCCTGATCGCCTGCCCGCCGGGCCGGAGGCGGATGCGGTGGGGAATGGGGGGACGTGCCATAGGATGGTCATCCCCGCGCCTTGTTCTGATCCGGGTTCTGGCGGATGATTGTGATGAAACAGGATCGACAGTGGAAAGACAGTAATATGAAACCCATCAGACTTGTGCCGGTGCTGGCAATGGCTGGCGCGTTGTGCGCGTGTGTCGGTCCGGGTGGGCCGGGCGGGTACGGCGGCAATTATTACGGCGGATATGATTATTACAGCGGGTATGGCGGTTATGGCGGCTATTACACGCGTGATTATTATGGTGGTTATCCGTCCTATGGCGATCGTGGGCGCGGCCGTGGCCCCGGTTGGGGCGGTCCGGGCCGTGGCGGCGGCCGTGATGGTGGCCGTGGTGGCCCAGGTGGCGGTTTTGGTGGTGGCCGTGGCGGCGGTTTCGGCGGCGGCAGGCAACCCGGTGGCCCCGGTGGCGGCGGTGGCGGTCCGGGGGGCGGCGGCGGTTTCGGGGGTGGTCACGGCGGCGATCATGGTGGCGGGCCGGGCGGTGGCCCCGGCGGTGGTCCCGGTGGTGGCCATGGCGGCAGGCGATAAGGCCGTCCGCCCCCGCGCCCTTTTATGACGTTATGGTTGCCACGGACTCATGCCCCCTGATGGGGACAATGAGTCCGACCATATCCTGACGCCCCTGCGATGACGATGGATGCGGCGTCGCAGGGGCCGTGCGTGCGTCGCGTTCCCCCGGCTGCTTTTTCTGGCCGCTTTTTCTGGTCGCTTCCTTGGGCGATCTTCCCCGGGTTGCTTCCCCGGGAAGCTTCCTCTGGCGGCTTCTTCTGGTCGCTTCTTCTGGCCGCTATCCCGGGCGGCGGATCAGTGGCCAGACCCGCCGGAACACAGGTTCATCACCATGACCCCGGCGATAATCAGCACCATGCCCCCGATGGCGGCAAGGTTGAGTTTCTGCCCCAGCCACACCCACGAGACGAGCGTGATGGCGACTGTTCCGACGCCGGACCAGATGGCATAGGCGATACCGGTGGGAATGGTGCGCAGGGCCTGTGACAGGGCATAGAACGCGGTCAGGTATCCCACCACCGTCACGCATGACGGCATGCGCCGGGTGAATCCATCCGACAGGGTCAGGAAGAAAGTTGCCGTGACCTCCGCCCCGATGGCAAGCGCCAGATAGAGATAGGCCATGGTGGTGTCCTTCCCAACGGCCGGCGGGCACCATGCCCCGGCATACCGCGCCGCCTTTACAGGATTGGCGCGTTCCCGGCCATGTCAGCGACGGTAACAGTCCATGTCGGATTTTTTCTGAAATGAGGCATGAAACCTTCGCTTTCGTCAGGCTCTATATGTATAGAGGAGATAGGAGACATGAGCCATGAGCAACTCAGCACGCATGATTGCCCACCTTCTTATCAATATCCGTCGCATGCCGCGTGAAAAGCCGCTGCCGAACGACACAACGCGCAAACAGGACTAAACCCCGGAAAAACCGGGATATTGGTCCGTGGCCGCAGCCTTTTTGCCGCTGGTTTTGCCGGGGGATTGGCATGCGGGCGACGCATGGAATCGGGGGTGCGTTATAACGCGCATCCCGGCCACAAAAAACATAGTTTGACATAATCCCGGCTGCATGGACGCCATCCGTGGGACTCAGGCCGTGACCGCCGGGGTGACGCCCTGTTTCAACCGGTGCGCAAGGCCACGCAGTTCGTCATGATGCAACAGCCATACGCCGTTGGTCCGTGCCAGTTGCCGCGCGGCGCGGGTATAGGCGGCGTTGGACACGACCACCGCCACCGCCGCATCATAATGGGCGCGCGCGGCGCTGATCTGCTGGACCGCGTCATTGCCGACCGTGCGACTGTAAAGCTTGCATTGCACCACCATACGCAGGCCCCGGCGCGTGGCGATGATGTCCGCGCCCTGATCGCCGCTGCCCACGGTGGTGTCGGCCTGCCACCCGTCATCGCGCAGTTCGGCGGCGCAGTACTGTTCGTATTCCAATGGGTCCATGCCCGGCCCGACGATATCGGGTCGTTGGGGCGTGCCGCGCGCGACCTGTTCGATGCGTGCCGTGACCCATGGGGCGATTCGGGGCCATTGCGCCGCACGTCCCGCCTGACGCAGGGCGGGGCGCATGATGGTGGCAATGAATTCATCACGTTCACGATGCCATTTTTCCGGTTTGACAACGCCATAACTGTTGCGGCCCAACAACTGCCGCCGCCGCAGGCGCAACGTATCGGCATGCTGCATGACCAACGCGGCACAGATCGCGCGTGCGCGCCGTCGCCCCCACCATCGCACCATCAGGCGCAGTACCGGCCAGCCCACGGTAATCGCCACCCCCGCCGCGAATATTGCGCGCCAGTGCAGGGCGTGCCGATGCGCGGCCCACCCTCCGCCCGGCCCCTGCAACAGGGCCGCCTGCATGGCGGTGGCCCTGTTGCGCAGCCCGTGCCACAGGGCTGAAATACTGCCTGATGAGGTATCGCGCGTAACATCATGCATGCGGAAATATACCGCGCGGTCATGGCGCCCACTGTCCCCCCGGCGCAGGGCGATGACATCCCCGTCCCTTTGCGCCAGTACCCAGCGTACTGCCGCGCCCGCAGGGTGGCATCCCGTCCCGACGCGCCCATCCGACAGGTGCCGCGCGGCGGTGGCCGTTGCACATCCGATGGCCTGCGCCGGAACGCGATAGGCCACGGCTGCATCCCCACCGTCGGGTAGGGCCATGGCCGATCCCCCCCACAGGCCCATCACCATGGCCAGCGCGCAAAGCTGGAGCATGTTCCCTTTTCGTACACATGTCATTCCAGACAGTTAGCCCACAATCTTCCACTTGGCGAGGGGAACTGCACGTATAACAGACGCACCCTCCGGGCTCTGCCCGGCCCCGGCAGGGAGCGCGCTCCCTGCACCCTGATCTGTTAAAGGGGAGTCATGGTTTCCAAAGGGTAATACCCTTTGGTGGGGGTTCGGGGGCAAAGCCCCTGAATGTGCGCGGGATGAGCGAACCCTATAACCCATCGCACAGATTATTGGGGCACCCGGTATGAAGGAGTGCGCCATTTTCCGCCAGGCGTCGCGTGCTGTTGCTGTAAACGGTGATGGCCTGTGGGGTGTCGGCTTCGCTGCTGGTGAATTCGGGCTGTATGACGGCGATGTCCTGCCCATGGACGATCTGCACCCTGTGGATATCGTTGCAGTTGCCAAAAAATGCGGTGGGTGTGGCCATGCCGGAATCCACCCGCACGATGGAAAAACTGGCGGGACAGAGCGCATTGCCTGTCGAGGTCAGCAACAGGTAATCCGTATCGCCCACCTGCCCGACTTTTTCCACGAATAACGCACCGTTGCCCATCGCGCGTGGTGTCGTCGCCTGTCCCGCGATGGTCAGCGTTCCGCTGGAGGTATCGGCATCGCCGAACCGCGTCTGTGCATGATGCGGGTCCGGTGGGGGGCCGGGCAGGTATTGGGGCGGGGCGGCATGGACACTCCCGCCAGAGGACAGCAGCACCAGCCATGCGAAAGTGAAATTCCTAAACATCCGCAATATATTCTACTTTTATGAAATATGATAATTCTTACATAAGGATATGGGTGCTTTGTAAAATGCACAATTTATTTAAAACAGGCATATAAATTGCATCTATTTTACAAAAATACAGAACCAGTATTGTCCTGTTGTGTAATGATCGCTGTATTGGCTTTTACGCGCGGCATGGTGGCAGGGGACGGCACAAGGCCCATGCATGGCAGTGCGGGACGAAACCTGAGGCGTCACCAATGAAAATGTTGGGAATGTATTATAAATGTAATAAGTATTTTATGGAATGTATAACGTATCTGTATTATAAAAGTTTTTAGTTTATATTTACAAAAATATCCAAACTGTATTGTATTATTAAATAAAAACCCAAAAATGAAGCTTTCTATTATCAATGGGTCGGTTTCAGGCTGTCTTTTTTCGGAATGACCCGCCTGCTGTTCCCACCGTCAGGGCGTCGCGGGTGGGGGCGTGGGATGGTCATGCGGCATGATGTCGTCACTGCCGGAGGAGCCGGAGACAAGCTGCCACTGCCTGCGATCATCCTGATAGCGTGAAAGACACATTTCCAGCGCCTGATATTTCTCCAGCCGTCCGACATCGCCCGCCATGCCCAGACATGCGGCCTTCAGGTCGCTGTCATAATGCGCCCACGCGGTGGAAAGGGCGGCCTCACTTTTCTGTTCCGCCGTGATGCAGTCCGTATCGCTGTCCTGCATTTCCACATGTGCGCGGGCGCAGTTCTGCGCAATCGGATAATGCGGCAGCGCCACCATGCGCCCGTGCTGCGTGTCATAGGGGTGGTGGGCCAGCTTTTCGATATCCAGCGGCGGCGCGGCATGGGGGGTGGCGGCCGCAGGGCCAAGTGGCGGTGGCATCCACAGGGCATGGGCGGCGGCATATTCCCCCATCTGCGACAGGGCGTTGGCCGCCCCGGCAACGGAAAATGGCACGGGCGCGCGTTCGGGCGGCACAAGGTTGCCGGTGGTGACGGTGTGCAACTGCTGCATCAGGTCGGCCACGGCGTCGGGTTTCATGTCACCGCCCGCCGTATCCCACTTCCGCCCCTTGGAGAAGATCTGCATCACCAGTTCGAACTTGCCGATCACCACACCCGCCGTGGTGACGCCCGCCGGGTTGCGATAGCGTTTATGCAGGTCATGGACCGCCATCCCAAGCGAGCCGGACGCAGAACGATAGAACATGATGTCAAGCTGGTTCTGCCGGGATATGACCATCGGCTGTCCCTGCGCCCCGTCGGGGGAAAACGACCATCCGGCATCCTGGGCACCGCCCTGCGCGCCATCGCCCCCATTATCGCCCCCATTATCGCCCTGGGCCATGGCCGGGGCGGCATGTGCGGATCGGGCGGGCATCGCAATGGCGGGGAGGAGCGCAAGCCCCAGCCCTAATCCCAGCGCCACGGTCCGCAACGCGCGGGCAGGGATGGATACGGCAGGGATGGATACGGCAGGGGGGGGCACGACAGGCGTGGATGCGACGGGTGGGGTCGTGACAGAAAACACGACAGAAAAAATGCGCATCCCGACCTGTTTCCCTCCGTCTGGTGACACTGCCATGGCATGTGAGGCGCGCATGATAACCCGCCGCGCCCCCTGCCTCAATGGCGTGTAACGCAGCCCCGGCAGGCGCAGGCGTTGCAGCCCGATGGGAAAAGGGGGGCAGGGGAAAACAGGGCCGCATGCAGGACAGAAAAGGGTGGCGTCAGGATACAGGCGACCGCATTCAGGGCGTCAGGGCGTCAGGGCGTCAGGGCGTCAGGGCGTCAGGGCGTCAGGGCGTCAGGGCGTCAGTGGGACAGGCGGGAATGGGGGGCGGTATCCCCTTCATCCATCAGGTTCTGGATCGAATTGCGCACGCGCGCCCATGTGATCGCCATTTCCAGATCGCCCGCGCTGAAGCACATGCCGGATCGCAGGCCCGCAATGCCAGAGGCTCTGGCCCCGAACAGGCGGATCATCGACACTGCGTGCGCCACGGGATCATGAATATGAAAATCTTGTTTAGTGTTCTTCATTACCCTGCTCATGCCATAAAATCATGACCAAAATACGTTCACAATATGGCAACCCTGCATTGCCCGCGGAGCAGGACAACACGTCACGTCATGTCAGGTTTTACATGCCACGAAGGATTAAGGCGGCACAGCGCATATAAAACGTCACAGAAGCAGGCACTACCTTGCCTATGCCCTTTTTTCGTCAAGATAAAGTGACAATATATGTCACGTCATCAGGGGCGGGCGCGCAATGGCGCGGCAGGTCATGCCCCGGTGGTGCTTTTTGGGTCAACCATTATGGGTCGCAACTACGGGATTGTTGCAAAGTGAAGATACATCAAGGCTTTATCGCGGGGATCATCACCCTGTCCCTGCTGCCCGCCATGGCCGCCGCGCAGGCAACGGGACAGGTGCAGGACAGCACGCAATGGGCGCAGTCCCCCGCGGGCGCGCGTCAGGCGCTGGCGACACCCGATGCCCCGGCCTCCGCCCCGGCCGTGCCGGCCATGACCATTGACGAACGCCATGACGGGTGGGTGGCGATCCACCATTCCCCCGACCACGGCCTGCATACCGACCTGTGCATCGCCGGGGCGGAGAACGAGGTGCTGATGCTGCGCGCCGATGCGGATTCGTTGCAGATGCGCAGCGCGGACGACCATTGGACCCTGACGCCCGGTTCCACGGGGGACATGACGGTGCGCATCGGCGCCTATCAGCATGTCTTTCACATGCAGGCGAATGACGCGACCACCCTGTCGGTGGACCTGAAGCCGCAGGAAATGACCGACCTGCTGAATGGCATGGAACGTGGGCAGCGGGCGTCGGTCGAATACGGGTCGCGCACGGTGGTTGATGTGGCGCTGGGTGGCAGCGCGCCTGTGCTGGACCGTTTCCGTGGATGTGCCGAAACCAACCATTTCGCCGACCTTGGCCACGCGCCGGGCACCCGTGCCAATCCATTCTGATCCGGCCCATTCTGATCCGGCCCATTTTGGTCCGGGCTGTTCCGACATTGGCGGGGTGATGGGGCGATGTCCACGCCCCACGCCCCCACATGCCCCACGCACCGCAACCAGCGCATGACAGCCTGCCCCCCGCCCCGTGGTGACAATGCGGATGGGATGGGAAAAAATCCCGCCCATCATCGCATGGACCCCACGGAAGGACAGAATAAAGTGAAACAAGTGTTTCTTGGGCGCATATGGCGTGCGGCGGCGGTGGCGGTCACGGTGTCGGCGGCATGCGCCACGATGCCGGGCATGGGCCATGCCGCCGCCCGTCACGTCACCCCGCCCGCACCGCCCCCGCCGGTCATGGATGTGCCGACCCTGCTGTCACAGGCGCCGTCGCTGGTGGGGAAACATGTGACCCTGTCATGTTATATCGCCTCCGCCAGTGCGGGCGGGGCCGCGTGTGCCGCATTCCGCATTGACGACCTGCCCGGCAGCGTGAACTGGAACGGCAGCGTGCCGCTGGATGGCACATCGCTGGAGGCCGCGTCCTCGGACAAGGCGCAGCAGATGTGCGGCGATACCGGCATGCACCCGCAATGCCGCGCGGAAGTGACCGGCATCGTGTATGACCCGTTCGGGGATATGGGCGTGCAGGGAAAGCGTAATTTCGAACTGCGCGATGCGCGTATCCGCTGGCTTGCCCTGCCGGAAAAAGCAGCGACGGCGAAACGTCACTAGGGCATTTTCACCAACAAACCGGTTCGGTGAAAATGCTCCGGTTTATTGTTTTTACGCGCATCTTCACCCGTTTTGAATGCACGCATTCACACAGGATCTGTTCTGGCCCGCACGTATCCTGGCGAAAGGGACCGCGTGAAAACAGCCGCATGAAACCTTGGGGCTGTGGCCTGTTTTCATGGCGGCCTGTGGCGGAAGAGAGTGTTTGAAAACAAGCCGTTGATAAAAAACAGGAAAAGTTTCTGGGTGCCGCCTTTCGATCGAAAAGGCGGCGTCTTTCGAAGCTTTTTGAAAAACGCTTCACCAAAAACTTTTGTAATTTCAGTATGTTATTTGGCCTGACCTTTTCAGGCGACCGCCATAAAGGCGGCAGCCCCCGCCGGTGGCGTGACACTCACCCCATTCCCGGCCCGCCTGAACCGCCCGGCCCGTCGGAACTGTCGTCCTGCCCGGGGGAGCCGGTCATGCCGCCCATGCCGCCACTCTGGCTGGGGTCGCTGGGTGGGTGGTTCGACGCGCATGCCGCCAGTCCCGCCAGCATGCCCGCGATGCATATCATGCGTGTCATGGCCGTCCACATCATCAATCGTCCTTATTCACGTTCTGGTGATATATTTAGGTAGCCACCAGCAAAAGGAAAAGACGTTGTTTGGCGAATCCCGCGGGGCCGCCGCCATGATGGCGGCGCAGGTCAGGGGGCTTTCGTCGCGCTGATGCCAAAGTGGAAAAGCGTCGTGTGATCAAATGTCTGACCAGGGCGGAGTTCCGTGGTGGGAAAGTCGGGATGGTTGGGGGAGTCGGGGAAATGCTCGGCCTCGAACGCGACGGCGTCGGTCTGGCGATAGGCGCGGCCAGACACCCCGGCATAGGCCCCGTCAAGCGAATTGGAGGTATAGACCTGCAATCCCGGCTGTGTGGTCCAGACCTCCATCATGCGGCCTGACGCCGGGTCGCTGATCTGTGCCGCAAGGCGCGGCGTCGTCCCGGCGGGCGTATTGATGATCCAGTTCTGGTCATACCCGCGTGCATACATGATCTGCGGGTCGTTATCGCGCAGGTGATCGCCGATGCGGTGGGCCGTGCGGAAATCCATCGGTGTGCCCGCCACGCTGGCGATCGGCCCCAGCGGGATGGAGGTCGCGTCGGTGGGGGTGAAGGTGTCGGCATTGATGCGCAGGATATGGTTTTCGATGCTGCCGCTGCCTTCGCCCGCCAGGTTGAAATAGCTGTGGTTCGTCAGGTTCAGCACCGTGGGCCGGTCGGTTGTCGCGGTGTAATGCACACCAAGCGTATTGGCGTCATCCAGCCGGTAGGTCACATGCACATGCAGCGTGCCGGGAAAGCCCTGGTCGCCATCAGGGCTTATCAGCCCCAGCGTGACGCTGGCGCCATGGGCGTCGGTCTGTTCGCCCTCAAAGGTCCAGACCTGTTTGTCGAACCCATTTTTCCCACCATGCAGCGCATTGGGCGGTGCGGTGATGGCAACGTGATAGGTGTGGCCATGCAGCGAAAATGTCCCGCGTGCCAGACGGTTGGCATAACGCCCGATAATCGCGCCAAAGAACAGGCCGCCACGTGCGCTGTCATGAGTATAGCCCGACAGGGTGGGAAAGCCGAGCACCACGTCGCGCATGTCGCCATGGCGGTCCGGGGTCTCGATCGCGGTGATGGTGGCGCCATAGGTCATGAACCGCACGGTCACACCATGGGCATTGCGCAGGGTGAACTGTTCCACCGCATGTCCATCATCGGTGGCGCCAAACGGCGCGCGGTCGAAACTGACGGCGGGTGCGGGTGCGGCCCATGCCACAGGCAGCCCCCCCACCACCGGCGCAAGGGCGGCAAGCATCAGGCAAAAGGGGCGCAACAAAGGGGACATGGGCGGGTATCCTGCGATATCGGGGATGTGGCGCGGCACGGCAACGCGCGTCGGCCAATCATGCCGCCCTTCACCAATACGGGCAACCACCGCCCCCGCATGTCGCAGGTGCGTATGCGGGGGGAGGGAAACGGTCCGGACAGAGCAGGCCCCGGCACCACGCGGTATCATAAAACGTTCTGGTGACGCCATCTTCAACAGGCGTTGGGAAATGGCGCCTGCCGCAGAGAGTATTTGAAAGATCGGGTTCCATAATATGGTGAAATTATAAAGGTTTTTGGTGAAGCTTTTTCCAAAAAGCTTCGAAAGACGCCGCCTTTTTCGATCAAAAGGCGGCACCCAAAAACTTTTATTTTTTATCAAGGCTGGTTTTCAAATGGTTCTTTTAGAACTCATAAGAATTTAATTTATGCATAATGAATTTATTACTGCTATATTTCTTTTTAAGATGCTCCTGTCGTTGATAAATGGCAGAACAATTTTTATCCATTTCAGCGGAGAGTTCAGTTTTCCTGTTCTGCGGCAGGCTGCTGTCCCATTCTTTGGCCAGATACTGACAGATATCTGCATCATGGGAAAATATCGCAACATCGTCTGGAAAATTTCCGCCCGTCCTGGCCATGGGCGATGAAATATTCACGAAATATAATTGGAATGTAAAAAGGATAAAAAATAAACCATGGCGATTAAGATTGATGTTTCCGGGTAATGGACATTCTGAAAATACCAAATAATTTTTCAACATCCTGAATATCTTTTTTATGACATCCTGTGGGATCACACTTCCCAACCGTCATCCGTGCCATTGCGATATGGAGGAGGGAGGGGCGTGTGCGGGAAAGGCATTTTCTGAAATCGTCATGGTTGTGACGGGAAAAGGCTTGCGCGTTATCTGGCCTTGGAAAGGGCTATTTTCAAACCGAAAGCAATAAAAAGACCGCCGGTCAAGCGATCAATCAAAGACAGGAAACGCGGCCTTTTCAACAGCCGGAGCAGAGGTGCCGTTGCCATGGCCAGAATGGAAAACCACAGCACGGTCAGCATGGCGTGAATAGAGGTCAGTAAAAGCGCATACTGCACCAGATGGCCCGATGGCGGCATAAATTGCGGCAGGAAAGTAACATAGAATATCCCGACCTTGGGATTGAGGATATTGGTCAGGAAGCCTTGCCTCAACGCCTTTGACGCAGAAGCCATTGATGACGTCATGCCATCGGTCAGGTTTGTGCGTGGGTGAAGCAGCAGGTTGATGCCCAGCCAGCATAGATAGGCCGCCCCACTCCATTTAATAAGGTTATACGCCAGTTCAGAGGCGCGTAAAACGGCCCCCAGTCCAAGTGATGCCGCGATCCCCCAGACCAGACATCCCAGCGCCACGCCCAGCCCTGCCATCAATGCCGGTCGTGTCCCGCTGCTTGTTGCGACACGCAGGACCATGGCCGTATCAAGGCCCGGTGTTATGGTCAGAAGGGAGGCCGCGGCAACAAAAGCAATCAGGGACATGGTTTCTAAATCTCGGAGGTTGTTTTGGAGATTGTTTGAAAAGTCAGGCTTGATAACATACTGTAATTATAAAAGTTTTTGGTGAAGCTTTTTCCAAAAAGCTTCGAAAGACGCCACCTTTCTGAAAAAAGTCGGCACCCAGAAACTTTTCCTGTTTTTTATTCTGTGTTCAACGGGCTTCAGTCTAGAAGCGATCATGCCTTTTTTCAAGAACGCGGCAGCTTTACAAAGCCCTTTTGAAAAATCCTTGCCGGGATTCCTATTCTTCCCGTGGGGGCCTTGTCCTGCCTTTATCTGCCCGCAAAGACGACAGCAGGTCCGCCCCTGTCGCGGGCGGGGGCCGCCAGTGGGGCGGATGTCGGAAAATCGACTTTGGCAGGGGGCGCTGTTATAAGGGGCGCGCTGTTATAAAAGCAGCATTCTTCATCATGATTTTGCGGGGACAGTCTGTGCAGTGCGAATGGCGTAGGTCTTACGACCGGCTGGTTCCGATGTTGATCAAGGAGCATTTCGGCGATCCCGGTGCCCTGACGCGGCAGTTTCCCTATATGAAAGCGACGTTCCCGTGGAAAGGTGACGATTTCATCATCACACCACAGGTGCTTGCAAACCCGGATAATGGCTATCATGGGGTTGAACGGCTGGCCATGGCGCATCATCAGGCCGGGGCCTGGCAACTGGCGGGGGAATACTGGCTGATCGCGGCGGGATGGCGGCGCAACAGGATGGACGCCAGTGACGAACGCCATGTGGCGGCCTTGCAGTTTGTCCTGCGGCATGTCGAATATAACCGGGCGCTGGCGGAGTGGAAAAAGAAAAAACGCAGCCGCAGCGCCATGCCCTATCCTGAACAGTTCGGGCTTTCAGACGGCATGTCCCCCCACGATACATAATAGGCAGGGCACGTGCGTCCTGTGTGTGCGCTCCTTGCGGGACCGTGCCCCCTGTATGTGCCCCCGTGTGTGTTCCTTGTGGGATCTGCCCTTTGTGGGACACTTTCGGGACACCGCGCCCGATCCTTTCGTGATTATAGCGGGGGCTGTTTGCAACCGGCCGATGGGCCGGGGACCATGCATGTCTCTGGACGGTGCCGTGTTTTCACATGGCGATGTCTTTCAGAGACTGTTTGAAAAACCATGCTCGATAACACACTGAAATCATAAAAGTTTTTGGTGAAGCTTTTTCTAAAAAGCTTCGAAAGACGCCGCCTTTTTCGATCAAAAGGCGGCACCCAAAAACTTTTTTTATCAATGACCTGTTTTCAAACACTCTCTCACGGCGTGCTGACAGGCAAGCGCCACCCAAACCCTGTATGGGCCTGCCCCGGTGCTGGTCAAACAGCCGCCCCCCGGCATGGCGGGTGAGGGGGGCGGGCGGTGATGTCGCGCCTATTTCGAGGCGGGGAAGGCGAACATCGCGGGATGGTTGAACAGGCTGCCGGTGATGGCGGCATACAGGATCGTCTTGCCATCAATGCTTTCGGGACCACCGCCGATATTGAGCCATGTCAGGGTCTCTTTCGGGCTGTTGTCCGTGGTTTCGAAACGCAGGCCGTAAATCGTCGTGGCGTCGAAAAGGACGACAAGCTGGTGATTGGCGCAATCATGCTGTTTGCAGGCCAACAGAACGGTATAGGGCTTGCCCCCCATGGTGACGGGCACGGCCTCGGACTGGGTTGCGCTGTTCAGCCAGCCCGGCTTTGGCGTCGTGCCAAACATCGTGTCGAACCGCTTTGTCCAGGCGGGATCATGCAGGTATGTCGTCAGTGTCACCGGGTCCGCCGCGGCGTGGGCCAGGGGGCACGCCATGACGCAAACCAGCAGTGCGCCCGCCAGTATTGTGGCTAATTTCATATGGACCTTCCTCAATGCTGTGCCAAAACTGGCTGCATAAGGACCATAACGCGTGTTCCGTGAAAAAACCGCCAATGCCCGGTGTAAAAGTTTCGGGGGATGCCGTTTTCACAACCACGCCCGCAACGCGACGCCGATATCAGGGACTTTGAGGATGTTTGAACCGTCAGCCTCAATAACGCACTGAAATCATAAAAGTTTTTAGTGAAGCTTTTTCTAAAAAGCTTCAGAAGACGCCGCCTTTTTCGATCAAAAGTCGGCACCCAAAAACTTTTTTATCAATGACCTGTTTTCAAATACTCTCTTGGGCGCGCGGATACCATGGGGATGGCCATCCGGGGCGGGCGCGTCAGCCCCCCGGCCGCATGTCCGTGCGATGGCCGGTATCCGTATGAAACGTGCCGGCGTAAAACGTGCCCGAGCGCAGCGCGCCTTCGATCTGTTCCAGGCTGGTGCCTGCGGTTTCGGGCACGTATTTCCAGACGAACGCGAACGCCGCGACATTGATGACCCCGAACAGCCAGAACGTCCCCGTCGTACCCAGCGCCGCGACAAGCGACAGGGTGACCAGCGAGACAAGCGTATCGGACAGCCAGACCGTGGCGCTTGCCATGCCCATGGCCTTGCTGCGCACGAACAGGGGAAAGACCTCGGCCGCGATCAGCCATACCGCAACCGACAGGGAGCCGAAGTTAAAGAAGATATAGCCCAGCAGCGATGCAACCATCAGCACCAGCCGCACCCCCGTCAGGGGCGCGGGGTCAAGGAAGACACCCCCCAGCACAAACAGCGACAGCGCCGCCACCGGCAGCATCCACAACATCATGCGCCGGCGGCCCACCCGGTCGATCAGGGCGATGCCCATGGCCGTGGTGATGGTGGATGTCACCCCGACCCCCACCGATGTCAGCAGTGCCGCCGAATGCCCCAACCCCGCCTGTGACAGGATGATGGGCGCGTAATAGACAATGACATTCGGGCCTGAAAGCTGTGAAAAGGCCGCAACCCCCAGCGCGGCAATCAGCGCGGGACGGATCCAGCGCGGTTTCAGGCTGGCCCGGTGTTCCCCCGCCGTCGTGGCCGCGCCAATGCGCAGGACATCATCCAGTTCCTGTCGCACGATATCCTGATGCCCACGCAGTTTATACAGGATGGAGACCGCATGATGTTCACGTTCATGATGCAGCAGCCAGCGCGGGCTTTCGGGCAGGAACAGCATCCCCACCCCCAGCAGCAGCGCCGGGATGGCGCCCAGCATGAACATCGCGCGCCATGACCCGGCCCCCCCCGACAGTTCATACCCGACAAAGAACGCCAGAAGCAGCCCCAGCGAGAACACAAGCTGGAACAGCGACACCAGCCCCCCGCGCCGTGCCGCGGGCGCCAGTTCGGCGACATAGACCGGCACGATCTGCGTGGTGGCCCCGATCGCAACCCCCAGCCACAGCCGCGCCCCGATCAGCGTGCGCACATCAGGGGCCAGCCCACAGACCAGCGACGCGACGATGAAGATCGCGGCCGCCACCATGATGGCCGGTCGCCGCCCCCACCGGTCCGACACCGGACCGCTGAGCAATGCGCCAAAGATCGCACCGATATTGAGTGCCGCCGCAACCCATTCCTGCCCCGCGGTGGACAGGGAGAAGGTCTGCGTGACGAAAATCAGGGCAGAGGCGATGATCCCGGTATCATATCCGAACAGCAATCCCCCCACCGCCGCGACGGCCGCGGCGATGGAGACATATCGCCGCGCGGCCACGGTCTGGTCCCCCCGATGCACCATGCCCGACAGCGCGGATAACGCGCGCTGGTGGGTCTGGTGATGCGATGTGGCCTGGATGTCCGCAGTGGTGGGCATGCCGGGGTCCTTTGGCTAGGTTTTTTTAAGAAAGTGTCTGAAAGCAGCTCATTGATGAAAAAGCAGGAAAAGTTTCCGGGTGCCGCCTTCTGGTTGAAAAATGCGGCATCTTTCGAAGCTTTTTGGAAAAAGCTTCACCAAAAACCTTTATGATTTCAGGATATTGTTAAGCCTGACTTTTCAAACAGCCTCCAAGGGCAGCGTTTTTCAGGGGGGGGAGGCCGCCCCCTGAACCCGTGATGTGCTTCAGCCCGCGTCCGATGCGGCGAAGATATCGCGCAGGGTCTTTTTCATCACATCGGCATCCATCGTCTTGCCAAGCCACAGCTCAACCCCGATCACGCCCTGATTCACCAGCATCCCCAGCCCGTCCAGCGGCGTGCAGCCACGTTCGCGCGCCGCACGCAGGAAACGGGTCATGGGCGGGTTGGGAATGACATCCGCCACGACCTGCCCCTTTGTCAGGGTATCGAGGTCCACTTCCGGCATGGCCTGCGCATCGCCCAACCCCACCGAGGTCGCGTTGATGACGATATCGGTCCCTTCGGGAATGCGGGCCGCGCCATCCCACGGGTGGGCGGTTGCGTCGCTGTCGGTATTGTCACGCACCAGGGCGGCGATGGTCTCGGCCTTGGCCGGGTCACGGTTCACGACATCCAGATGCGCAACCCCCGCCAGGCCCAGTTCCACCGCAATGGCCCGCGCGGCCCCACCAGCCCCCAGCATGAAGACCCTCTTGCCCTTCGGGGCCACCACATCCTGCAAGGAGGCGAGGAAGCCCTTGCCGTCGGTATTGTTGCCCACCAGCCTGCCATCACGGATCGTGACACAGTTCACCGCACCGATGATCCGCGCCGCTTCGGCCAGGTCGTCCAGATGCGCGATGACCGCCACCTTGTGCGGCAGGGAACAGTTGAAACCAACCCATTCCATCGCGCGCGCGCCGCGCACCGCGTCGGCCAGGTTTTCGGCGCTGACGTCGCAATTGATGTAACGCGCGTCGATCCCGGCATGGCGATATGCCGCCTCGATCATCGCGACGGTGGGATTGTCACCACAGGGCGTGGAAAATGATCCGGTCAGGATGCTGCGGAAATTCTGTTCGGGCATGGGTGCGGTCCTGCGTGCTTGAGGATTGCATAGCTATGCAAAACAACACGCTTTTCATGCCCCGATGCAACCCCTAATCGCGCAGGGCCGGGTCTTTGCCCCATGCCCATGCTCATGCTCATGCTCATGCCCGTGCCCGTGCCCGTGCCCGTGCCCGTGCCCGTGTCCATCCTGTGCCTGTCCCGTCCGTCCCGTGTTCGGGCCCGTGCCGTCCTCGTGCTGTGCGTGCTTGTGTCTGTCTGTCTGTCTGCTTGCTGTGCGTATGTGCGTATCATGCGTGCGTGCGTGTCGATGTCCGCGTTTCCTGCGCCTGCGTGCGTCCCTCATGCGGCGCATCACGGAATGGCGGGATCGCCGTTTCGCCCGCCGCCCGTGCTGCCACGTTCGATCAACTGTGCGTCAATCACATGTGTGCGCGACAGGGGCGTGTCCTTGGTGCCAAGGGCCTCGTCCAGCAGGCCCATGGCGCGTGCGACCATCTGTTCCGTATGCTGGTCAAAGGAGGTCAGGTCGTAACTGCGCCATGCGGCCTGCGGGATGTTGTCATATCCCGCCACCACGACATCGCGCGGGCACAGCAGCCCCATGCGTTCGCGCAGGGCGTCGATCACGCCGCAGGCCATCATGTCGTTGCTGGCGAAAATGCCATCCGGGCGGATGCCGCGCCGATCCAGCTGGGTGATGGCGGCATACCCGCTGTCATATGTATCGTTGCCCCGTACCGTCGTCAGGTGCGCAGGCGGCAGGCCGGTTGCGCACAGCCCGGTGCAGAAGCCCGTGCCCCGTGCGTGCGACGCCGCGTTTTTCGTGGGACCGGCCAGCCACACCGGGCGCATGACCCCATGGCGCGCCAGCAGGTGCGCCGCCGCACGCCCCGCGCCGTGGTTGTCGGAATTGACGGTTGAAATCCATGGTCCCACCCGTGATGAATTAAAGCACACAACCGGCAGGCGCAGCGCGGACAGCGCCCGCACCACGGCGGCCGACCCGATGGCCAGGGACGTGACGATGGCGTCGATGCGATAGCTGACCAACTGGTCCAGCGCACTGTCGAGTGTCAGGGCGTCATCCACATGCATCAGCAACACCTGAAGGCCGCTTTCGCGCAGGGCCGTCGCCAGCCGTTCAAGTGCGGTGGCATAAAACGGGTTTTCCAGCCCCCCGATGACCACGCCCACCATGTATGACCGGCCCGACTGCATGATGGCGGGGATGCGGTTGGGCCGATATCCCAGGTGCGCGGCGGCGTCCATCACCTTTTTCCTTGTCCGTGCAGAGATGCTCGAACCCGGCGAAAATGCGCGCGAAACGGCGGATTGCGATACGCCAGCCATCCGGGCGACATCAATGGACGTAACGGCGCGAATGGTAATGTCCCCCTGCATGGCCCGCGTGCCCGGCTGTGGTTTTCCGGTGCACTCTGTAACGACCCTAAATCTGTAACGATCCTAGCCCGTATCGCGCCGTCATGCCATGCCGGGGCCGCTATACCGGACGGTGCCGGACATGCCTGTGTGCGGGGTGTTTACAGGCTGTTTGAAAAGTCTGTCTCCATACCCTCGCGGGAAGAATGATAATTTTCTAAAAAACCTTTGAAAATCATCGTATTTTAAAAAATGTTAAAATAACGCCTGAAATGTCCGATTCCTTAAAAACTGTTTGAAAAATCAGACTCGATAACGCCCTGAAATTATAAAGGTTTTTGGTGAAGCTTTTTTCAAAAAGCTTCGAAAGACGCCGCTTTTTTCATCGAAAGGCAACACCAAAAATCTTTTCCCATTGTTTCTCAACGGTTTGTTTTCAAACGGTCCCTTGCTGTTTCGCGCCCCCCACCGGCATCAGGCGTGCCGCCCGGCTAAGCGCCATGATCGGGAAAAGCTGCCGGTACAGGTCGTAACGCAGCATGAACGCACGGGACAGTTCCGCCCCCTGCGACAGGCGTTGCGACAGCATCGGATCGTCGAGCTTGATGGTCTGTCCCACCCCGTATCCGGGAAAGCCCGTGCCGGTGAACTCTGCTTCATGCCAGCTTCCGTCGGGTTGCTGGCGTTCGATCAGGTAACGGCACCCGCGCGCGATCGCCGGGTAATCCTGTGCCCGGTTCGCGGCCACCAGCCCCATCACCGCCCATGCCGTCTGTGATGGTGTGGTCGTCCCGCGCCCGACCGATGCGATTTCCATATATGAGGCGCAGCTTTCGCCCCATCCGCCATCTTCCTGCTGGTGCGCCACCAGCCAGTCGCACGCGCGGGCGATATAGGGCTGGGTCATGTCCTCCCCAATCGCGGCAAGCGCGGGCAGGACCGCCCCCGTGCCATAGACGTAATTCACGCCCCACCGCCCGAACCACGGACCGGCGGGGTCCTGTTCCGCACGGACATAGGCCAGGGCGCGCTGGATCGCGGGCATGTCGCGCGGCAGGCCCAGCAGGCCGAATGCCTCCAGGATATGCGCCGTCACATCGACCGATGGCGGGTCCAGTGCCTCGCCAAAGTCACAGAACGGGATCTTCGACAGCAGGCTGCGGTTGTTGTCCTTGTCGAACGCGCCCCATCCGCCGCATTCGCTCTGCATCGCCACCAGCCACCTGACCGCGCGGTCGATGGCGGCGTCCACGCCCTTTTCCTTCCATTCCGGGCGGTTGCGGCATGGCGCCAGCGCAATCAGCGCCACGGCGGTGTCGTCGGTGTCGGGATAGCGGTCATTGGCATATTCGAACGCCCATCCGCCGGGTTCCACATCCGGCAGCTTGATGGACCAGTCGCCGCGCACGCGCACCTGCCGCGCCAGCAGCCAGTCAAGGGCACGGTCCATTTCCGGGGTAAAGCGGTCCTCCCCCCCCGCGTCATGCAACGCCATCAGCGCCAGCATGGTGTCCCATACCGGGCTGTTGGTGGCCTGTATCCACGATGCATTGCCCCGGTCATGACGCCAGCCCGGATCGTCCAGCGCACCCAGCGACCTGGCCATGACGGGGTGGTGCAACTGGTAATCCTCGCCATGCAGGGCCATCAGGCCGTACACCCATGGCGGCTGGATGCCGCCCCACCCGCCATCGGCGTCCTGGTGGCGGATGATCCATTCCAGCATGTGGCGGATGGCCGCCCCGCGCATCGTGCTGCGGCGCAGGACATTGGATTGCAGCCAGTGCAGCCCCCGGTCCGTGGTGCGAAAGAAGGTGGCCCACAGGTCGCGCCCTTCCTTTTTAGGCAGGGTATAGTCGAAATTCGCCCGTCCTTCGGGAAACAGCGCATCCAGCCGGTCCTGCGGGCGCAGCGGGCGGCTGGGCCTGCGTGCCGACAGGATCGCCAGCGGCACCAGTGTCGCGCGCGCCCATTGGGCAAAGTTATAGATGGAAAAGACGAATTTATTGGGAAACCAGATGATTTCGGGCGGCAGGTTGGGCGTCTTTTCCCACGGCCATTCCCCGATCAGCGCCAGCCAATACCGTGTAAAGACACGGATATTGCGCAATCCCCCCTTGCGCGCGATCCATGTGGCCGCGCGTGCCAGGGCGGGCGTATCGGCGGGATATCCCAGCGAACGCAGCGCGGCATATGCCTCCACCGTTGCATTGATGTCGCCATTCCCCGCGCCGTAATAGACCCCCCACGACCCGTCCTCGCGCTGCATTTCCAGCAGCGCGTTGCCAAGGCGCGGACGCAGCGGATGGTTTTCCAGGCCAAGGAACCACAGCGCGATGCACCATTCCGCCTCCATCGAGGCATTGGAGCCGACAGACCCCACCCAGTGACCATCGGGTTTCTGCTGCTGTATCAGCCAGTCGCACGCGGCAGAGATCGTGTGCGTCATGCTGTTGCCCATCCCCGCAAAGGGGGCGCCGGCCGTCTGTGTCTGCGTGCCCGTGGCGTCAGGTGCGGCAGGGGCTGTCGTGACCGGGGTGTGACCTGTCGTATCCATTGTCTGTAAATATCCGTGCAAGATAGCAAGAAAAGAGCAAGTTGGACGCCACTCAGGCGCTATGTCGCCGGGGCGGGGGAGGCAACGGCGGGCGATATCATGGCCTGGATATCGGCGAACACCGTGTCCCATTGTGCCTGCGCCATGTCGATAAAGCCAAGGGTACGCAGCAAAAAAGCACCCTCTGCCGCAAACAGCATCGTGCGCAGCCGCTGCACCTCGTGCGTGGTGGATGTGGCGGCGGGGCTGAACCATCCGGCATACCATTGCCGGATACGGTGCAGGTGGCGGGGCGATTGCAACAGCGCGACCAGCATCCCGGCCATGCGCGCGCGCGTGGCGTCGTCAATCTGGCTGCATACGCGCACATATGCGCGCACACGCGCCATGGGGGAGGCATCGGGACCACCATATTGCGCGGCCTGCATATCGAACGCCGCGATCCAGCGTTCCACAAGGGCGGCGATCAGGTCATCCTTGTTGCCGAAACAATATTGCAGCCCGCCCTTGGTAATCCCTGCCTGCCGCGCCACGGCATCCAGCGTCAGGGCCGCCGCCCCCGAACGCTGTACCACCTGTTCGGCGCAGTGCAGCACATTTTCACGGTCGATGGTCTTGGGTCGCGCCATGATGTTCCCTGCCTGCTGTCGCCATCTGCTGTCATCCCCTGCCGTCCGGGGTGTGGTTTCAAGGGGCGTGGTTTCAATCCATATGGATGGAATTAAACCACGCCCCCATGGCTTTCAACCCCCCATGGTTTTCATGCCCCATGGCGCTGGCCGTCCATGGTTTTCACCATCCGTGGCTTTCCCCACCCATGGCTTTCCCCTCTGTGCGGTGGGTATGGTATGACGGATATGCGGTGGCGGATATGGTATGAAGGGCCACGGCATGGGCGCGCGGTCACGTGCAGGTCACGTGCAGGTCACGTGCAGGTCACGTGCAGGTCACGTGCAGGTCACGTGCAGGTCACGTGCAGG
>ERZ746981.277-NODE-277-length-27861-cov-11.791463_pt1 | contig 27861 bp, 16 predicted proteins | sample MGYA00374948_ERZ746981 | MGnify/ENA primary metagenome ERZ746981 (study PRJEB28757, sample SAMN06711160) | food metagenome | host: microorganism | place: China:Harbin | collected 2017-01-30 | study: EMG produced TPA metagenomics assembly of the Analysis of...
GTAGTGCTACGGCACAGAGATATGTGAGCAATTAAGCAGATACAAATGTCACACGGGATTTATATACTCTGACAAAATTGAATGATCTTCGTATGTTGTAAACGGATTAAGTGTCCTAAGTTGGTCATCAATGTGGAACGAAGTTTGGATGGCATTTTGTTAAGGTAAGATGTTGGAACTGAAATATTATGTTCGGGGTCACAATCTTTCTAATGGGCGTGTTTGCGATCGTAAGCGGCAATAGCTGTAACTTCACTTAAGGAGAAACGCGGATGCGTATTTCCAGAATTTTTTGTAAATTTCTCGTTGCTTAGCTTACGATTACGTAACCTTACCATAATCTCTCTGTGTGATTCTCAAACGGCATTTTATCTAATTGACTTTTGACTGTGTAATAACTCAAACTTATACAACATTGATTTTAAAATGTGCCATTACCATTTAAAAGTGTACAAATTCTAACATAAGCGAAAGGTGTTTACATTCTAAAGTGAAATTAAACTGCTATATTGATGTTTATGAGAGAGGGGCAAAAATATAAGCCCAAGCAATCTACTAAATTTCCGGATATACTCAAACAAATAGGTGTGCCATCTCCCATGAGCCCAGCCGATAATGACAAAATTCAAGATTGAACAAAATTACCACACATAATACGAGCGGAGTTAGCTGCTTTATCAAAGTTTCATTTTCAGACCGAAGAAGAACATAAAAATCTTTCTCCTCTTCTATGCGGCATTCTCTGGCGTATATTGGGAAAGAAAAAAATATTTTCAGGGTCGTCAGAATCTGTGACAAAAGAAAAGCCGTTAAATTTCACCAGATTAAGAAATTGTGTTTTCCATAATATTTTTTCTATTGTATTTTCATTTAATAAAAAAAATGGTTGCCGGAAATGCATCCCTATGTCTCATCTCATCTGGTTCAAAATGGATTCGGGAAAATCTTCGGCATATTCATTTATATCTTGACGTGTGACCCTGCAAACCACTTTTGGAAAGTGGAGAGTAATTAGGCATTATTACCGATTATTTTACAATTATTTCTGAAATATCGATTCCGCTAAGCCAGTGAGCTCACCATTATTCATTACTTCGTAATTTTTTAGAATCTCCTTCTTAGCTGCTTAAGCCAAATAAATATATGCTTTGTTCAGTTAGAAAATAATATATATATATATATATATATATACGTATCTACTAAAAATCCGATTATTAGTAAGTAGTTTAAATCTTTTCTAGAGATCCCCAGAGACAGCCACTGCGCATGATTTGTTTTTACATATAATAAGCGGATAATTCAAAAGCAAGATGTCAAAAATATTCGATAAATCTCGTGCACGAGGTGGTTTGGATGAAATAGTTACAGTACATTCAGCGGAATATACACCTGAAGAATCCATTTCCAAATTAGGAGGCGAGAACCACCTTGCTCTGCATGAGGGTCATCAACTCAGAAGAGATCTTAAACCACGTGTGATCAGTATGATATCCATTGGAGGAGCCTTGGGAACAGGATTGCTTATTGCTGTCACAACAGCTCTTGCAAATGCCGGACCTGCAAGCGTTTTGATATCATATTCTATTGTTGGAGCCATGGTTTACTTCGTCATGTGTGCTTTGGGAGAAATGGCTTCTTTCATTCCATTGCCGGAGGGATTTGCTGGCTATGCCAAAAGATATTGTGATCCTGCACTTGGATTTGCAGTTGGTATAGCTTATTTATGCAAATACTTAATTGTTGCACCAAACCAGTTGGTTGCCGGTGCCCTTGTCATGCAGTACTGGGTCTCCGCCGATAGAGTTAATCCAGGTGTGTGGGTTGCTATTATTCTTGCCGTGGTTCTTTTCATTAATTATTTTGGTGTTAAATTTTTCGGTGAGTTTGAATTTTGGCTTTCATCACTTAAGGTTATAACCATGATAGGCTTAATTATTCTCTTGTTTGTTATTATGTTAGGAGGGGGACCTACCCATGATAGAATAGGCTTTAGGTATTGGAGTAATCCTGGGGCATTTGCACCCTACGAAGGTGTTCAGCCTACAGGTTTAGCGAAATTCGTTGCATTTTTCTCTGTTATGGTTACTGCAGTTTTTGCATATTTGGGAACAGAGTTGGTTGGTGTTACGTTTGGCGAAGCAAAAAATGCAAGGTATTCTATTAAGAAGGCTATTAAACTTACCCTTATCAGGATCATATTCTTTTATGTATGTTCCGTTCTTTTGCTTGGTTGTTGTGTTGCCTACAATGATCCATCATTAATTGCTGCAAAGAAGGCCAAAGTTTCTACTGCAGCTGCCTCAGCATTTGTGGTTGCAATAAATAATGCTAAAATTAAAGGATTGCCTCAACTTCTGAATGCTTGCATTCTTTTATTCATATTTTCTGCGACGAACTCGGATGTTTATACTGCGACCAGAAATGTTTATGCTCTTTCAGCTAGTGGCATGTTTCCATCATTTTTTTCTAAGACCAATAAACGTGGAGTTCCAATTTATGCACTAATATTTGCCGGAATGTTCTGTCTCTTGGCTTTCATGGTTTGCTCTAGTTCCTCGCAGAAAATTTTCAATTATTTTGTGAACGTTGTTTCCATTTTTGGCTTGTTGACTTGGATATCAATTCTTGTGACGTATCTTTATTTTCTTCGGGCAGTAAAAGCACAGGGCTACGACAGGAAAAAAGATTTTGTTTACACAGCACCATTCCAACCATGGGGAACATACATCACGTTAGGAGCATGCTGCTTCGTGGCATTAATAAAAAACTTTACTGTGTTTATTGGCGACTTTGATTACAAAACGTTCATCACAGGTTATATTGGAATTCCTGTCTTTTTGTTTGCATTATTTGGCTACAAAATATTTTATAAAACAAAAACTGTCAATCCATATGAGGCGGACTTGATTACCTATAAGGCTCAGGCCGATGAGGATCAGGAAGAATATGAAAACAAACTGGCAGAGAAGGTTGCTAGAAGGAAGGAGCTTGGTAAGGGAAAAGATATGGAATGGTGGTATGATCACACTCTAGGCTGGTTCTTCTGAGTATGACTTCGAGCATTTAAATCATCTATGGATTATTATACATTCGTATACTTTTTTTAATTGGGTTTTTTCAAATTAATATGATAATCTCTGATTTTTATTTTAAATATATGTCGAGCGCCTCAAAACAAAACAAATAAATATTTGCGTAACATGATTGAGATTGATGATCGGATCAGTTTCGCTACATTTCTTGGTGCCTCCTAATTCAATTAAATGACATTTAAGCGCTAACAAATTTCTCTATAAATTTGCGATTGTTCTCTTCCATTTTAATTTATATATTTCTATTCTTTTATGCTTTTTTATTATTAAAAAAACGTTTTAATTAGAGATCTATTGTAAAAACCATTATCACTTATACCCATTTGATTATGATACTGTTATTCTTAAGTTGATTTAGATTTAAGTGTGATGCCGATTGCTTCATAAAATTTCTCGTTAACTAGAATATTAAATGCTTTTGAGGCTACAGAAAACAGCATAAAAGTAAAAGGACTAAAGAAGGTGCAATAAACAAATCAAAAGGGGGAACGCACATGCTAAAACCCTTCAGTTCTTACGAGTGAGGTTTTTATGGCATAAATAGGGCAGGGTAATTTTTATGTAGACGCGACTGTCGCTAAATCTATTACTGACAGCGTATATGATATTTCAATTCCTTTGCTACTTATCATAGAAAATTAGTATTGGATACCAAGTAGACGGTGCGCTCTCTTCATAATACTTTCAACTAGCTAATTGAGCATTTAAATAATCAGGACAACCTAACTAAACAAAAAATTAACCTCTGAATGGAAAATTTATAGGTAGAAGAATGGTACAAAATACGGACCTAAGATTTTAACTAAACTGTATTTAACATAAAATTTACTATTACAAACAAGAAGAAATTGTAAATAAGTATCAGTTATATGAACAAACTAAAAAAAGACTATGTGATATTCATATTGAGTGCAGTTCGCATGTTAAAATCTCTACGAAAGATAAATAAAAAGGTCTAATTCAACGAAAATAAATAAAAAAGAAAACGTATTCTCTGCTCAGTGAAGCGGTAAAGAAGCAAAAATAAGTTGATAAGTGACTATAATAAACAATACCATAAAAATTATTTATAATATCAAATTGGCAGCCAAAACAAAAAGTGAAGAAAGAATATTAACTCCTAAAGTAGCAGCACCGGCCTTAGAACTAGATGACTCAGTACCTGAAGTAGAATTTTCTTTTGTGGTTGACTGCGAGACAGACTTTGATGCAGAAGCAGAAGCAGAAGCAGAAGCAGATTCAGAATCAGACTCTGTCTTGGTCGAGTTAGAGACAGCCGAGGTTAAAGTAACTGCATCGGTCAAGCTAGCTGACATAGTAGTAGTCGTAGATGTGTAATACGAGGCAGAAATCTCTTTCTCATACTGTGATGCCCAAACAGAAGAAATCGCTGGAAGAATTCCCTTACCATTCATATTTGTAGCAGAAACATTTGGTGCTGGCAAATCAATGTTCACATCATCTAGGTAACCAACATATGTTTCATTGTTGACTTTAAATGTAGTGTCAACATCAACATTAGTGATGTTAGTGGCATTTGCAACCGTTTCAAAAACATTTGCGTCAATATCATTTCTTCCAAGATGATAAAGGTCCCAATTAGCCTCAATGGAGGAGATTTGAGAATAATGATCATAATATGTATTATCTGTTGTTCCCTTAAGTTCATCTGGAATGACACCGCCCAAAAGAATACTATAGACCTTGTTCTTAATGGAGTAAGAGTCATTTTCATCAAATGTCAACAAAACAAGAGTATTGTTCATAAAGTATTCATTAGACAACAAAGGTGTGATAAATTCCTTGCACCAGTTGGCAGCATACTTGATAGTCGTATCATGTCCGTCATTAGTCATATTAGGGGTAATGATCATGAATTGTGGCAACTTCTCGTTCTTTAAATCATTATCAAATTCAGTGAAATTCTTGAGATTGGACAAACGAGAAGAATTTTTGGTAATGGAATCATACAAGACAAGGGGATGATGCTTTCTAACGTAATCATTAGCAAATGTCTCCTGATTAGAGTAGTTAAAACCCTGAAAACCACTGTAAGGCATATGCTCCTGATAAGTGGCCCAACTGATTCCATCATTGTCCAACAAGTCGACAATACTAGAGACATTTTCCGGCATACTGATAAATCTATCGTCATCTAACGAGAAGTAATCACCACCCACAGAAGCTAAATAATTTGGTTCGGATGGGTGTGTCAAAGCCCAGTAATTGGTTAATATGATACCCTGCTCTGCAAGCTTCGCCATATTCGAATCATCGGCAGCTTTGTCGTAATCAGTATTCTCCAACCAGATGACAACAAATCTATCAAATGCTTTACCCTGGACACTAGATGTCTGATGACCGGTAGTGGCATTGGATGCTTGCAAAGAAATTTCTGATGCAGAAGGCTCAACGGTTGAAAATGTCCTGCTCTTGTAAGAGGCTGAAGATGAAGAGGATTCAGCTGACACACCAGCCGTCAGTGCGACAACACTGATAAGAGTCGAAAACTTCATATCTGTTTATAAATATCTAATGAGCGAAACTGGCGTTACGTTAATGGTACAGGAACATTTTTAATGGTCTGAAAATGTTTGTTGAAGGAGTGAAACAACGCCAATCGGGCCTATATATAAGTACCAGCACAAATACAAGACAAATTATCATCTTCCAATTTATAATTACTAGCTCCCTTGGCATGTGGCATGGCATACATAACTTTTTATTAAATTGCGAAATAAATTAATGCTGATCGGTCTCCCCCGCATTCACTGGAGTAATTTGAAAAAATTTCAGGCGGATAGTTACGCTTTTTCGTAAAAAGAAAAAAGGTAAAACAATTCTGCCGAGCCCGACGGAAAGGACTAATTGTGGTATACCTATGTGGAGCAAAGAGCCATGGTAATTGAAAAAACCAGTACGAAAAACAAATTTCTATACGCAAATTAAGTTGTAGTTAGCATATTGAATCAAGGTAGCAGCTTAATTAATTTGTATCGCGCACATGCTTACTTTTTATCACATTTTGATTGACTAATTCGAGTTTTCACCAAAAACAGTGACGCGGATTCATCGAAAATGAACTTTACATTGATAATAAGGAAACCCAACATGTCAGTTTATAAATTAAAACTCCACTAACAATGCTCTCAAATATAAGTTAATAGAAAACGTGGGCGTGGACGTGATTCAACCTTGAATATACGACATAAAATATTCATAATTGGATAAATCTCATCCTTTAATTGCAAGTAGCTCGTTCCACATTGAACTTTATACAATCCCTGCATAATTTTTTACTGCAACATTCATAATATCTTGACATAACATTAGATCGAATATGAGGAAATCAGCAACGATATAAACCATACACTTAAGAGAATTAACATTTATTCCATTTTAACATTGTATTTATTTCATGCCTTTGAATTAGGTAGCAGTACACAACAAACATGGCAGCTGGTGAAAAGCACGAAGAGGAATCTAGTGGCTTAATTGCAAAGCTAACTGGCCCAGGAACTCAGGTTGACGAGTCATGCTGCAATTCTCAGAACGTGAATGATCCCTTAAAGGATGAAACTTCAAAGTTTAGCTTTGCACGAAGGCATTGGAAATGGATTCTTTTTGGCTTTCTTTTGACAGCAGCGCTAGCAATCGGACTCGGTGTTGGCCTCCACAACAGATCCTACAAAGATGGGGAGAGTACGGAAAGCAAAATAATCAAGTCAGTGATTTTTGCGAGCGATACTGACCCAAACGATAGAAGCAACACATGGAGACTAAATACCGGCGAAAATTATACCATGAATTTGAATGCTTGGAGAGCTGATTTTGGAACATCAAAAGATCGACACTATTACTTTAATATTAGTGAAATAACCGAGGTTAACGCAGACAATGCTGTTAGAAATCTAACAGTGATAAATGGACAATATCCTGGACCTTTGATTGAAGCTAATTCTGGTGACACAATCTATATTCACGTTAATAATTTGTTGGAAACCAATCCAGTGTCAATACACTGTCATGGACTTTTCTATCAGGGAAATCCATTCGATGATGGGGCGGTTAGTATTAACAATTGCCCAATACCTGCGGGAGGTAATTACACCTATAAGATTCCAACTTCTAAATCTCAATGGGGCACCTATTGGTATCATTCCCACTGGAGCACCCAATATGCCGACGGTGTTTTTGGACCTTTAGTTCTTCATTCATTGGATGAAGATCAGTTACTTGGGAATTATACAGGTGATCGAGTTATGATGGTTAACGACTATTATCATGATACCGCCAGCACATATCTATCGCAGTACCTCGGATCAGGAAATGAAAACAATGAACCAAATCCGGATGACGGCTTAATTGATGGAATATATAGTCAAAGCAGTTCATATCTGGTACCGACAAATGATAAAAAGTTTGAAGAGGCTCTTAACTTCGATCCAAATGCTAAACAACGAATCAGAGTGGTGAACAGTGGCTTTTTGGGAACTTTTACATTTTCGGTCGATGGACATAAACTTTCAATAATCGAAGCGGATGGTACTAATACTGAGCCAGTGGAAGAAGACAGCGTCGACATCAGCGTGGCCCAAAGATATTCATTCTTTTTAGAGAGAGAGAACAACAACAGCTCAAATTTCTGGGTTCATGCTAGGTTCAATCCCTTCTGCTTCGCATATGATGCCACTTTTGATCTTGATGTTCGCTCAATAATAACATACAATGCGACGTTTAGTATTCCTACCGATCAGCAGACATGGGAATATCATGGGGGAGATACAAGTTGTTTGGATTATGATCAAACAAAGCTCAAAACATTGAATGAAACCGTTCCGATAGTTGCAAATGGCTCAACCAAGCCTGATGTTCTTGTGAATCTCGATGCCTCCTTCCAGATTGGGGAATACCAATTAGATAAGGGGTACTTCAACAAATATACATGGGCACCATTTTCTAACACATCAAGTATGCATGAAACATTATATAACTCGAACTTTAAGTTGGATGGAGTGCAGAATTATGTCGAGGATCAATATATACTTAACTTTGAAAAGAGAGGACAGATTGTCGATTTTGTTATTAACAATTATGATGATGGACCACACCCTTTTCATCTTCATGGACACAAAATGTGGGTAATTGACATCTCCCCAAAAGGAACATTTAGCGATGATATGTATGACGACAAGTCGAATTTCAACCTCCAAAATCCTGTGCTAAGAGATACTGTAACGATTGGACCATTTGGATATGCTGTTCTTCGATTTAAAGTCGATAATCCAGGTGTTTGGCCTTTCCACTGTCATATCGGATGGCATATGGAAGCTGGACTTTTATTACAAGTGGAAGAACTCCGAGATGAATTCGCACACTTCAGTGAACCAACAGGATGGAAAGACGCATGTGGATTCGATTTTAAACAATAATAAAAAATTCATTATGATTTATCGACTACTGTCGAGGGTATTACAAAAAAAAAAAAGATGTGGAGATACGATTGTTAATTGGTGTGCTATTGTCGGAACGGAACGATCGGGGTTTTATGGTTCTTTTCATCATTTGAAAAATTATTACCGGTGAGGTAGTGGTGGTGACTAACACTTTTTTGGGTCTATACGTAAATGAAATCGGAAATGCTAGTCTCGAATTTTGCTATTTCCTCGATTTGCTGTATAACTTTTATTATCTATCCGTTTTTCTAGAGTTTTTATTGAATTTCCAAAGTTTCTCACTCACCAGGCATTCTTTATTTTAACATTGTGTGCGGAATAACGTAAGATCTGAGAGGAATTTTGAAGAGATATTGTGTAACTGAAGAAAAAAAGGGAAAAACTGACGTCAGTATTATTCAGATAGGAAAAAGGTGGGCCGGTAACCTTTACGACTTATACCCCCAACCCCATTCTTGGCGGACGACAAAAAAAATAAGATTGTCACCGAGCTTCCCAGTCCCAAGTTTTATTGTTTCCACAATTTGCCGTTATCTGTTTAAAAAATCTTCTTGCGCTTAGAAATTAACTTTTGCATCTTTTTGTTCAATGCAATGGCAAATTTGTGCGAATTTCTTTCCGGTTTGGAGCGGCCGGTATTTTTCCCCAAAAATTTTATCAATTTCAGCGATATACTTCAACGTTTACGTAATGCCAATGAGTAGAAAATTCAAGGCCTGCTTTATTTGTGTTTTTACTACTATGTTTACCTTGGCCGTTAAAATATGCCTTCAGAGTCAATAAATAATTTTTTTGGACCTTTTTTTTTTTCTTCCCCCAATTTCCTTCTTCGCAGGAGCCGCCGTCGTATTTACATCCGAGCGAAGCTGCACATTTTTTTTTTCAACTTTCTTCCCCATAGTTTTCTTTCTGTGCTCAAAAGCTTCTTTTGCAATTGGCAAACATATCTTTGACGAAGTAACTACAACCAAGAGTTTAAGATGAAGTTCTCCGCTTTGATTGCAGGTGCAATTGCATTTAACTGTATGTCCTTGGCCGCAGCAGATGACAACAAGGCATCCGTTACGGTCACTGTTACTACAGCCCGTCCATCTACTTACACCAAGGGAAGATTCAACAACACTCACGGAGAGCAGTCATCTAGTACTACTTCATCAGGTACTCATTCTAATGGTAGATTTAACAACACGCATCATGAGACCAAGACTACAACTTCGTCGTCGTCATCTGTCCCAGGTACTACTACTGAGACCCAATACACGACTGCTTCGAATGCTGCCTCGGGCCCAATTGCTCCATTCCAACTAGAACACCGCAATGCAGTCTTGGGACTTTCCTTAGGTGGAGCTGGTGTTGCAGCTATTGCTTTGTTAATGTGAACAACCAATTAGATAATAATTTTGTTTTTGTTTCTTGCTTGATATTGTTTCCAAATAGGAGCTCTCAGACTCTTCTTGGATTCATACGAATAAGGAGGACAACCAAATGGGGTCGTCCTATATAATTCACTCTTTTTTTTTGTTACTTAAATCGTTGCCATTTATTAAATGCGGGATTGACCTTCATTTTAAGTCGATACCATGGCTTTCTCATCTGTTGGTGCTTTACAATTTCTTTTTGTCTCACTCTCACTTCTATTTTTATATTATCTTTTTTCGTATACCTTAATAATAGCACAATACCGTGTACTGTATGCTTCTTCCTGCGAGTAAAAACATGAAGGGAAGGATTAATGATATCGAATGATAGATTCGTATGTAATAAGTGAGTATGGGTTTCACTACACAGTCAGCTTATTGCCAGCTCGAAGCCAGATGAGGTACCGATGCAACATTAAATAATTCTGCATGGAACTCACACTTATCAAATGGGCTACAACGTTAGGAAAATACAAAGGCATAAAATATCATTGTGACTAAGAGAAACAGGAAATGATGATTAAGCCGCTGAGAAAAAACATACCGTATCGTAGGGAATAACAACGAGTTTAAAATAAGAAGTATAAAAATACAGACAGGCAATTTCCCTTGGAAAAAAGAAAGTTAAATTATAAGAGAAGGAGAAAGGGAAACAAATAAAACGATGGCTGACCGTGTGAAAGACAACCCATAATTAGATAAATGACGACTGAGAAAAGAGAAGTAAAAAAGCAAGAATTTAAATGGAGTAAGAGTAAGGAAAAAGAGAAAAAACGGAGGAGGAATGACAAGGATAGCATACTAAGTCATAAATGTCGAGACTAGGCTCACTCACATGCAAAATTAAAAGCCCAATTAAAATTCACTTTCAGTTAAAATTGAACCCCCCCTGTTGCTGGTAGTTATCATTGACACCAAAGCCGAATTGATCTCCAGAAGCTTCAGGTTGTAACTCGTTTGCTTCGTCATCATTGTCATCACCATTGAAGTATGTCTCTATAATATGATATGCTTTCGTATATATCTTATCATTCTCATTGTTTTGACATTCAGATATCTTTTCAGCACCACCTGCCTCTTCAATATAAATTGCATTCTCATTCACGTTTGATCCGTGCGCTTCTTTCTCCATTTCACCAACCTTAAGAATATTCTCAAGTGCATCCAACGAAACCTCGATTACCTTATTATCAGCTATGGCCAATAAATCGCAAAGCGGCTTTATGCAACCCTGACTCACCAGATATCTAATTTGTTCAGGTTGTGTGAGCCCACCAGAGGAAGCATTGGAAAGAGCCCAACATGCCTCCTTCTTGGTCCTATAATCACCACCAGCTAATAATTTTATAATCTGTGGAATGAGATTGGCATCTATAACAGCCTGAATTTGTTCAGTATTTCCTGCAGTGATGTTAGAAATCGTCCAGCATGCCTCCTTACGAATAGATTCTTTTGGAGATCTAAGTAACGGAGCAAGAGCGGGCAATACACCAACATTAATGGCTATCTGTGTTTGTAAATCATTTCCCGTGACAACGTTACCAACTGCACGCAAAGCCGGGGTCTGAACAAGAGTTGACTCATGACCTAATAATTCGACCAGTCTTTTGGGTATACGCGCATCACAAACAGCCTGAATAGCCTCGCTAGTTCCATCACTGAGGTAAGATATAGCCCAGCATGCATCAATCAATGTTTCCACATCAACTGAAAATATGAGCTTTGCCAATGTTGGGAGAGCCCCCTTTACAATTTGCCAATCCGGTGGAGGATTCTTGCCCCTGCACAGATTGGAGAGTGTCCAAGTGGCAGTTCTAATCAAGGACATTTTCGAGCATTGGAACAAAGACAAAACCGGATCCATTGCATTACATGACAAGACATAATCTCGATATGCCGAAGAATCTCCTGCAACGTTACCCAAAGCCCAAATTGCCTGCTCCTTAACTTCAGCAGAAGAAGAGTAAAGAAGATCCACAAAAAGAGGAACTGCACCTGCATCAACGACGACCTTTGTTTGTTCAGACGTTCCCGAGGCAATATTGGTCAACGCCCATGATGATTCAAGTTGTAAAACTTCAGGGCCAGTTTTCATAAACTCAACTAGACGTGGGACAACTCCTGTTTCAATGACAAGATCAATAGGTGGATTATGCTCTTTAGACAAAATTTGTCTGAACTTAATAGTAGAATCAAGTTGACGTTCAAGATCTGAAGAGTTTATATCCTCAATCATCTTTGGTAACTCTTCCTGCAGTTTTGTGTAGAACATGTGCTCGCCACCATTTGAGGCATCCGTCTCATCTTCACTCTCCGAATCATCTGCATTTGAAAGGGCTTCAGGGTTGAAATTTCGTCTTTTTGTCAACAACTGTTCACGCTTTTGCTTTCTTAATTCAACCTGTTGCGTTTCTCTTCTTCTTCTAACCTCATCCTTTTGAAAACGATTCCTGTTCTTGAAATTGGCCTTTCTATACTCAGGAACGTATCTTGTGGTATCCGAAGAATCCATCTTTTACTTTCTCTTCTTTGAAGAATTTACTTGAACGGAGTGAATATGCTCAGCAGTAGATCTTCCCAGCCTTTTTAAACTTTTATTAATAGCAGGGAGATTTAAGATAAAAAAGAAAATATGTATATATTTGTTACTGCTTTCGTTTTTAGGGGAGAATGTCTGTGAGTTGTGAGACGATGGAAATTTGGTTTAAGAGGAAGACGACTGACTGTGTTTCTTACTTAGGCCATTGAAGGTATAAAAAAAAAAATTAAAATAGGCGAGCAAAAAACTTTTTCAACTGATGGTAGAAGAAGGAGTAGCATGCCGCATTCACGCCAATGTGATGGATACACTTTCAAATCGTAGAAATGATTTTTTTTTTTTCTTCTTTCAAAATACTATGCTTCGATCCATGCTTTTTAAAGAATGAACTTCTTTATAATAATTCATTCATTCACTAAAATGTATGACTAATCATACTTCTTATAAACCTTAAATACGAGATTGAAAGTATTTAACATATACCTATTGCTTCGACCATGAAGTTTCCACGGTCCTAGAATTTATTACAATAAGTAGTTGCATATATCTAGTTTTCATTAATCTTTACAACAGGAAATGTTCTTAATACAAGTTATGAAATTTGCTTCCTCAATGCCATTACGTCCTCAATTCTGTTCAATGCAAGCTCTAATAATTGCTTCCTTTCCTGTAATTCAATATGCCTTTTGATCTTTGGATCCTCTTTCGCATATGCATCGACTTGATCCTTAGTTAAACTGGAACTAAGTTTATCTTCTAGCTCCCGTGGAAAGCTGTAATAAAAATCACTCAAAAGCTCCACATTCAAAAATAAAACAGCAGTCTGCGTCAATTTATCAGCAACGACATCCATAAATGCTTCAGGACACTTGTACTTACTGTTCTTATATTTACAAGAAGAACCACGAAGAAACTTCATGCGCATGGAAAGAAGCGAAGCTCTGTCTCTGAGAAACAATGCTTCCTTTCCTCGTAGTAACAAACCCGGACTAAAACCAATGTTTTCTTCGGATAAAGCCCTTCCAACATCATTCTTTTCGTTTTCAAGATATGTCATAATTTGTTTTAGTTTATTTCCACCAACAGTTTTCTTGATGTCATGGAATCTTTTTTTACACTGTTTCAACTCTTCCCTAATCAATCCAAGAGAATGATTCCGGCTTATACTCCACTCTCTCGGCTCCACGTCAATTTCATACTTATAAGGCTTAATACAGTTCTCAACCTGATCCGACGTTGAGTTGAATTTCTTACTCAAAACTGCAACAGCCGCATCTCGAATAGCTTCTTTAATGCCAGGGTGCGTACGAATTTCGGAATTATCAAGCATGACATTTATTTCAGTTAGGAGAGCATCACTTACTAATGTAGTTGACATTCTACCAACTCCAGATTTAGTTAAGCTGGCAGTAGAAAGTTCCAGCTTTCTCCTCCAATAACTATCATCGGAGGACGCATCAGATAACTCTTCGATGGCTGGCTCTGATAATTTGACGTGAATACTTTGTGCTTTATCGTTTACACCCTGTTTCTTTGAAATGGGTGACTTATTCCAATATCTCTGAGCCAAAAGATCGAGGACCTTCTGATCCAGTTCCGAACGAAGTAAAGACTTCAGTTCCGGACGACCAAATCTCTCACTAAATTCTTTAATAGCGAGCTTTAAATTATCAATCGTTTGTGCCATGTATTTTTCACTAGTAAGGTCGCGATCATTAAATTCAACCTTGAACTGGTAACTGGTTTCCTCAAGTTCATTAGCAACTTTATCATGCATTGGCTTTAGTGCTCTTGCCATTGATGTCTCTAAAACTCTCATTAACCTTTTCTTTAAAATGTGTGTACCAATACTAGTATCAGCGAACACACCACTGTTATCTTTGAAAAATGATCTTTCAAATTTCTGCTGTGCAACGTAGGCCTGAACTCCTGTTGCCCTTCTAAATATGGAGCCAGCATTAGGCGCTTTAGTTATCACACCAACATAACCCATCCTGAGCGGATACCGACGATTTGTAAGTAGGCCTTTGCCTTCTTCAGGAGATATTAAATCAAGCTTCGTAATCACACCTATTGTTCGTTCACCCTTTGGATCAGCCTTTTTAGCCGCCCGCAATGCAGAAGAATTCGCTAGATCAACATCTGCGGCGCTTATAGCCAATATAATATTGGGCTCTGCAAGGTACCTATCACAAACTTCACGAATCTTTTCCTTTAAGCTTGTGGGCTGATCTGCAGCTTCTATCTGTATATATCCCGGAAGATCAACTAATGAAAGATCAGGAACATTTGGAGACTTTATCGTCAACTGAATTGGATCGTTGGATACAGCCTCATCATCCGGAACGGCCAGATTCAAATCCCGCAAGATCTTTTCCACTTGCTGGAAATCAGTCAGGTTATACATCTTTAGAGCAGGAAACTCAGCAACTTCAGCTGCTTGTGACTGATCATTTACAAGAGTGAGTTCGATTGGGCGCCTTGTAACCATGTTTGAGCCTTTTGGAAGGAATTCCTGGCCGACAATAGACTCAAGAACAGATGATTTTCCAGAGCTCTGAGATCCAACCACAACAATCGATGGCAACGTTAGCATATTTGACCCATCAACACTCATTAAAAGGCTTCTTATTTCTATCATTTGTTTAGTAAGATTTACCATGGCATCATCTAATCGCTGATCTTGCTCATTTAAATCATTATCATCTTCATCAGAGGTAACACCATCATCATTCTCAGAGGATGTGGAAGTATTTAGTGCAACCATTCCCACACCTCCACCAGCGGCAGGCCCACCGGATGAGGTGCTATGCTTATTATTATCATTATTCTCATCGTTATTGTCATTACCATTTGAATCCTCAAACGCAGTTTCTATCATATTCCTTATATTTTGGCCAAAGGACTTGAATTTTTCCAATTTTGTAGATGCGTATTCATGGGCTTCCTCCAATTTATAGATAACATATGATCCAACGGCGGCAATACCACCTCCAATATAGGCAGGAAGCTTTATCGCCCTACCAGCAAATTTGCCAAAACTACCAATGGATATTGTCCTTACTGCTGTACAAGTTTGAAGGGATGACATTTTCCTGCATGTGAATGCAATCCTCGTAGTTAGCAGAAATGGTGTTTTTGGAATACCGTCAGCATGAAGAAAGGTTCTACCGGAAAATGTTGAAAGCGACCGTTGGCAGAAAAGAAAGCCATGTCGTCTAACAATATTGCTCTTCTGCGGAAATCTAATATAACCTAACATTAGACGCCCCATAATGCAGCATCTAGAACTTAAATCAAGCGTGAATTGAAAACGGTGAAGTACGTTTTGTGCATTTTTGAATCATGGTAAAGCCTCTGTCTGTCCATCTATTCATATTTTTCCCCTAGTAGGCGCTCCTTGGTTTTCTTCGCGCATTTTTCTACCCATCCACACCCTAATTGAAACGAATTGGCGGGGAAAGTTGCATTTCAAAAATTACCTGTGGGGAAGGGGAATTTTAAAAAACATAAGAAATACAAGAATATTGGACAAGAAATTGTTTATGACGCTTCAATACATCTCTTTCGGAAAAAGATCACATAACAGCAAAACAGACACAGAACCCCATAGAAAGACGCATTCAGTCATCGGGAACCACTTTTTTTTGATCGGACTACCCGAATATTTCCGGGAGTCATGACAACCACACAGTTATTTTTATTTTGTGGGGCAGTATTTGAAGCATTTTATGTAGTATATAAATGGCTCGTGGCTCACCGATTATTGTATTCTTTGCAAATGTCTTTCATAAAACTTTTTTTCTTAAATATTGTGAATTGAATAAATATATTTTTAAGCATTTCAAAACACTAGGCCAGAACTAAGAGGAGCAATATATACGCAACTACAAATAACGATACATTTTTAATCGGTTATGCCTGAAGTTTTTAAAGTATTCTACCGTGGCTCAAAGAGTGATTTCTCCGTCTTTTTGGATTCTGTGGACGCATACAAGAAATGGGCGTCTGGCGACAAGACGGTTCCCATTTCTGACGTCATATCAAGTTTTATTGTGTATACACCGGTTACAGGTAACGGCACTGAAGGAGAAATACATGAAGCATCAAAGCAGGTTTTAGAGGAGGAGTTTGGTAAGTTCGATTCTGTTGATACTACAGTGATCCCTAAGATTTTGAGGGAAGGAGAACTGAGAAGGGCCAAGTCGAGCGCTCGGGAACTAAGAAAAAGACGGAGCAACCCACCAAAGGAAAAAGCAAAGCCAAAATATACGACAATGGGATGAAAATTTAAGATTAATATAATTAACTACAATAAATAATAAATGATATTATACCTTTTATTCTTTGTTTCGTAATAAATTGTTTAAAATAAGCATTAACTTGAGTATAATAAATTAGTTTCTTTTGCAGGATTCCTGTAGGATTATAGAAATAAATATTACTGTATTGAAACACTTACTAATTGGTGGGTGTCTTCAAAATTCAAAAATTCTACTTACGTTCTTTGGCCCATCCAATAAACTTTTGAACCAAATGGTTATGGGAAGCACTTCTTTTTTTAATTTGCGGGGTTGCGAAATCAATTCTCGGATGTGGCTTCACAATATTCCTAATACCACTCGAGAAACTCTCCTTGAATTTTTGTTTCTTCAACTTCTGAGTACTGAGACTGAAATGCGAAAAAAGGGATTGTGTTTCCGTACTAATTTTAGTCTTCAAGTTCATCATCGATGTACTCTGCACGAATAAGCCTCCTTCAAGGTGGTATAAAGGCAATTCTTTTGACCATAATGCCCCAAGTTCTTTTTCTAAGAGGGTACGGTGGTCCCTACGGATATAAATCAGTATTGTGGATTTATAGGCCAATTCTTTGGACGCCATTATTATTTCTCTCTGATCACAACGATTTATTCTGGTAAGGAAGTGTCTGACAATAAATATAGTAGCATCAGGATTTTGCTCACCTTTTCCGCACTTTTTGTACCAGTCAAGGTCATTCGGGCAACTGACTCTAAGAACAAATGGAAGACCACTTTCTAAACTTTCATAGTACTGCTGAACTAAGTTTGAATATGGATAATATTGTGTCGGAAGCCGACGCTTTAACTGCTGAACAAATTGGTTTAATTTAACTTCCCACATATGCATCTCATAATTTGATGGGAATATCAAAACTATTTCATGTTCTCTAAAACGATTCTCAAACCTTATTTTTATCTGAAAAGGATATTTCGTGTACATTTTTGTAGCCATGATTTCTTCTCTTCTAAAATTGTTTAAAATGGATATAAGAGGTATTAGAAAGACAACTTGAGGTCCCCTTATTTGATGAAGCTTTATGCATACAATGTGGGTTTTAAACAAAAAAATTGCAAGCGGTTCGTAATATAATTGGTTGTTTTGCATCCATATAACTCCATAGCCACCAACAAATTCTGGGGCTCCGAGATTGTCCAAAAATAATTTACCCATCATCTTCTCAATACAACCACCTGTGATTTGTTCAAAGAGTTTCATTTTATTTTGCTTCTCTTGCGCTCTGCCAATATATGAATTTACATCAAGACACTTTTCAGCAAGTTCGTCGATGACTCTTTCTCCTAGTGTACCAACCTCATTCAAAGCGTCATCGTCTTTCATTTTATCAAGAAGAGATCTGACAATAAGAGCGTAACGGGTAATTCTTGCAGTTGGCATTTGAATCAAGGATATGAAACGTGTATCCAATGCCTGACTTATCATATATTCTGGCATTTCAGTTTCAGCATGCCTTACTATGTAATCATTCACTATTTTGATTGAAAGTCGTTTGTACTTTTCAATGTTCTTTCCTTTAGAAAAGCCGAGAACACGACTCATTAAAGAGCAGTATGTACAGTAATAGGGAACATCGATTGCCTTCTCAGATATTAGTGTGAGAATATTTTTCAAGTATGGTACTTCATTAAATGGCATTTGGAAGTTTTCATAATCGGGTGAGGTGATTGGGTTATTTTCAAGCGAGTCTAACGTACTGGTAGCACTTTTTCCCCAAAGAATATAAATCCGTGTGATTTCCTCGAGAAACTTCTTGTGGGACATAATCATATTTTCAATTGAATCTTTAAACTTTCTGAAATAAATTGGCGTTTCAAGATCGGCCATCATGCCCTGTATATATGTTGTATTTAGCACTGTCAGCGATTGAATATATATCATTTCAGTGTTTAGAAGCTCTTTAACCTGTTTCTGTCTAGCAAAACACCTACGAATAACATCACTGGGTGTGGAAGTTATGGCGCTTGTGGTAACTGTAGACTTTTTATTAGACTCATCTTTATGCACATTCAGAGAAGTATCGCTTTTTAAACTTGCATTCTGTTCCATAGGGGATTCTAAGGTAGATCCTAATTTCTGAGATCCCTCTGTACATGTTCTGTAGGACTCCAAATCAACTGTGCTGGAGCTGACCGGTCTTGTGGATAACTCGGAAGAACAGGTATAATCTTCGATTTTATTTATAGTGCTATTGATACTATTTTTTTTTAAGGAATGACCCGTAGAAACAAGAGTAATAGAACCACTTTCATTACTTTTTCTTCTTTGATCGCAAATCATCACCCTCATTTTAACTGACTTTGCATTCAGTGATACAGGAGAGAACAAAAAGTATTGAATCATAAAAATTAAAAAAAATTGAAGGTACATCTGTCCCTTTTTAAAGATGAAAACTTCTGACCGTTCGGTCCCTTTTTAGAATATTGATGTACTTTTTAACTAGGTCTTTTAACAGATAAGGTAGAATAACGAAAAAAAAAGGATTTTTGCGGCATTCGCGTGTTCAGCGCCTAGGGTAAAGCAGGAGGAGTGGTAAGTACCAGAAATAACATTTTTTATCGAAAAAACAAAATGATCCATACTCTTTTGTCTTTTTGCTACATTGTAAATATTACGAGTCATAGATGTTCATTGATACTATATTTTTTATTGGAATTTAATTTATTATGGTAACTTATGATAGATCACTTCATCATGAACAATTAGCATCGATTGAATAACCTGCTCTAATGAAATACTATAAAAATAATTTTTAGAATGTGACTCAGTACAGCGTTTCCAACGGTTGCAGAAATTAATATTATTAAGGTAAAGACCTAAAGATCAATTTCCCCTTTACCGATTCCCATGAAGAAAAATTCATCAACATAAAACGATAAAAAATCGAAAAGTAGCATACCGGAAAGATAAGTACGGAAAATCTAACTAATAACGCCACGTGATCTGTAATCTGCAATAAGTTTCCAGTATGCATGAGCCGTCTTCCTGCGCCAGAATAAGCCCGTTTTCATCATAACGAAGAATGTTCCAATACAGAACATACAAATGAAGGCACATGCAATGAACGTATTTTGCATTCCTACGTTATCCAAAAATGGTGTGATGCCGTAGTCCAAAGCGAAGTTCATCGTATTTCTGATAATGACAACAATAGTCATTGCTGCCATATTCAATTGAGGGTAACAATCAAGTGTGTATGTCACGGAAGAAACGCAACCAACAACACATAATCCTGCCATAAGACCTAACCCAATTATAACACCAAACCAATGAATATAATGAGCTGCACCAACACCCCATAATATTAGAGAACTTGGACCTAAAAACATGTACAGAAGTAAAATCCAAAGTCTATCCTCAGCTTGCGAAACGCCATTATGCTTTCTAGCAAACCTAATCTTCAACCAATCAGTACTCCAACCGGCTGCTGGGTAGCAGATGAAGACAAATATAACTGCGGAAGCATAAGCCAAACCACAACTAGCAGAAGAAAAATTATACGGTTCTCCGCTCAAAACAATAGACTCAGTAGTATTCAAGATGGAGTAAAAAAACAACGATGAACCATAAAGAAATCCGGAGTATAGGACAATTGGAAATTGCAGCATTTTAAAGGGCATGCTAAAGTAGTCTTTAAGGTGATTTTCTTTCTGAAATCCACCGGTCAAAGAGAGCTTCTCCTTGAAAGTCTTGGGTGGAGGATATTCAATGTCATCGTCAACCTCAATAATCGATGTTTGATTTGCTAAATTATCCGCTGTAGTTTCACAAGTGTCTAAATCATTACTATTATCCTTTCTGACAGTATTCACAACTTCAGGATTTTTTTCCTCTCCTCTAGAAGTAATGGCAGTTACAATGCAACCTTTAGAATTTCTTGTTACACGAAGTTTTCTATCATATCTCGTCTCTTCCATAAAGAAGAACATGGCAATGGTACAAACAGCGGCAAATATGACTGCAATTTTAATTGTCCATTCCCAGCCAATAGCCTGATTAACAAGCCCAGCAAGCATAGGAGCGGCATAATTTGACGAAAATAAAGCAACTCCATACACACCCATGTAAGTGGCTCTCTCATGCTCAAAAAACATATCAGCAATTGAAATAGCGGGTAAAGATTCAATAGGTGCATAGAAAAAGCCGTGGAGTATCCGGGAAGCAATCCAAGAGCCGTTTTCATGAATATATGGCATCCATATATTAAATCCAACAACACCAATCATAGACAAAAGATATATTGGTCTCTTGCCATATTGCTCTGCCATTGGCAACCAGAACAAATTTCCAAGTCCTAAAAAGAGAAAAGAATATCCAGTACCTTGATTTAGCTGTGCAACAGATATGTTAACTCCTGGTGCTTTGGAAATATCAGTGATAATAGAGTATAACACACAACCAGGAACACTGCCTCCATAACAATAGAGAACCAAAGAAAAAACGTTCCATAATTTTCTTGAATACTTCCAACAAAGGGGATCGTTAGGATCATCTGATGGCGTTGGAATTAAAATAATACCATTCTTTTTCTCCGCTTTAATTCCACTAAAGGTCTCTTCAGTATCCACCAAATGTGAAGTTCCAGGAATTGCATCAAAATTAATCTCACTCATTTTTACTATGCTAAAACTTTATTCTTTTAGGTATACCTTTGAAGAAAAATTTAAAGTTCAATTCAAAGTATCATTTAGGTCACACACCGGGCTTTTATATATCAGAAGAAGTATGTTATCGAAAAGAGAATTCCAGGATCTTGGATTATCTCAACTGCAGTAAGAGATTTATTGATGCTGCATTGCCGAGATGATCAAGAGCACTTGTTTGAGCTTTTTGATACACCTCTTGATTTAAATTGTTGGAATTATACCACTATCAAGACTCTGTCCAAATATTTTAAAAAGAATCATGAAAGATAATAAAAAAGGAACTCTGAAACTTCCTTCAAATGAATACAATTGGCACTTTGATAGCCGAAGACACATTCCTGATTAGGAAGTATATTCTGGCAATTTCCTCGTGAACAAGAAGAAAAAAAAAGTCACAAATATTTAGACATATGGACTAGATTATTTTAGCAACAACATTCTTGCCTCAACTGAAGATAAGCACTAATGATTACAATTTTTTTCCATTTAGTCGTCGCCTTGATAAAACACCGATAACGAAAAAAAAATGTATATCTTTTAAATTCGATTTCATCTTTGTCACACTACCCTCTAGAATAAATATTTTAGAATATTCCTACTTTACTTTCCAAAAATTGCAAATATGATCGGCTACTCTCAATATCCGAATGACACTCACGATAACTAATAGTTCAAATTGAGGATGAAATCTTGGCCAGATTTCGTAAGTTATCATCAGATCATAATTAACATTCCTTTTTTGATTGTAATGTTTGTATGAGAAAATAATGGGTTTACACGCAAACATGTCTGATCAGCTTGGAAATAAGTTGTTTATCTAAACTATAAAAGACCCAAATCCCACTTCTTTCAATCAGTATAACTACTTTTATTAGTTAATTGCAAGATGCTACTGTTGGGGAGACAACGATAGAGAACAGACAAGGATGTCGTTAGTTACTGAATTTACGAAGAACACGGAAGATCCACTATTATTTGAGACCTTTAAGCCCAAAATACAGGCTTACAAGAATGAGTTAACTGCTGGCATTTTAGATGAATATAAATTACCGGAGGACATGATTCCAAACAAGTTTGGGGTTGATGTGACTAAAATCCCTCCAAAAGTTTTGAGCGAAAATGAACTGGAAATTACGGAGTCCACTGGAACAGTTTTGGAAAAGCGCTTACAAGCAGGGGAACTTACAGCTGTCGAAGTTTTTGAGGCTTTTGCGAAAAGAGCAACAGCTGCGCATCAATTAACAAATTGTGCGATGCAACTTTTCATGAAGGAAGGTCTTGAAAGAGCAAAAAGCCTGGATAAGTACTTTCAAGAAACAGGTAAAACTGTTGGGCCATTGCACGGTTTACCAGTTTCTTTGAAAGAGCATTACATGTATAAAGGAAAGGTAACAAACGCAGGCTATGTAGTTTGGGTGGACAGAATAACCAATGATTGGGCCCTAACAGTTAAACTTCTTCTGGATGCAGGTGCTGTTTTTTATATTAGAACAACCGAGCCACAAACAATAATGCATCTATGCTCAAACAACAATATCATTGGACTTTGCAGAAATCCGAACAACACTTCCCTAACAACTGGAGGCTCATCTTCTGGTGAGGGAGCTCTTGCCGCAATGAAAGGATCAGTTTTTGGACTTGGTTCAGACATCGGTGGCTCTATTAGGTGTCCAGCGGCGTTTTGTGGTGTGTGGGGACTTAGACCAACCCAAAAGAGACTATCTATGAAAAATTGTGCATCTGCTTGCACTGGGGAGGCAGAGGGTGTTTGCTGTGTTCTTGGTCCCATCGCCCGTTCTGCGGATGATATTGATCTTTTCATGGATTCCATAATATCCCAGAAGCCATGGGAAAATGATGCAACCGTAATACCATTACCATGGAGGAAGGTTCAGGAGCCTGGAATCAGCACCCTCACTATTGCCATATGCTATGACGATGGTGTAGTGAAACCTGTCACGCCAATTTTACGAGGACTTAACTATGCAAGGCAAAAATTGGTGGCTGCTGGCGTTAAGGTTATTGAATGGAAGCCGATTGAGGTGGACGAGTTGGTTTCTGCCTGCGGTTCCATGTACAATTCTGATGCCTGTCTGGATCAAATTAATGCCTTAGCAGCATCTGGAGAACCTTTGAAAAAGTTGTCTAAGGTTGCCCTAAGTTTTGGTTGTGGAGAAAAAGGTGTTGATGTGACTGAATATCAAAGGTTAGCCCTTTTAAGAGATACTTATCGGAATGTATATCAAGATACCATGAAGAAATTTGGAATTGACTATATATTATCACCTGCCTATGTCTCGGTGGCAGCAAAGCCGGAGACAGTTCACTATTGGGGTTACACAAATTTATGGAATATACTTGATTTCCCTAATGTAATCTTTCCAACTGGGCTAAGATGCGATCCATTGGTCGATCCTCCAGACACTTCATATAAATCTAGAAGTGATATCGAGGCCTATGAACGAGGACTATATGATGATGCAAAAAAATTTGAAAATGCACCAATTAGTTTGCAATTAACTGGAAAACGCTGGTTTGATGAAGAACTTGTTAAAGCTGCTAAAGTGGTTGAACAGGAAATTACAAAATAAAGTACAACAGTTTATTTTTATTACGAATACTTTTTATGCCTAAATACAAAATTTCCTATATTATTAAATAATCATCAAAAATCAAAAATTTAAAATTTCTGTAATGAACTTGCATTGAAGCAAAAATTACCACATCATGAAGGTTATCAATCATAAAGGGACCGTTTTGTGGTGAAGTAGAATCAAACCTCCATATTCTTTATTACTTCATATATGCTGGTTACGGCTCCAAGCTTTTTAACCCCACAAAATTTTTTATTAGTAAAACTAGTTGCACTGCCTTCTTCTGCCTTGGTGTTCGCTCAAAAATTTCCGTATCTCTGCTTCAGAGTCCGTTCGGTAACTTATTCAGCAACATTAAATAATAATCATTGGATTTAAATACAAATCTAGGGTCTTGATGAAACAATAGCAATGATCTCAATATATTTGATGAAGCATTTGCTAATGTCAGGCTGTGGACATGCTACCTATTTACCTGGCTTTGTGAGGTCTACCTACACTTTAAAAAGTGTGAGATTCTTTAGCGGCTCACACATAATATTTGGTAAAAGGAAGAAAACAAAAAAGAGTAGAACTGAAAAGATTCAGTCTACTGCCGAAAGTACAGTTGAAGAGCTGGATACGCAACAGTTTTTGTTGAATGCATCAAAAGAATTCGAGAAAAGTATTGAATGTTACAGCAAGGAGGCCACGCAGTTGAAGATGGGTAAATCTAACCCAAAGATCTTTGACCATTTAAAGGTCCAGCTTTCCAATAAGAAAACTGCGAATTTTCAACAGATTGCGCAAACAGTTATGAAAGGAAATAAGTTTTTAAATGTTACTGTATTTGATCCAAATGATACGAAACATGTTGTTAGTGCTATTTTAGGTGCCAATTTGAACCTTAATCCGGTCGTTGATCCGAAGAATCCTCAACTTTTGAAAGTCCTTTTGCCAAACAGTACAAAAGAATTAAAAGAAAAACAGTTGAAAAGACTTAAGGAGTTAACAGATAACTATAAAACATCCCATAACAATAGAAACTCGTTGGCATCCCTACGAAACAAATATATGAAACAAATAAAGGCTGCGGAAGGCTCACAAGATGCTATAAAAAAGCTTGAGAATAGTATCGAAAAGGTTTATAGGAGTAACGCCGATCAGCTATCTAAAAGATATAAAAATTTCTCTAATAGCGTTAAATAAGGTTTAAAGCTATTGATTATCCATTTATAAGTACTGCATATAGAAATAGATTCAATCATTTATTTATCATGATACATTACGGATTTTTGAAAGTCCAATTTAAATAAATATTGGTCACGGAAAAAAGTTGAGATATATATTTGCGCCGTTAATTTGCATTTTTGGCCAATGTAGTTAAAGCCTTAACTTTCTGCCACAAGCTATAATCATAACCAGCCTTGCATAACGACGAAACAAATTTCCAAGCCTTCTTCCCGTTTAAAATTGGATAATCTATAACTTTAGGAATAGATGTCGAAATAAGATTTGTCTTATCATAACAGACAGATTTCTCAAGGCATAGTCCTCTTAAACCTTCCTCACCACCAAATTTTCCGTAACCGGAACCGCCGACTCCACCAAACGGCAATTGACAAACGTAAAAAGTGGCGAAATCATTAATTGCAACATTACCTGCGTGCATCCTTGCTGTTATTCTTTTTGCCTTCGCAAAGTCAGTTGAAAACACTGATCCTCCAAGACCAAACATAGTACTATTAGCAAACTCTAATGCTTCTTCATCATTGCTTGCATGTATTAAACAAAGCACAGGTCCAAAAACTTCATTTGTAGCCAACTTACATGCAGGATTAACATCAACAAGAAGAGTAGGTTCGAAATAATGGCCCTGGGGATAATTTGGATGAATGTAACGCTTTCCACCATGAAGTAATCTTGCACCATGCTCAACCGCATCTTCGACCCATGACTCAAGTTCATCGAATTTCGCACCGCCCATAATCATGGCACCCATATCAATTTCTTCATTCTGATCAATATCTGAACCAATTCTTAGAGAAGCCACCTTTTCAGAGAGCTTTTTGACAAGCTCATTATAATGCTCATCATCACCTGCAACAATAACACGTTCAATTCCAATGCAGTTTTGTCCAGCACTTTGGAATGTACCACGCATAACAACAGAAGCAATAGCATCTACACCCTTTTTCTTCATATAATCATCACAAATAATAACAGCATCCTTACCACCTAATTCTACCACAACTGGAGTAACAACATCACTGGCAGCCTTTAAAACCTTCTTCGCAACAGGAATGGATCCAATGAAAGTAAGATGATCAAAGCCTGGATTTCCTGATACAAGATCACCATCTTTACCCCAGCAACAAATCAATTGGACAAGGTCATCATCAATTTCACAAACCCGTAATGCCGTTTTAATAAGACTTATAAAGTATTCAGAAGACCATCTGACCCTTTCACTGCATTTCACGACTATACCATTTCCTGAAAAAATTGCCGCTATGACGGGGTTCAATATATTATGAAACGGATAGTTCCACGAAACAAGAGCACCTACAACTCCACGTGGTTCATACCAAACTTCAGCTTTCTTATATCTCATTAACATATTAGATGGTCCTGGACGGCTGGATGGCTTTAAAGCCTTTTCCCCATTTTTTAAAGTCCAATTAATTTTCTCCAAAGTAACCATAATCTCACCCATGGACGCGTCAACCATCGTTTTGCCCGAGTCTCTGCAAGCAACTCGAGCTATTACTTCTTGATTGCGAATAATAAAATCATTCAAAGTCTTCAAAACCTTGCGACGCTTGACATTAAAATCGGGGTCGTGATAAAATTTATCTTGTGCTTGTCGAGCACGGCAGATAGCCGCATCAATGCTTTCTTTGCTATCTGATTTGAACTTTCCTAAGTATTGGGCCGTTGCAGGACAGTAGCAATAAATGTGATCCGAATCATCTTGTTGGGAAATGTCGGCTGGTATCAACCTCTTTCCCTTCCAATTAGGCTTTGCCTCTTCTGGAGTTGGAAATTCGAACTTTGCTGGCCTATCGATGCGCTTTCTGGATTTCCTGATCAAAAAGAAAAGCACCGGAATCAAACCCAAAAGAAGAGTCAAAGATATTTGAATAGGGAAGATTGATTTTTGAGACACATGTCCACAATCTGTAAAATTTCCACCCAGCAAGGCTCTTGAAACCTCGCTGAGAGTTTCATTTAATTGCGAAACAAATTCGGTAAAATTAGACATACTTCAATGCCCCCCTTATTCACAATACAGTGAAATGCTCCTTTGCAAGAAAATAAGTCGACTAGAAAATTAGGCAAATATGTCGAAGGAACACGATTTAACTAGAATCCGAACTAAGGGTAGACTAATAAGTTGTCTAGGAGTTTAAAAAGAACAGTCGAACTTTATTATACTCTTTTTTCGGATCCTGCTTATTCGACGACCACTGCAGTGTACGCGAAACAATCAAACAATAATAAAGAAATTAAAAATTTCTTTTGCGGTTTAGTGGTAAGTTTAACTTTTTGCTTGTTTTACTCGTGTAGAGGTGATGCGTCGGTACGAGCGACGCTGTCAGAGCTAATATGAGAAATGGTGAAGGCAGAAGAAGCACAAAACTATGGGGGAGAAAACAAAGGGATGAGGAAGAAAAAACACATACATTTATATAAATGGATGAAATAATCAAATGAATTTTGGGTTTTAATAACGTTGATTTGTCAGAGTATATAAATCCCGTGTGACATTTGTATCTGCTTAATTGCTCACATATCTCTGTGCCGTAGCACTACC
>ERZ746981.278-NODE-278-length-27817-cov-14.632769_pt1 | contig 27817 bp, 17 predicted proteins | sample MGYA00374948_ERZ746981 | MGnify/ENA primary metagenome ERZ746981 (study PRJEB28757, sample SAMN06711160) | food metagenome | host: microorganism | place: China:Harbin | collected 2017-01-30 | study: EMG produced TPA metagenomics assembly of the Analysis of...
TCACTTTCATTTTCATTTTTTTTATTTTAATTTTTGTTTTAATTTTTATTTTAGTTCTCATAAATTTTTTTTCTTCGTGGTTCAACCGGCAGGTGAACTGATAAAATATAAAATAAATGCATGCATGAAAATAAGACTGCTGCATATTTTGATTGCATTGTGAACAATAATAAGCCTTTGGCATTGATCTCCCGCTATACCGCATACGAATTGTCCACCATCACTTCGACATTTGTCCAGTGTGAGTTTGGAACTTCTTTCAACATTATAAGTAATGTATGTTTCCTCAAAATTTAGCATCATATCAGCCAATGTTTCTTTTCCGTTTTACTTTTTAAACTCTATCTCTTCCTTTTCTTTCCCGTGTCATACTCCGTATCCAACCAATCACCTCACTTGCCTTATCGCCGGAAATTATCTTTTTCACCACAACCACAAGATATCCAATTGGGCTTTAAAGTTCAATTGTTGCCATTGCTAACTTGGACACAATATCCCATTGCGATTTATTTTTTCAATTTGGACTTTTGTCCTTTCACCTGTCCTCGCCATTCCTATTCGCAGCCCCAAAAATTTCATCTTAAAAATTTTCTCTTTTTTTTCTGCCCCTGCCTGATCATTGTTTCATTTCAGTTACGTCTCGTTCTACATTCCATATTCGCGATAACTGTTTCAGGCGGAAACCGAAAGAATACAAAAAAAGAAAGGAGGAAAGGGGAAAAAGCCACCTCTGAAACATTCCATTGCCAATTGTCTGGTACTATATCAGAAACCTTATATTTTTAAGGCCCACTTCATCAACAACGGGACACTTCGTTTAGACTTGTTAAGTACAACCTGGTTCATATACTTGCTTTGGCGACTTCACCAAAGTCTTGCACACATCTTTTATTACACGTCACTCCACAGCAGTGCATTATTCCGCTTTCACCCAGTTATAGTGCCGATATTTTTTTAGTCCCTTTTTCGCTAGATCGACATCTGCAGAAAAAAAAAAGAGTACATAAAAAAAATAAGCAGCAGAATTTTTTAAAAAAAGGTACAGAAACAAAAATCAACATGCAGAATATATACGGACCAACAACGCCAGCGGTTGTGGCAGGCCAGGAATATCCGATGGGGATGCAGTATGCGCCGGAGCGCCAGCCTTACGGGTTGGGGCTGATGTCTGCGGCGCGCCCAACGTGCGTCACGCCGGCGCCAGCGTATCAAGGGCCTGTGCCGCTCGCCCAGCGCACCCCCTCTTTGCTGTACACCAACGTGCAGCAGTACCATGCGCTAATGTCGCAGCCGCCTGCGCCAATGCCAGCGCCAGCGCCTTACTACACGTCGCCTGCATACAGTATGGTTCCTGGATGGGGTACGCCGGTTCCTGCGCCAGCGCCACCTGCGCAAATGACGCCTTCGCCGGTCCAGCGTCCGCGCTCGGTTGCGCTGGGGGTGCCGCTGGTTGGCGAATACTCATACCAGTCGCCCACCTCCTACTACTACTCGCAGGCGCCTGCGCTAGCACCAGGACCTGCGCCAGCGCCCATCCCGCAGGCAGTGCGCACACAGAGCCTCCCACCAATCAAGTTGTTTTCCGATTACCAGGCGCCCGCATCACAAAATTCATCGCGCGTGCCTTCGCCGATGATCCCGCTAAGAATGCGGCCGCAGCAGCACCAGGCGGATGGCGCAAAAAATGCGCCCGAGTTCGTGCACAAGGGTTCAAGGAAGAGATACCATTCTTCCGACGGATACAACAAGCGCAATTCTTCGATTGCAGGAACAATCTACAATTCTACCGCTGTGTATAAGCGGCTCAAACCATGCACGTCGTCGGGCGCGCCAGCGCAGGAAAGTGCGGCGCAGACCGGCTTGCGCCCACAGGGCCGCCCCTTCTCCTCCAACATCACGGGCCGCTTTCTTGTCCACCATGATCTTTTCTCCTTGTTTAGGTACATGAATAAGAAAAATTTGCAGGTTCTCGCCTGCTACGACATGCGCGAGTTAGCACAGGGTTGCGCGCAGGCGCCAAAACCCGACAAGGACGACGAAAAGAAGATAGAGGCCAAAAACGAGAAGTGCGAAAACGAGCGCATCGATAAGAACCTGATAAGCCCAAGATCGTCGCGCAGTTCCGCATCGATTTTCTCTGCGGATTGCGCATCCAGTATCAGCTCGCACGCTAGCGCCGGCGGCGCGCAAGACGCGCTTGCCTTGGCCTGCAAGTTTGAAGATATACATCTGGGGCCATTTGAGAGCGCAGCGGACTTTGTTCCAATTCTGGATAGTTTCTTCTCGCAGAAGCATTGTTCGCTCCGGGTGTTAAACAATGGCGCCGGCGGTACGAAGCCGGACCGTGCGCGCACACCGCCAAAGCAGCGCACCATCTTGTACAAACCGTCCGCAGGTGTGGGTGCGAGCGCGAGCGCAGGCACAGGCGCAGATGCTGACTCGGACACGGAGCACTCTGCGCAGGGCTCCGCACAGGGATCGCGCAGGGGGTCTGCATGCTCCGAAAAGGGCAACCATCCCGAGGGCGCCAGCGAGCACTCCCCGCACACGTTGAAGTTCATCCTCAACAATTCGGAGGCCAGAAAGGTGGCAGACAAGGATGTGCCGGAGGGGGAGCAGAAGCCAGGCCCAAACCAGGAAAAACCCCGCAGGGTGTCGACAAACTTTCACGAGCAGATCGTCAAGGCTTTTGGAATCGAAGAGTATCAGTTCATTAAAGCCATCAGAGACAGTAATGGGCATGTTCTAAAGCTGGAATCGATCAGGCCACCAAGAAACAGCACTGGCGAGATTGAGTACACCGCCGAATGGGTGAAGAAAACAATATGCTACCCACGCTACAAGGGAGGCATGAAGATTCATCTCACGAGTGCTTCGCAGAGCTTTGTTCTCTACAGCGATATGAAAATGCTTCTTTGGGATGTTACCCAGGAGGATAAGTTGCTTGGTGTTTCGACCTGCGTGAGCGCATCGCCTGCTTCAACACTTACGAGTGGCTTACCTCCTTTGGGCCGTGAGACCAAGGAGCGGTTGTTTGGAGGCCGTTTGGTTTTCGTGAAAACCGATGGTTCGTGATCAAGATTTGTTTGTTTTATATGTTTGCTATTTATACACGAGACTCGCTAATGTAATTTGCTAAGAACGAAATGCCAACAGCGCATGCTTTGTATTGTTGATCGACGCGTCGATGTAGGTGGGTGGGGCAAATGCAACCAACGGCTTAAGATTATGCACATGCCCAGACAAATTCAGTTTTTTGTCCCACGAATGTCTGATTACGTACTCCATGTGGCCGATTACGTACTCCAAATACCTCATCCACTATACTTCTTCTCTCCACATCATCTACATTATTCAATGCACTGTCATGATTCTGTAACCACACTTTCTTGCACCCGCAGGTTTCCGGAGCGGACTTTGCCCGGGATTGGGTTTGTCTGCATACCTGTTTTTATTGTATTCCGGTATTTGCCGGCCCCCACACTTGTGTCTCATTTCTCACTTTTAATCCAAAAATGTAAGCTTTGTGCCAACGCATACACATCTGTCTGCTTCAAGACCAGATTGAGAACCACACAACTGCTTACCTAATCCACAAGCTGTTTTGATGAATGTGCTATTTGCATTCACTCAGGGTGACTAATGAAAAGCAGAACAGGAAATGGTAGCAAAAAAGATTAGGTATAAACATGGGGTAAAGACACACAAATACATCAACTACTCAAAATGCATACCGTTGGTTGGTTTTACGCTGCCTTATGGAAAAATGGCATAACCGATGCGCATGCCTAGAATGCTTAAGTAATCTTAATGCAGTCGGGATGTCTTGGCAGAAAGCAAGGCGGTGCAGCTCATTTGACATGGCGGTAGGCAGAACCATTAGCATAGAATATGAAGTGTGACATCATTGAAATTGCAGTATGAAGTAATAATGGAGGCATACAATATTGTGGTCTTTACTGCAGCACCGAATAAGACTGAACATGCTTCGAAAAATGAAGTGTACTTACATCGAGTGTGGTAGTTATTAAGATAAAGGCAATCAAGTGAGATACTGCGACGATAACTAAGAAAGCATATGCCTACTGTGCAATACCAGTATTATTAAAGAGTCCATGTCCAGTCAGTAATACCAATATTATTACAAGGTCAATGTGTAGTCAGTAATACTATCAAAACTATGCCTACTACACAGTACCAGCATATCAGAAACTCTGTGTCCTATTCTAACAGGTACAAAGTATACACCAGTACATCACATACTTAACCAAATCAAAAAGTGTCATTTAGTGAGAGGTAAATCATAATGCGAAATCTAAAGTTCGTTCCCGCTTTCGACAGACCAGCATCACACATCGCGGGAACAACAAAAGCAGCCCTAGAACAAGATGCAATCAGCATGCCATCGCCCGCTTCTCGTTCTTCATGCCATCCAGCTTTAGTGGGCAAGTGTCAGACCCGTTTTCCCTAACATTGTGGTAAACGATGCCGCTGAATGCACCCTTACCCAAAGCTGCACCCGGATAGAAAGTTGTCAGCGTGGAAACACCAGCAATAACCATGGAGGCATCGAAGACAAGGAACCAGATCTCGTTCCGGGTCAACGGGCCATCAACACCGTGACTCATTTCTGCAACCCTGTAGATGCATCTGATGTAGATGAACAGCGTTGAGACAAACATTGCCACCACGTACATCTTGAACATCCTGTTTTGCCGCATGTGTGCGTACTCGGAAGGAAGGCATCTGCCGGATTGGACTGTTTGGCACACACGGAAGAAAAACAACAAAGTGAGGAAGATGTAGATGGTCATGGAGAACACTTGGAAGGCCAAGGCAGCAAGCATGAGGTAGTTTCCTGCCTGGGAAGCACTTCCAGCACTGGCCAAATAGGCAGCAATGCCGCCGCCTGCACTCTGGCAGATCAACGAGATCACATCCGACACGATGAACACCTTCTTGTACGTGTTTGGCTTGAGAACAGAGTGCGACTCGCCAAAAATAACAATCATCTCACCAAAACTGTTGTAAATGCCTGCCATGAAGAAAATTGGTGCGATCGTTATTCCAATGGATTGCACCATAAACCAACTGATTTCCGTGGGAATAAAGTGGCCCATGCACCGGCCCACGAATCCCATATACTCCAAGATGCATCCAATCACAAAAGACAGAGGAAAGAACTTATCTCTTGCTAAAAAACCTAGTGTGATGTTGGCCACCAAGAGGACAAAATAAATAGCGCCGATCGCCACGTTTCCCGCGTATCTAGGAGCGTAGTCGATATAGTAGTTGTATCCAGCCATTTTTGGTGGTTGATGCGATGAAATGAAGGGATCATGGGGGAAAAAAGAAGACTGTTAGAAAGGAAAAAGAAGAGAATTAGAAAGGAAATTAGGAGGAAAATCAGAAAAGAAGTTAGGAGGAAAATCAGGGTGCGAAAAGTGCGGAAGGATTAGACATTGTAGCGCGAAAAAAGAACAAAAAAGATATGAAAAAAACTCGTAAATCAGTTAGAAGGGAAAAAGATAAAGAATACAATAAAGAAGGGAATGGGAAAGAACAGACCAATGAGCGGATTAATGGGTTGAAATTGTATTAAGTGGGCTAGCGAATTGGGGATGCACTAAAACGAATTAGGGAAGAAAGTTAGAAATAGTGCTAATCATTGTTTGAAAAACTGAGTTACAAACAACTCGCAAAGCTCGTAAACAGCCAAGAAAACGGCTTGAAAAATCTTACAAATGCAGAAAATACATATTTCCACTGCAAATGACTGGTATGATTTGCAAATAATCTTAATACAAATGCCTCAGCAAAAACCGGACATAACTTACAAAATACTTACCCAAACCACAAATTCTTATTAAATACTAAAGCGTGAAAATACCCCTTTTATTTACTTGGGCTTTCACGTTTTCAATGATAACATTCCCACGCTTAGAACCGCCAAGACACATTGTACAAATTTTCGGGAGTACAAAAACTCGTAAGCGCTGAACGAAAAATGCACGTTAGTATACCATGCCGTTTAAAGCCGCTTCAACGGCATTACCGCGGGTTTACCCATGCCGGCTACAGCCGCACGATAAATAATGGAGTCTAATCTGTTCCAGTCTAGGAGTTGATAGGGGTTCTTAGTGAACAGCAAGATCTCAGAACAAAAATAGAATCTTGCGTTTCCAGGTTCTGCCCGAGTTCGGTCTCTAATTCTTAACCCAAGACTTTATTGTAAATAGCGTATGCTTTTCCCTTATTTCTGTACTAGTTCTGTTCTCAATCTTTGAAAGGGTAATGTCTGAAAAAACGTAGCACAGTACTGATTTCTCGGATTCAGAGACATAAGAATCCCTTCGGTCTAAGTTTATCCTTTCCTTAATAGAAGTACGTATTGAGCCTGGTATCAACTTGATGTACAAGATAGATTAACTCACTGCTTTCATAAGGTTCAATGCCCCGACTCTTCAATAGAAGAGAACTCGGGATTACTTAACCGGCTTGTGCTTGGTAATAGCAAACTTGCAGGATATCGCTGTATTTTCGAGTTTGTTATAAAATGCGATAAATGGTGTAGGTGTATATCCAGCTTTAAAACAGTGACTTCGTAACAACTTAAGATTAGCCAGAGCTATTTTCCCCACAAAGTAATCCCAAAGAATACCAATGCCAGCCACTTTCAAAACCTCCAAAGTAGCATCTTAACACAATTCAATCGCTTCTTCTCATTTTTCACTATCGCTCTTCGGGCTTCCCTTACTAAATGGATCTACTTTAATGCCATAGCTGGCATGTTTGAGTTTCTCTGCTCGTTCTTCGGCTTTTTTCCTCCTTTCCAGCTCATCGTTTCCTCTCTTTTCAGCTCGAGCAATAAGCTTTTCCCTGTATTTCTCCACCTTAGAATCGATCTCTCGCATTTTTTCGTCTTCATTACCTTCTTCTTCTTCTTCTTCCAGCTGGTCTTCCAAATAATCGCGATACTCCATCACCTTCACCTCGAGTCTGCGTTTTTCTTCATGCTCCAGCAACTCGGTATCCACAAACTCTGCTTTCTTCTTCCTCAACTCTGCCTGCTTCTTTTGCTGCAATATTCTTCTTCTTTCTGCAAACTGCTTTCCCTCGCTTTTTCCTGATTTTGACTTGTACACATTGGCCAGATTTCGCTGGATGTACCCGTTTGTGCCCGTTCCTCTTGGTGTTGGTAATCCGATCCCGTTGTATGACATTGCTGGAATTAAGGGAGTAATTCGTCCAATTAAATGCAGGCAGTACCAATTTTGAGGCTGAATCAGATGCTCAGTCTAATGCAAAAACCGCTTGTGGGGGTATTAACGTGTTCTAACTGTCTATTTGAGTTTTTATGCTGTATGCTGGTCTGAACCAAAAACTGTTAAGCGCCAGAAGTTCCTGCAGTTAAATATTTTTTTAAGCGCGCGTGAAATATTCAAGTATTTTTGGTGTCAAACATCTCGTCACAAGTGGTTGGCAGATTGCAGTGAAAACCAATATATTTTGGCGTAATTGTGAGGTGTGAGTTGGCAGCAGTCAAGAAGGATGCCCCAGCAGCTTCTTACGTCTTTTTTCAGGTCGCAATCGCAGCAATCTGAGGCTGTGAATAAGCAAAAGCGCACAGAGCGTTCAAATGTGGATAATGACATAGTTGATTTGACTGAGTCGCAGGATGCAGAGCAGGGGGTGGGCGAGTGGGCCGGAGATGACGTGAAGAGCAGCATTGGCAGGTTCAGGCTTGCGAGTGAAGAACATGGACCTTTGAAGCGTAAACTGGGCGGAATTGGCAAGGAGAGTGAGCCGAGGCCGAAAAAGCACAAAGAAGATAATGCAGAGGCTCAAAGGGTGACAGGGAGTAAAGCAGGGGTGGCAGTTCGACCAGCAGAGAGTGATGCGGTGGCAAAGATGACGGCGTCTGTGAGCCGAAAGTTTGGATTTTCCAGTTCGGAGCCGGTGGAGTTGGATTCGGAAGTCCACGAGAAGTTTCGGGAGAAGTTGCTAGACCGGGGAGATGGAGAAAGAAGAGAGGAAGCAAATGGAGGAAAAGCAAGTGGAGGAAAAGCAAGAGAGGAAGCAAGTGGAGGAAATACAAGTGGAGGAAAAGCAAAAGAAAAAGCAAAAAAGCGTTCACATAGAAGCATTAAGAAGACACCCCTCGAGAAGCAGATCATCTCGTTGAAAAAAGAGAACCCAGACAAGATCCTGGCGGTCCAGGTGGGCTACAAGTACAAGTTCTTCGGCCGGGACGCACAGATCGCGTCGAAAATCCTCAACATCATGCTTGTGCCCGGCATATTGTCGCTGGACGGGCCCCAGGACAGCCTGTACGAGCGGTTTGCGTACTGCTCGATCCCGGACACGCGGTTGCACGTGCACCTGCGGCGGTTGGTGCACCGGGGGCTCAAGGTGGGCGTAGTGGAGCAGCGGGAGTCCGCCGTGGTACGCCAGGGCCGCGGGGTGTCGTCCAGCAAGCTTTTCGAGCGGAAGTTGGCCCACGTTTACACGTCTGGCACGTACATAGATGGGGAGGAGGGGGAGGTGGGTGGATCCAGTGGGCCTGGTGGATCTAGTGGGCCTGGTGGATGTAGTGGGCCCGGTGGCTCGAGTGTGTCCGGGCGGTCGATTGTGTGTTTACAGGAGCAGCTTCCCCGTGGAAGTTCACCGGGAAGTGCACCGGGAAATGCATTGGGAAATGTCCCAGGCACCTCCTCTGTGTCAATTTCCATCGCGGCCATCAACGCGTACACCGGGGACATCACGTACGACGAGTTCCACGACACCGCGGCCCGCGGGGCACTGGAGACCCGGCTCGTGCACCTGGAGCCCATCGAGATGCTCCTGGTGGGCGAGTTTTCGCGCGACAGCACGCGGTGCATCGACGGGTTCAGGCTGTGTGCCGCGGGCCGGGACTGGGGGCAGCAAATGCGTCTTGTGCGAGTTGCCGGGCAGAAAACGGCGGCAGACGTTGCAGACAAGCTTGCCCGGTTCGATATCGGGCCCCGGGCCCTGGAGATCGTGCTGCAGCAATCGGCAAAGCTCCGGAGTGCGTTCTGCGAGCTCATCGGGTACCTGGCTGGTTTCGGCATGGCGTCTGCGTTCCGGGTGGCCGAGAACTACCGGGACTTCTCCGCGGTGGACGGATGCATGGTCTTGGACTCGGACACGGTCCGCAACCTCGAGATTTTCCACAACCTGACCACGGGCACCGAGCAGGGCACGTTGTTCTGGATTCTCGACCACACACGCACGAGATTCGGCCGGCGGATGCTCCGCAGATGGCTCGAGAGACCACTCACGAGTCGCGAGGGCATCCTGGAGCGGTCCGGGGCCGTTCAGGCCATTATTGCCCATCCCGGGTCCGTTCCCGTGCAGACCGTGGCCAGTTTGTTGAGCCACTGCCCGGACCTCGAGCTCTCCTTGAGCCGGATCCACTACGGGCGGTCCGGCCGCAGGGAGGTGTATGTTTTTGTGCGTGACGTGTGCCGGGTGGTGTCAGTTTTCACGGGGCTGCGGCGGGAGCTTGTTTCTGGTGTGTTCGAGTCTCCGTACTTGGTTTCGTTGTATGAGGCGATGCGGGAGATGGGGTGTAGGGAGTCTAGAGGACTTAAAGAGTCTAAGGAAAGTGATAAAGATCTTGAAGAAGGATCTAAAGAGTCTAAAGAGTTCAAACAGTTCAAAGAGTCTAAAGAGTCCAAAGAGTTCAAGCAGTCTAAAGAATCTCAACCGCCCAAGATATCCCCTCCCCTCTCCTTGGCCCCATTTCTCTCCCTCCTCCCCATGATCTACTCGCCGGCCGCCATGGACCCCAAGAAACCAGATGACCACGTCATCAAGTACTTCACCCCCCAGTTCTACGACTACTCGTGCATCGAGGCCCGCATGAACGATGTCCACCGCGTGGAGAAGCTTCTAGAGGATGAGTTGGCCCCCGTTGCCCGGGAACTCGGCCGGGACCGCTCAGCACTCAAGTACACCACCAACAACGGCGAGAGGTACCTGGTGGAGGTGCGGAACACGCGGTTGAAGACGGTTCCGGCCTCCTGGGTCAAGGTGAACGGCACCAGGTCGGTCTCGCGGTTCCGGCCGCCGTCTGTGGCCAGTCTCTTCAACCAGCTTCTGTTCTGCGAGGAGTCACTTCGCGAAACGTGCGATAAGTGCTTCCGGGAGTTCGTCCGACGCATCGATGCACACTACGTGGCACTTTCGCGGGCCATCCGCACGCTGGCTGTGCTCGACTGCCTCTTCTCGCTATCTGCAGCCTCGTCTTTGGGCGGATCAGGGGCCAATACGTGCTATTCGCGGCCCGAGTTCGTGGACAGACCCATGCTGGACATCCGGGAGTCCCGGAACCCGATCACGGAGACTTTGAAGCCCGGGAGCTACATCGCAAACTCGTTCAAGGCCTCCCAGAACAACGGCCGGGTTGCCATCATCACGGGACCCAACATGGGCGGGAAGTCGTCGCTCATCCGCCAGATTGCACTAATAGCCATCATGGCACAGACCGGGTGCTACATTCCGGCCGCTGCAGGAAGCACACTCGGCGTCTTTGACTCCATCTTCGTCCGCATGGGTGCCTACGACGACATAGTCAGGGGCCGATCGACGTTCCAGGTCGAGATGTCCGAGACGAAAAGCATTCTGGACCGGTGCACCGACCATTCCTTGGTTCTTCTTGACGAAATAGGCCGCGGAACGAGCTCCTTGGACGGCTGTGCACTCGCATACTCCATTCTGCACTACTTGTGCTTCGACAGGCTGCCATTTGTGCTCTTCATCACCCACTTCCAGTCCTTGCAGTCTTTTGAGACTATGACCCACGGTACCGCCAAAAACTACCATCTGGGGTTCAAGACTGTGTCCGATGGTGCTTCCAGCGACTCCTCATCCTTGGTGTTCACCTACAAGTTGACGCCGGGTCCATCTGCCCGGTCCTACGGCGTCTACTGTGCCAAGTTGGCCGGGATCCCGACCCAGATCACCGACCGCGCCTCACTTGTCTCCATGGACGCGGAGAGGGCCTCGCTGTGCCGCCAGATGAGGAGTATTATGGGGAAGTGTGAGCGGGGGGTGGAGAGAAAAGACTATGAGGAGTTGTGGGGGGCCATTGATGATCTTGAGTGACGGGAGATGTCGTTTTCACATTATTTCTCCAAATTGATGCATCTTTGCTGCCTTTGCTCTCTGTTGGTGATGTGAGGAATCTTCGGTGGTTTCTGCACAATACCATCACTGCAAATCATGGTTGGCATTGGAAATCGGACTTCAAGTGAGCGGAAGAGTGTCAACAAGCTGACAGCTCACGATATGAAGAAACTCGGTGTGGTTGGTTGAGAAAGACTGCCACAGAAACCAAACTGCAAGTGTGGCGACTTTGCTGGAGAACTGTTCAGACGAGTATTAAATATAGAAGATAAGGAACGAGCTGATGTAGTAGCATGTAGAGTTGTAGCGATGTACTTGCGGATCGGGAACTATGTGGAGTGGGACTGGAATAACCAGCATGTACGGATTTTGAATGTTGAGATAGCGTATAGGGATTAGCAAGAGGTATGGAATGATGCTTGGGATTAAGTAGGTAATCATTCAAAGCAGATCTGGGGAGAGGGTTAGCATGAAAATGTACTTATGAGGGGACTTATTATGATAGAATAAAGGAATGATCAATAATATATTTGAATTCCATTTATGAGAGGAATCAAGACTATATTACACATCCAAAAGGATTAAGAATATATTCAAATTACTCTTCTGAATTGATCAAGAATATATTTAAATTCCATTTCTGAAAGGATCAAGAATATATTCAAATTCCATTTATGGGAGGGTTGATCAAGAATAGATTTGAATTATACATCTAAAAGGATTAAGAATATATCCGATTACAATTCTAATTTGAATATATTCAAATTCCATTTCTTAATGAATGAATCATAATAGAATGAGTAGGAGTAACAGCAAATTCAGGGGATCTATGTTAAAGTGGTGGTAGAAACAAAAAGAATATACATAGCATTATACAAAAGCATTGGAAGCGAAAGGATGTAAGTGTAAACTTGAGCGCAGAGCTTAAATACATGAGAAGCTAGGTCTAGAGCTTGAGGAACTTCTTTGTTGGAGAGGAGACCTGGGGTGTGGTTGGTTTATAGATGACGTCACCGAGCTCTGAGCCATCATAGAGCATGATGTCGGTATCATCGTCTTCGTGGTGGATGGTGATAGAGTTGAATTGGGTGAAGGGGTCGCTTTGTGAGGGATCGATCGTATTTTGAAGGAGTTTATTTGAGATACCTTTGACATTGTCATTTGTATTTGTATTGTCATTTGCAGTGTCATTTGCATTTGCATTTGTACTTACATTTGCATTTGCATTTGTACTTGCATTTGCATTTGCATTTGTACTTGCATTTGAACTTGTATTTGCATTTGTACTTGCATTTGTACTTGTATTTCCATTCACATTTGCATTTGTATTTCCATTCACACTTCCATTTCCCTCCTCCCCATCAGAAAGCTCCGCTGGATAGAGTGGGTCCTGCCTGTGACGCTGAGTGAACACTGGCACCAAAGGAGGCTTCTGGTTGCGGAGAAGATCCCACTGCACGGTCTTGAAGAAAGTATGGCTCTTGATCTCGGAAGCCCCCGACTTGGAGCCGAGTCTCTTGACCGGATCCTTGACTAAGAGCTTCTTGACAAGGTTGCGGCAGCTGCTGGACATGGAGTTGTACTCCGGGAACTTGACCTCGTTCTTCAAGATGTTGGCAAAGGTCTCGTTACGAGTGGCACCCTTGAAAGGAGTGATTCCAAAGACCATCTCGTAGATGAAGATGCCGAGAGTCCACCAGTCAACAGCTGAAGTGTGGCCCTTGCCCCAGATCACCTCCGGAGCAATGTATTCCTCAGTTCCAACGAAGGAGTTGGTGCTGAAGCCCGTCGTGCACACGTTTGTGTCAAGCTGGGGCAGATTGGAGGTCGACCGCGAGCCCGAGACCAACTCCGGGTTGTGGATGTGGTCCGTCTGCTTGGACAAGTCGAAATCACTAAGCATGATGTGGCCCGACCGGTGCAAAAGGATGTTTTCCGGCTTGAGGTCCCGGTAGATGAATCCCATCATGTGCAAGTACTCCAACGCCGCCGTCACCTCTGCAGAATAGAACCGGGCATCCGACTCGCTGATGCACTTCATCTTTCGCGTCTGGAGTGCCCGGAAGAACTCTCCTCCCATACAGTACTCCATGCACAGGTACAGGTGCCTTGGCGACTGGAATGAGTGGTACAGTGTCACTATGAACGGGTGGTTAGCCGTTGCCAGGATCTCCTGCTCCGTCAACACTCGCTTCACCTTCTTCCGGGCCACCATCTCCTTCTTGTCGAGGATCTTCATCGCGAAAAGTCGCCCCGTCGCCTTTTCTTTCACCAAATACACTTTTCCAACGTCTCCCTTGCCCAACAGCTTTAACTTCCGGAACGATCCGGGGCCCACCTCTGCACCTGAAACCCGCACTGCGTTGCTTGCGTAATTCCGGCCCATTCCGGAGCCCACCGACTCACTATGTGGTCTTTCATGAATTTTGATCTCTCCGATGTGTTTTGTGATGTCGTCGATCGACGTTGCCGACGACGACGATCTTGATGCGCCCTCCTCCGACGCAGAGCCGTCCATGGGCGACTCGCCACCACGCCAAAAACGCTTCTGGAACAGCGACGACGCCGACGCGCCGATCGTCCCTCTGCGCCCGCGGCCCCGGGTCTGCGCTGTGGCGCCTTCTCCCTGCGCTGAAGCCTTTGGCCCCGTGCGCGGAGCCTCTTCAATCGGCGCTAGCGCCTCGTCCTTGTACCGCTGCTCGCTGAGGTCGCACTCCGATGCGCTCACAAGCCGCCCTGCGCCGTGCACACCCTCCTCCAATACAGGCGGCGTCGTCGACGAAGGCACAGTCTGGCTGTGCAACCGCCGGAACCGCCGCACAAAATGCCCACCTGCGTCCGCCGCCTCTTCCTTTTCGCCGAGTTCGGAGCTGCCCGAGAACCAGAACAGGTTTTTGATTCTGTGCGACGATTTGCTGTTCGACCGCGACGATGAGGTCGACGAGCCTAGAGGGTCTGTTTGGTCTGTTTCTGAGTTGGTTTCCGGATCTTTTTTGGAATTGTCTGAATCCTTTTCTGTATCCCTTTTCTCTTTTTTCTGTTTCTCCTTCTTGTCCTTCTTGTCCTTTCTTTCCTCCTCCTTTTTTTCTCTTTTTACCTTTTTCTTTTCCTTTTTGTCCTCCTTCTTTTCATTCTCCTTCTTTTCCTTCTCCTTCTTTTCTCTTTCCTTCTTTTCCTTTTCCTTCTTTTCCTTTTCCTTTTCCTTTTTTTCCTCCCCCTTTCCCTCACTTCTTATTTTTTTCTCCTCCCCCGCACTCGCGCTTTCCACATCCGGCCGGGCCCCCCGTGTCGGGCTCGAGCCCCCGGACACGCCCCGGCCTGCCTTCTCCCCACTATCGCCCCCAAACTGGAAAATCCGCCCCAACGACAACTTCCTGGACCGCGACCGCGTCCGCGAACGGAGTTTCAGCCTCGTTTTTAATTTCGGACTCCCCGCCTCGGCCTGCGCCGGCTTCTGCGTGGGATCTGGAAATGGTACCGGGGCGGGCCCAGTATCCCTCCTGGGACTTTCTAAAACAGTGCCTCCTGGTACAGATGCCGCGTGCGATGTCATCTGTTCTCGAATATCAATGTAAATGTGTTATTTCTATGCCTGGTATTGCTCTATCTTCTAATATGTATCACCAGGCCTGCTTAAATTTATGTTTGTGTCCTGTTTTGTTTTGCTTAGTATCGATAATATTGCAGCACTTTAATTATTATGCAATTCCAATCTTACAACACTTGCAATGCCTGATTAATACTGCAACACTTTGCTTATTCTTGATGGCTTGATAGCTTGCTTATTTTCAATACCTCACCTATTGTATTACCTTGCTTAGTCTTATCGCCTCACTTAGTCTTATCGTCTCACTTATGTTACCTCACCTATTCTATTGGCTCACTTAATCTGATCACCTCACTTATTCTATACCTTGCTTATTCTATACCTTGCTTATTCTATACCTTGCTTACTCTTAATGCCTGGTTTCTGACTGTGATACTTCTTGCTTCTGTTACCTCACTTCTATTCTTTTATACTTTCTAAACAGTCGCTCGTCCAGATTCCTTCCCTTGGTCTATCCAAACGAAATTCTATTTCTTGTAATCGAATGCCGTCTGTTAAACAAATAGCTCAATCCGATTTGTGTCTCCTCGGAAATTTTTACCTCCCCCTGACACGCTCCAATTTACCTACATATATATTCTCATTCATTCATTTTTCTTCCCTCGATTAGTAAAAAAATATTATGAACAATAATCTAATTTTATAGCACATTATTAAATAAATAAACTTGTGTGCCTCGTTGTCCATACTTACATATTTTCCTCGTTTCTGTTCTGCCCTTACTCTTTTCAGCTTCCCCATATACAGACTCTATAATTTATGTGGCTTGCAAATGCTTTGAATGTATCTGCAATCGCATTTCTCAATTTCTTTACCCGTTTTCTGCACCCCTTCTTATCCTTGTAATCCCGAAACCTTTAATTCTCAGTCCTTTCCTGATATTCAATTCCCGGCTTTACTTTACTTTTCATGCGCCACTCATTTCAGCCACGCCTATTACCATTCTAACTTTAGCACAAATTCTGGACCCCATTTTCTCAGTTCTGCTATCCAAAATACCAGAATCAATATAAATGTATCTTGTTTCTGCTGCATTTTCACGTGCATCAAGCGCATCCTTGCACCTGAATAATGTACACTTCGCAGAATGCATCCTTGCACCCGATTCTTCACTTCATTCAAACCACACGTTACGCTCAGTTTGCGAGGTGAGGAGGAAGGAGGAAGTCCGGAATGGAGTCTTTGATGTAATATATGTGTCCACAGTTCTCGCACACCATTTTCCCCTCGGTTATCTGCGTTTCTATCAGTAATGTGTGCAATTCCTTAAGTAGTGCTTCGTTATTTTCCACATCAGCCGGCTTTTCGGCAGGAAGATTGTTGTTTCCCAAGTCTGCCGCCACTTTCACAAGTGCCTGCCAGTTGATTCGTTGTAGCATTGCGATAATAAACGCTGGTTTGAACTCTTGCTCTTCAAGTTGAAGCTGGCAATCCTCATACTTGAGTGGGTATGATTTCTCGGATCCGTTGCACGATTTCACGGCACACTGAACAAAGTTCGTTGTCAATAACTTCATTGTGTTAAATACTTCTGTCTTATGTTGTATATTTTGCTCAACTTACCCAAACGCTTGAAGTCATTAGTAATACTAAATTTTTCACAGTCTCTCGACCGGTGAGATTTTGGACAAGCCCTTTCGCGAATAAAATTTTCTTGATGCGTTGCTTTCAATTTTTTTTTTCGCTTTGAGTATTTCTCCTATATAAGTACGCCGTTTTTCCAAAATGCATTTTTCGGGCATCCCCAATTTGCGACCAGTCTCCATCATTTATCATATAATCGTCGAATAGCATCTTCAACTTCAACGTAAGTACGATCTGGAACTACGATCCACCTCTTAGCAGCATTCTTCTGATGATTAAAATCTGTTTTCTGTCAATCCCCTGAATCTCGATTTAAATCCGGATCCTGACGACAACCAACATTTGTGTCTATTTAATTATGAAGTCCAAGTACAGAATAAAGGTTTGCTAAAAGCGTGGATTTTTCCCTTTTTGCCACATTCTGAACTCCGTACTAACAACCGCAAAGCTACTTTCTGCACCCTGTTATGCGCAATAATGTATTTCATTTAAGACCATTAAATAAATAAATATGACAAGTTGAAGAATATAAGAAAAACGAGCGGCGATGATATTTCAGCAGGCAAGGGCTGTTTGCACGAACTGGCTTCCTAGAGCATTTGTGAAACCCTCCTCCAAACCATATAACTTCTTGAGTTTGCGAACAACAACGTTTGCCTCGTCATATTTTTGTTTCTCGATTAATTTACGGATTGCAACTTTCAATGCATGTTCTTGGGAAGAGTTTCTTGCTTCTGTCTGTGCTGTGAACATTTCTGTAATGCCTTTGACGAAACCCACACTCTGGCAGGTATCAGCTGCAACTTCTATTAGTGCAACGTACATTTCCGGGTCTTCTAGCATGTATTTAACCCAAGAAGACCTGAGAGCACTTTTTCCGTCTTGCCAGCTTGTTTGCGAAGATGAGAGGGGAGCAAATCGTTTAATCTTATAGCCTGATCTTCTCCGCGACCTCATGCCTCTCTCTCTGTTGAATCTTGCCGAGATTTCGAGCATTTTCTGTTCCATATCTCTTGGAAGTGTTGATTGAATCGCTTTTCGCACCACTTCCTGCTCGAGTTGTGTCAACCCGAGCTGGTGAACATGTTTAAACGCTTCTTTGTATAATCCTACCACCTGCGAGTCGGTCAAACCCGAAATGTATGGAATTCTGTCCACCAGATACTCCATACTCTGGATGTATTCGGTTAAAGGCGTTTTTCCAAGCTTCACGGATTCAAACAGTTTCTGGATCTCGCTCTCGTACACGTCAAAGCACTCTTTCGAACTCGTTTCCAGAACAGATTCCACACTCCCTGTATTTTCTTTTACAGTAATTCCAAGACAATTCATCAAATCAGCCGGAGTGGTTGGATATTCCGAATTCTTTGCATTGGGAGCAGCTATCTTGACCTCTATATTTGTCTTTTTCACCTTCTTCTTTTTAGACAGCGACTCCCGGACGTTTCTCCTGAGTTCGGCAATTCTTTTCTCAAGTCGCTCGGTTAAAGACTGTCTTCTTTCAGCATAAATATCTGCAAGTTGTGTGTCAAACGAAGTCATACACGAGCCACCACTTATGGCAAGTGGCCTCTTTGTTCCATATCCAAGTATGCTATCCTCAACAAAGCTATCGCCTAATCCGTCATCCTTCACCACATCAACTTCGGTAGTGAGCATTTTCACAACTGGGGGGAGAAGCAAAAAGAATATCATATGCGATCCGTATGACAAAAGTTTCAGATCCTCATACACAGACCAGCCATTCCGCCTACTCCCGGCCTTGAACTGTGGAATTGATGCACTTCTAACACGTGGTCTTGCTCCCTGCGAGTGGAAAAAACGACTTTTGAATGTGAAGAATGATGAATGACCGAATTTCGAGCTTTTCCCACCTCTGGTTGCATTTGTAAACAGAGTACCTAATCCACCCTTCCACCACGATGACAATATGCGCCTCGAGCTCATCGCAAGAACTTTTGTTGATCGTTTGTACTTTTTGAAGTAGAATGTTTAACTTTGCTATAAAGGAAACTTGCTTAAATAAGTGGATGAATTACCAGTCCAATGGCGTGATATAAGCGAGATGGCGACTGTAGTTGGCTGTATTTGTGAATATTCACTTTGATTAGGAATAATTATGTGCGTTTGTATGCAGAAAGAACCAGAAAAGCGCCCTAACTAAGCTCAACAGTAAGGTGAGAAAAGTAAAATGAAGGAAATAGAGTTTAAATAAAATAAAATAAAATAAAATAAAAATAAAAATAAAAATAAAAATAAAAATAAAAATAAAAATAAAAAAAAACTGCAAATGAGGTCAGCCAATCATCCAAACAGAAATCGCGAAATTGATCAGTTTTCTCGAATAAATTTTAGATGGAGTGAACCAGGAAAGAGCATTACAAACACATTTCGAATACTTCTAAAGTGCCACATGGATAATAATGATAATTAAGAGAATAAGAATTTGGGTAAGGTAACAAATACTGTATAGTGCAGAAACCTGGTCTGCAGCTAACCTACAGGCTTGGTTTGTGTATTTGGTGTACAGATGTGTTGTTAATACTTTGATAGTGCCTAAATACCGGCGTTAAGCATGCAAACAAGCAAATACGCAAATAAACGCCATGTAAATTATCAAGCAAATTCTCAACCTATTCCTCATCTACACAACTACGCACAATCAACAATCATACTTTATTTATATTAGTGCACAGTGGATACCTCCCGATGCTTAGAATGACAACTTGCTGAAGAACCATTTGTTCTTACCGGCTCTGTGTCTCTCCTCGAAAGCCTTCTTAACAATCTTCTTGGCCTCCTCTCTCTGAGATGGTTCACTAATAACCTCTGGGGTGACAGCACCCTTGATAGCCTCGATATCAAAAGTGTATCTGGTTGGCATCAAGTGGTTGTAGTTAACCAACTTGACGAAAGCCTTAACTCTCGACTTTCTTGTGGCCTTCTTGACACCCATGTTCTTCGTCACCTTACTTGGAGCCTTCTCCACACCTGCAACAATTGCGTGAGGGAATGGATGTGACTTTGTACCATTGTCGTGAGCATTCACGATGACCACCTTCTTACCAGCGAATCTACCTCTAACGATGATAGCTAAACGAATGTGCGATGTTAGTAATACTGCCCGGATAGTCTGAGAGAGTTCTGATGGATCAAACGGGAAAATGTGTGATTGTCAACTGGATAAAGCATGTTCTCGTATTCTTTTGAAATTTCCACATATACGTGAGCCTTCATGTAATTAAACGACTTTCTCGTGCTTTCCGTGGCATTTCAGCATGCCACCATCCTGCTGCCTATGATACTGTCAGCCAACTGTAATTTGATCCCCTAAGTACGAACTGTGGGTGCCATCTTACTTCTGTATTCATCAAACCTACACTTGAAACAATATCACCAACTGCAATCAATTCGATCACAAATATCCAAATGCGTCCGCAGTTGTTCAACAGCAGTCTGTATTATGCCAAATTTTAAACTCCGCCCTCATTGTACGTATCAGTTGTCGAAACAGTTGACCTTATTATATTATCCATGTTATCATTGCATGCTATCCATTAAATCCCCACATATGCCCCCTTGAAGTGTTTTCCTAATCTGCCATATACATACCAACTTTGCCTGACTTGATGAACTTAGCCATTTTTATTATTAGTCTATTCCTATGCACTGGTTGCTGTTTGGAGCTTTATTATAGGCTTTAAATGTGTTGGAAAGGTTGGGCTTGACAAATTGCTTTTCAGTGCGTGCGAGTTGATGTGAAAAAAATTGGTCAAAAAATTGTATGTAAATTTTCATTTCCCAGGAGGAAAAAATTTTTCCCCTCGTTCTGCCACACATAGGGCACTGCAACCCTCGCTGTGATCGCATGGGCAGATGTATCTTTCGTGGTGCGAGGTGTGGATTGGGAAGCGAATTATTTCGCGAGACTGAAAATATAAGGGGAGGAGGAATTAGGAAGTACCAAGTGACGTAGAAATTGGTATTTAGTGAGATTCAAAGATGGTTATTGAAGGACATAGGTGCTTCGTATCTCATGAATATACAGTATACCATAATATCTCATGAATATACAGTATACAATATGTACCTCGTAAATATACAGGATGCCATAAGCACTACTGTAATTTGGATCGTCGATAGTCGCGTCTATCGCGACCTGCCCTGCCTGGTTTATGCCAAGAAAACCTCACTACAAGGATTAAAGATATTTAAGCATGAGCATTCTCTTTTCTATTTAGTTCATTGTGCCTTCTTTTTAGTTTCTTACTTTTATATATTCTCTTTTCAGCATCAAAACAGTCCAGATATTATTTAACGAGAAACTTCATAACGTAATTGGCGTTGCACTAAAAATCAACTTAAATATTACAACTATTGTAACTAAGGAATAAGTACTATTATATCAACTTAAATATTACAACTATTGTAACCAAGGAATAAGTACTATTATAAATACCATGTACTACCATAAAAGCTATGTACTACCTTGTACCACCATATATACCATGCATTACCATCAATACCATGTACTATCATAAATACTATGTACTACCATAAATACAAAGTACTACCATAAATACAAAGTGCTATCATAAATACCATGTGCATGTACTACCATAAATACTAAGTACTACCAGCCTACTATCATCGATCACAATAAAACCCGTCAGAACCCCAACAAACTCATATGCATTGCGCTAAGTATATGCAATTTCGCGTCGATCGACGCGTCCCGCACGTCTATCGGGCAGTGTGCCAGTGGCGGTGCCGGCTGCCGCGGTCGCCTTGCTCATTCCGGTGTACGGGTGTGGACGAGGAAGCCACGGCCTTGCTGATTGCAGCAGAGATCATTGGTGAATTGTCGGCCAGGATGCGTATTTCCTCCCGCTCCTGCAGGCTCCTGTTTCTGGCATGCTTGGAGTTGTGGCTGGCCGAGTTTCCCGCGGCATTATCCCTCATTGTGGATCGCAGCTTCCAGGTGGTTGCAGTATTGCTGGAATGCCTGGTATGGGAAAGCTTAGATGGAGCATCGTCTGTTTCAGAAGTCTTGATTGTATTCTCCTTGACGCCAATTTTCCGCAAAGTCTGCTCCTGCTTCATATCGATTGGAGGAGGCGGTTTTCTGCCCAATTTGGAGCTTTCTGGCCCCTTTTCGGCATTGGCAGCAAGTGTAGCAGCCTTAAAAGCAGTTTTCCTCCTTTCTGCATCGGCAGCATCGGCAGAAACCAGCCTCGCCTGCTGTTGCAACCTGCTGCGTGCCATACTGCGTGTCCAGAGGCTTATTTCGGGTCGTTCTGCGTCGATTGCAAGCGTATAGACGCTGGAAAGAATGGCAAAAGTACCAAGCACGGTTCCCGAACTGGTGGCAAAGCCTGCACCTGCAACCTCGACGAACTTCATGCCTGGACAGGCCAAGTTGACCTCTGCACACTGCTCGTACTTGTCATGCTGGCGGTCGATGTGCCGGATGAAGAAAAGTGCTCTTCCAAGCGTTGTGACGACCAGAGCCCGGCCTTTCATGATGATACTGCCGTCCAGTGTGTTCTCGCGGCTTGTTCTGTCACTCTTCAAGTTGAAAAGACTCCTTATTTTGGCACCAGCACCCCTGTCTGCCTGTTTTTTCGCCTCGTACCGCGCCTCCTCCTTGTTGAACCGGTCCGAAAACTTCATCGACACGCAGTTTTCGGCCCTGTGGAGTACATCTCCGTCCAGCTCCCGGCTGCTGTATCCCAACGGCGATTCCGCGATCTTCCCGCGGAACATGTCCTCGAACCGGGCCGTTAAATGCCTCGAAACGTCCACGAGGCCTGCTTTTATCACGCGTTCGTCTTTCCGTAAGAAATCGGCCCACGTCAAGTCCAAAGAAGTCATTGCAGGGGTCTCGTCCGGCGCCCGATGCCGGATAATCGAGTCTGTCGAGTGTGTGGACCCGAAAGAGGCCGAGTTGGTGTTCCGACCGCCGATCGACGGCGTCGAATGTGCCCTGCTGACTATTCGAGTGCGGAGCATTGGCCGGGGGATGTTAGTGCCTGGTATGAGGTTATGGGGGTGGGGGGATGGGGGAGAAGAGTGTGCAGTAGATGGGTGTGTATTATTTGGATGTGCAGTATTTGGATGTGCAGTATTCGAATAAAATGCAGATAAGTGTGCCGTGCCTGGGTGCAGTGCCTTATTTACACTCCCTGCTTTACTCCTCCCCCCACTTGCCGAAACCACCACATTGCTTCGCCCCCTCCTCTGGGCATCGACCAACGCGGCCTGGGCTGCCAGCGGGGCAGATCCCCGGGTGGACCGCCTGGCGCCCGGTGGAGCTACCGGGGTTCCCGTGGTGGCTGCTGGAGGGACCCCCACCGGGACCCCCAGCGGTGTCGCGTGCCTCGTGCCCAACGACGGGGCGTAGCTCACGGTGTCGCTACCCCGGCCCGCGGTACGCACGCCGGGCCGGCCCGGTGGAGGCCCCTCGAGCCCCACGATGGGCATCATGGCCTGGGCGGTCAGCCGGTACGGCCCAAGTGGCCGCGGGGGACCCCTGCCCCATATACTCGCCTCATCCCACGCCAGCCCGCGGTACCAGTAGTGCTGCTGCACGCCATGCACCGTGAGCCGGGCCTCCGGCCTCGTGACAAGGATCCGCCGCACGAGATCTCGCACCACAGTGGGGAACCCGGCACTGAATGCGTACTGGAGCTTGATCACCTTCTGGAACGTCTGGTACTCGTTTCCAGCCTTGAAAGGTGGTTTTCCCGCAATCATCTGGTACACAACACAGCCAAAAGACCACACGTCCGCCTCCCGGCCACACCACTTGTCGTTGAGAAGCTCAGGGGACACGTACTCGGCTGTGCCGACAAAAGACGAGGCACGGACTTTTTCCGGGTACTCGGGCGGAGTTTGTCCCCCAGGGGGTGAAACCGGCTGCAGAATCTTCGCGGTGCCAAAGTCCGTCACGAGGATCCGCATGTCGGACCCAATCAGCACGTTCTCGGGCTTCAAGTCGCGGTGGATCACCCCGTGGGTGTGCATGTAGTCAATTGCCGAAATCAGCTGTGCAGAGTAGTACCGGGCCGCGTCCAGCGAGAGCGACCCGTACTTCTTGATGAGCGTGAGAAGCTCGCCGTTCGGTGCGTACTGGAGCACAAAGTAGAGGCTTTTGCGGTCCTGAAACGTGTAATATAGGTGAATTATCCCACGCGAGCCCCGGAGCCGGTTCAACGCGAATTTCTCGATGTTCACGTACTTCACCTTCTTCTCCTTGATGATGTGCCGCTTGTCCAGCACCTTTACCGCGTACACCTTGCCGCTGGCCCGGTCCTTCCCCAGGTAAACCGTCGAATACGACCCTTCCCCCAACTCTTTCGTCATCTCGAAGTCATCCACGCTTTTCTTCGTCACCCGTGTCACAACCTTGCCCTGCTCGTCTCTGGTCTGCGTCACAATCCTCGCCGCTCCTCTCTCGGCCCAGCTCGGCTCCTGCCTCGTCCCTGACGCCTCTTCATCTGTGCTTTTTCCTGCTTCTGCGTTCGAATGCAGTGACAAGCACTCCGACCCGGATTCCGGCCCTTCTGAGCTCGTGTACGACGACATGCTCGATGCATTGTCTTCCTTTGACCCGTCAGCTGTCCCTCCGCCGGCATCTGACCCTCCACTCCTGCTTCCATCTCTCTCAATACCGATATTCTGCAATCTCGAACTCCCTGATGTCTCCTGTATTATTCCTGAAGTCAGGTACTGCTCGTACAGCTCGGATATATCGCTGGGTACCGACCCATTGCCCGTCGATCCTCTAGACATGTCCAGCTGGCTTTTGTGTGGTCAGTGCTAATAGAAAAAAAAAAGATTGGTTGTCAACTCGGCGTCTAGCTCGACACTTAATGCTATTTTTATAAAATGTATGCGAAAAGAAATTAAAATGCTTGCGAATCTATGCGCTTTTGTCCTCCTCTTACTGCTAACCAGCAATACTTAGTAATGCCCCGTGCGTGTGTACGTAAATAGCCTAAAATCAAGCATGCAGATAACCTCAAAGTGCCGTGCAGCAAAAGAATAAGAATATCCTTCTATCTAGCCTCTCACACTTCCTCGGCTCAGATGTTTTTTTTTCGGCTCAAACTGGCAATGATAAACTTGGTCAATTAGATTTATGCGGCAAGCCTCGCCAAAAAAATTGGAATCCGCAAAAAAAAGGCCCAGGTGCAGAACCTGCCAATATCACTGATAAATCGATCACATCGACATTTCCTAAGCATGGCATAATTCCATTAAACTTGTTTTGATTTATTTGGTCTTTTCTGGTATCCTCTGTCAAGTTCTCATCCCTAATTTCACGTCTTAATTTCCATTTCTGCATACTTGTTGCTGCAGCGTAGAGCCATGTGATAACGTCCGCGCGTCGATCGACTCGTCGTTTCCTACAATTCGAAGAAAAACAGTTTTTCGCGAAACCTAGCCATTTCTACTTTGAGAAGTTGTATCTGTAGTCCTTGTTGCATAAGAGGGGTGCTGTAATACATACTCCGATATTTAAACTGGTGGAAACTATACAAAGACAGCTTTGGGCCAGACTCTAATATTCCAATCCACAAATGAACAGCACATTCTTGGTCCCAGGCTTTACCACGATAATAGAAAGCAATAACATCCTATCGGAATTCCTCAAGGATATCGAAGGAGACCAAATTCCAAATTCCAATGAATTTTCATCTCCTTCTTTGTTTAGTGAATCTTTCATATCCAAGAGCAAAAGTGTTAAGGGGCCAAATGAAGTGACGAACCACGAAAAAAAAAAAAATCAAAACACCCCAAAGAGTATTAAACACTTGTCTATACATGCACACAGAGAAAAAAAAGCAGGATCATCCCAGCACGGCAGGTTCGGCAAATTCTGCTCTAAAGTCAAGGCAAACATACTCTACAGGTTTCATAAGGAGGAAGAAAGGGTGGAAGAAGACGAAAGTGAGCTGATAAAGCCAGAATTACGGCTGATTGACTACACAAGTCCAGATGCTTATCAGGAATTCAGCCTGAGGAGAATGTACACGGTTGAAAGAGCCATCTCGAGAAGATCAACCAGCATGTTATCCAGGCGATTCTCATCCAGGTCAAACAACCCTTTATTTGGCAACATAAACCCAATCAGTGGATTATCCGGCCAGGCAAATGGCAGATATTCAATAAGTAGAGTTCCGGCAAGACAACTTAGCCAGATTTCGATAAGCTCGGTAATCATCCCTGGAACAAACGAAATTCAGATCAGGCGAGACTCGCTTCTCAGAGTGGAGAGATGCCTAACACAAGCTTCACTTTTGAGGATGAATAGAGAACAGAGACACGAGACTACTGCTTTGGAAGATGGGGAAACTTCAAGCAGTCCGTATCTCTCATCTTCATCCTTGGATCACCAGAGCATGTTCACAGTAGAAGAACACTTTGTGGAGGATGAAATGGGAGAAAGAGCAATGGAGAGAGAAGTGGGAGAAAGAGGAATGGAAGGAGAAATGGAAGAGGAAGAAGCAAACTTGGAAACTACACAGGACACAGCGGTAAATGAACAAGAAACCACTTCGAGTGCAAACACAAACGCAATTAGAGCTGGAAGTGGAAGCAATAGTGACGGTAGCAGCACATGTAGCAGTTCATACTGTTCAATTCTTCAGTCTCCATTGTACATGCTGAAAAGCATCAGTGATGGATGAAAAAGCGGAGATAAGGAAAACGAAAACAGGAGTTAACTATTACTGAATACGTGAGTAGTGATAAAAAAGCAGGAGGACAACAAATGAAACTGAGCTAAGCCATTATTAGAATAATAACCACATACCGTCGCACCATTTGTTATATTCAACTTATTTACTGCCTCAACCATATTGGCGCCCAACAGGGACAGAAAATGTTAGTAGAAGGAAAAACAGAAATGTATTCGAAAAGTAAAAGAAAGAAAAGAAAACGAGGTGAAACAGGAAATGTACAAAGTTGGATAGATAACATTCGAATTTGATACACGTGGAGATGCACGAATTGCAGCCGAATAAATGTGGCCTGCGCATTAATAAAAAAGACTGATGAGCTTTGCCAGAATTCTAGACACAAAGCAATCACCATGAACTGAAATAAAAGCCATCGTATTCGACCCAACATATCGTCCGATTACGGAATAAAAGCAACAGATATTTCCGCAAGCGGTTACGTACGCGAAATGAACAAGAAGAAAGACAATGGTGAAAAGTACGAATCTTTGTGATAACTGAGATCTGAAATAGACGCGCGAAAACTTACAAAATTATCAATATGGCAGATGCATTATGAATGCTACCAATTACCCAATTGAGGCTAAAACAACAATCGGGCCAGGGGTAGAAAAAAAAATAATGCACAAGTCGAAAAGAAAAGAAATGAAATACCGCAAAAAATTTCCCGTTGGCAGGAATGTTTGCATTTCATTTAAGAGTGCATACAGGTGCCTGGAAATGAATATTGAAATTAATAGTATCGAGACAGAACCTGGTGATCTGCGATATGAAATCATGAAGTCATAAGGACGGATTAAATTAATCCAAATCATATGAATTGATTGAGCAAACCATGTTAAGTGTGTTCGAATGCAGGCAAGAAATATAATAAGCATGTAATATAAGTTGTTGAAAGGGGCGATACGATACCGAGAAAAAAAAATCTAGGCAGGAGGAACGATCTAAAATTTGAGTGATGGATTTAAAGGGGCGAACGAGAAAATTAGGCGCGTTTTTCCTAATTCTGAATAAATGCAGACGAGTCCCGAAAGATAAAATAAAAAGAAGAAAATACGGGGATAATTCCAAGGAGTCCCAATAAGCGCCAGATAGCATAGACCTTAATCAATATTATGCATTGGGGCAGTAACACAGAATATAATAATAATTGTCCTGCTTTCGAAGAATATATAGATGAATGAAAGCAAGCATAATAATAGAAGGACTACGCAATATCACATTGAATTGAGGTATGAACTGACTATGTAAGGTGAAACCGAACCAAATTCCACCTGAATATCTTGAAAGATAAGTCACACAGTATTCTGCCAGTTATATCTTTAAAAGTGTCGATGGGGTGGTGCAATCAATCTATGCTTTTAAGTAATTATAGGAGCCTATAGTTACGATATCTTCATACATGTTTCGAACACTAGCTACAAGCACAATTCCGACCAGAAATATGATCGACATCCACTTAAGCCATTCTGTAGGCGATGTGTAGCTACATATTGAAATTTGGGAATCATGTGTATTTGCCCTGATGTACTTGAATTCAGCTTTCGTTCCAATTTGCATTTAACTCCCCAGTTACTTGTAATTAATTTTATTTTGATTTTCCTAATTTTTTAGCTAGCGATTTATTTTTTCCCCTTTGAGTTTTTCTATTTATTTTTGTTGAGTTATAGAATTCGCGGAGGAATCCGAATAACTCGTATTTGGCTCTAAAAAGGGAGCCTGACCTGTT
>ERZ746981.279-NODE-279-length-27801-cov-700.513093_pt1 | contig 27801 bp, 13 predicted proteins | sample MGYA00374948_ERZ746981 | MGnify/ENA primary metagenome ERZ746981 (study PRJEB28757, sample SAMN06711160) | food metagenome | host: microorganism | place: China:Harbin | collected 2017-01-30 | study: EMG produced TPA metagenomics assembly of the Analysis of...
CTGAAATACGCGGTCGACAGGTTGTCAGGGTCAATAGCAAAACCATTCTGGTTTACCGCGCTGTTTGGCCCCCACTGCCTGCTTTGTGTATAGCCGTACCAGTACCCCAAAGTGACCTGATTATGACGAGAAATATCATAGGTCAGCTTGACCGTGGCCCCGGTGGTGGGCGTACGCTGGTCATAATAATTGACCGAAAGCTGGGTGGGGGAGACAGCGGTGCCATTGGCGTAGGTCAGGCCCGAACCGGCCTCGCCCGAGGAAGACGAACTCCATCCACGGCCATAGGCAAAATAGGGTACAAGATCAAATTGCAGCCGATGGGTCAGGCGAAGATGGACCGGCAATGTAAGAAACAGTTCATTCCACGGGCCTTCACGATGACTGCCCCAGAAATCGGTGCTGTTCGGGTCACTGCTGCCGCCCCATGTACCGGTTCCATGCTTCTTGGCGTAAAACTGGTCGGCTGTGGGGTAATTATAGATCCCGTAACGCTCCTGGTTCCAGGATGCGAAGAACTTTATGTAGGAATCGGTGCCGATATCCTTCTGCGCGCCAAAATCGATATGTTTCTTGTCAGAAGCACCGGCACCAATCCAGTTATCGGCATGTGTATGCGAAAATGAAAAGAACGTGCGCAGGCCGGTCCTGCCAATGTCACCGCTTTCCAGACGGATGAACTGCCGCGACATGTCATTGGTACCATAGGAGAAATCAACCAGACCACCATATTTATGGCCGGGTGTATGGGTTGCGACATTCATCACCCCCAGCGCTGCCGACGTTACCGGCTGGTCAATGGCTGACGTGCCGGGCGTGACTTCGATACGGTCCATGTTTTCGGTATCGATATCTTCCTGAATATATTCCGTACCCGATGTCACAACCGCGCCATCAATCAGCAGCGCCATGTCCCCATCGTTCAGACTACGGCTTTCAATCGAACCGCCGGTCATGCCCGATGTATCCTGGGTGGACACATTCAGGCTGGGCAGGTTTTTCACCATATCCAGTGCCGTACCGGCCGGGCTGCGCATGTCCATGAACTGTCGCGTAACGGTCTGGATACTATGCGATGCGGTTTCCCGACGCATCATCCCGCCGCCGCCCGCACGGCCTGAATTCACATTCAGGATTTCCGGCGTCGCCGTTGACCGTACCGCCCCCGCGGGCTGCTGCGCACCAGCCCGGGCTGGTGCCACATGCTGGCGCGCCGGACGGGATGCATGACGGGTATCCGCCACCCTGTCCGGAACCTGTGCATGCGCTACCGTCACGAAACCTGTCGTACCGAAAAGAAATGTTGCCAATAGCCAACGTCTGCCATGCGGCATAACACCCACAATCATATCGAACTCCCCACCTGGAACGATCGTATGCCTGACCTGACACAGGGCCGCGTCATCAGGAAACAGCATACACGGGAAACGATTGCCATGATTCCAGCCAGAGAGTCTATCGCGCAGCAGATTCATTTTTAAAACTAAGTTTCTTATTTTGTTGTTTATTTATAATAAAAATACGTATTTCCTGATTTTTCCTGCTGGAAGATCGTCAGTGCGGAGAGATAAAATAACCAATTATCATTGCATTAGGACAACGTATGGCAAACGATGGCAATGCCGGTTCCCTGTCATGTGATCCGCGGCGCGGCCAGGGTAAAAACCCATATTTGCAGGGCAGGTGTTGCGGATTGACTACAGTCACCGGCATCCGGTCGCTCCTGCCCCGCACGCGATGCAGATCAATCCGGGATGCATCTTCACTCCGGCTCTCGACCTGAAGGCGCAAGCACCATATCCTGTCGACCATCGCCATCCGGGTACGAACCGGACCCGCAGCCCGACCCCTCACACTGCGGAAACAAGGCATTGACGGCAAAAACCTAAGGAGACACCGGAACGGTGGCCAAGCGTGTAACCCTGGCGGATCTGGCGGAACAGACCGGCCTGAACATTTCCACAATAAGCCGCGCGCTTTCCCGGCCAGACCGGGTCAGCACCGAGACGCGGCGACTGGTGGAAAAAGTTGCATCCCAACTTGGTTACGCAACGAATATTGCCGCGCGCAACCTCAGCCGTGGCACCTCGGATACCATTCTGGTCCTGGCGCCCAGTTTTGAAGGACAGGCGATTTCCCCCGTTTTCACCCAGATCCTGCTGGGCGTCTGTGAAGAAGCGAAATCCCTGGGCCTGAATGTCATGCTGCAGCAATGCCTGGGGCAGACCGTTTCGGCCAGCGATGTCATCCGGCATCTGCAGACCGGCGTGGCGGACAGCGTGCTGCTGGTGGCGGTTGAAAACTGGCTCCCCCCCACGGATGGGCATGCCGGGGAGACAATCCTGCCCGTCGTGAGCATTTTCCGGGATCTGACGGCCTCCGGCCTGACCAGCGTCATGACACAGGAAGCCGATGGATATGTTGCAATCGTCGACCATCTGGTCGCGCGGGGGCACCGCCAGTTCGCCTTTGTGTCCGGTCCCGAAGGGATGCACCATGAACAGGTCCGTTACAATGCCGTCAGGCACAGGCTGTCCCAGCTGGGACTGGACAGGAAACTGGTCCGGCTGGAAGGGGGACCTTTTGACATGCCTTCGGGCCAGAAGGCTGCCGAATCCTTCCTGGCCCTTAAAAACCGCCCCTCCGCCGTCATCTGCTGTAGCGACGCACTGGCTCTGGGCTTCATGCATGCGATTCTGGACAGTGGCCTGCGCGTGCCGGACGATGTGGCCATAGCCGGCTTTGATGGCATGGATTATACCGCGTTCACCACCCCCAGCCTGACCACCGTCATCCAGCCCACGCTGGAGATCGGCCGCGTTGCGGTGCAGGTCCTGACCGACCTGCATAACGGCAGGATCACAACCCCCCGCCTTGTCGCCCTTGCCCCCAGCTTCGTGATTCGGCAGTCGACCTGACACATGCATTACAGGTTGCGGCAAACGTTTGCATTCCAGAGGCATTCCTGTATGTAGGATTCCGGCATTCATTGCACTCAGTCCACAAAGCCACCGGGAACAGGCTTCAGGGAGCATGCGCAGGTGAAAATCGGAACGGACCTGGTTACCTTCTACAATCCCGCGTTCTGGGGTGTTACGACAGAGGCGGACATCACCGCTCTGGCCCAGGCGGATGGCCGGGCATTCTGGACCCGGCTGCTCGATACCCTGCACGTGGCGGGCATAACCGGCATTGAACTGACATTCCCCCCCTTCGACCAGATGGGCGCGGTGGCGGCCTTTACCTCGGAAGCCGCATTGAAACATGAACTGGAAATCAGGGGGCTGGAAATATGGTCGTGTTTCTTCCCTGCCCTTGACCGTATTCCGGTAGACCGTTACGCCGATGCCGAAGCACAGATTCTGGCCGATGTCACGGCCGTAGCCCGCTTCCTGTCCGCCATGGGGGGAACCGTGCTGGTAGCCGGCCTTCCCTGCCGCGGGACGTTCCTTTCCGACCCTCCCGGCTTTGTGGACCTGGCTTTTGCAACCCCCATTGCCGGGCTGCTCAACCACATGGGGTTTGCCGCCGCCCGGCATGGCGTCACACTGGCCATCCATACGGAAGCCCACACCGTTGCCTGCGCCCCGCGTGATGTGGACCTGTTCATGCTGCTGACCGACCCGCGCTATGTCTCCCTCTGTCCGGACCCGGCCCATATCGTTCTGGAAGGGGGCAATCCGGTGGATCTTGTCGCCCGTCATCGTGAACGGGTGGTTGCCATGCACTGGAAGGACGCGACCCGTGCCATGCCGGTTGATACCCCCATTGCCGAGGACATCCATACCCGACACCGCGCCTATTTCTGTGAACTTGGCAACGGGCAGGTCGATTTCAGGCAACTGGCGCAACAGCTTGCCGGTGCGCCGCGGCTCTGTGGCCCCATTCTGGAACTGGATGCCTGCGCCGATCCCGTGCCGACACTGCGGCGGGGCATGACGTTTATCGAAACACTGGCCCAAAAGGGTGCGGCATGAAGGGGCCAGGCATTTTTGTTGCCCAGTTCATCGGACCGGACGCCCCCTTCAACACCCTGCCCGGACTGGCCCGCTGGGCCGGGGGCCTGGGTTACAGGGCCCTGCAGCTTCCGACACATCTCGATCATGTCTTCAATCTGGAGCAGGCCGCAGCCAGCCAGGATTACTGTGATGAGATACGGGGGACACTGTCGGAATACGGTCTTGTGATCTCGGAACTGTCCACGCATGTTCAGGGGCAGTGTGTCGCGGTCCATCCGGCATATGACATCCTGTTTGACCGCTTTGCGCCCCTGTCGGTACGGGGCAATGCCGCCGCACGCACGCAATGGGCGTGTTCCCGGCTTGGTCTGGCGGCGCGGGCTTCGGCACGGCTGGGACTGCAGGCGCATGTCACCTTTTCCGGTGCGCTGGCGTGGCCCTACCTCTACCCCTGGCCACCACGCGACAATGGCCTGATCGATCTGGCATTTTCAGAACTGGCGGCACGCTGGCGGCCCATTGTCGACGCATTCGAGGACGCAGGCATCAACCTGTGCTTTGAACTTCATCCGGGCGAGGACCTGCATGATGGGACAAGCTTCGAGCGTTTTGCCGCGTTGCTGGGCAACAGGCAACGCTGTGCCATCCTGTATGATCCCAGCCATATGCTGCTCCAGCAGATGGATTACCTTGCCTTCATCGACCTGTATCATGACCGGATTGGTGCGTTCCATGTAAAGGACGCCGAATTCCGCCCCACCGGCAGGCAGGGCGTCTATGGCGGCTTTGCCGACTGGCGTGACCGAGCGGGCCGCTTCCGCTCCCCCGGTGACGGGCAGATTGACTTCGGCGGCATTTTCTCACGCCTGACACAATACGGTTATGACGGCTGGGCCGTTCTGGAATGGGAATGCTGCCTCAAGGCCGCCGCACAGGGCGCGCGCGAAGGCGCCCCCTTCATACAGCGCCACATGATCGAGATGTCCCGGCAGTCCTTTGATGATTTTGCCGCCAGTCCCCTCTCCGATCAAGAGCGGCAACGCTGTCTCGGCCTGTAAGTGTGGAGCACGACATGAAGACATGGCCCGTCGGCATGATCGGGGGCGCGCCCGGTTCCTTTATGGGGGATGTCCATCGGCGCGCGCTGGCCCTGACCGGACAGTTTTCGCTGGTTGCCGGATGCCTGTCGCGGCACCCGCAGCAGGCGCTTGAGGCCGGGCAGGCCCTGGGGCTGGACCCGGCGCGGGCCTATACCGACTGGACACGGATGGCGCGGGAGGAAGCCGCCCGGCCGGATGGCATTGCCCTTGCCATTATCGTTACACCGAACGCCATGCATCTGCCCGTGGCCGCGGCCTTTCTGGATGCGGGCATCCCGGTGCTGTGCGAAAAACCGCTGGCACTGACACTGGAACAGGCACGGCATTTCGCCATTCGTTTCGAAGAAAAAACAAATGACATGATCATGGCCTATACATACAGTGGCTATGCCATGGTACGGGAAGCGCGCCGGCTGGTACAGACAGGCGCGCTGGGTGCGCTCAGGGGCATTCAGGTCGAATACCTGCAGGACTGGCTTGCCGATGCCGACAGCGATGGTGGATGGCGGCTTGACCCGCGTACCGGTGGCGCGGGCGGTTGTGTGGGGGATATCGGCACGCATGCCTTCCATCTGGCGGAATTCGTGTCCGGCCTGCGGTGTGAAGCCCTGTCGGCCCGGATCTCGCACCTTGTAGCCGGTCGCGCCGTGCCCGATGATGCCCAGATCCAGCTCCGCTTTGCCGATGATACGGTAGGCGGCCTGTGGGTCAGCCAGGTTGCCACCGGCTGCGGCAATGCCCTGCGGCTGCGCCTGTTTGGCGAGAAGGCCGGGCTGGAATGGAATCAGGAGCAGCCCGATACGCTGGTCCTTTCAACCATGGACGGCTGTCAAACCCATATCGCACGCGCTGGCAGCGCGGTGCCGACCCCTTCCCTCCTGCCGCGCGGTCATCCCGAAGGCTATCTGGAAGCCTTTGCCCGGCTTTATGCCGATACGGCAGGCCTGCTTGGTGGCCACAATGCGCCGCTGCTGCCACGTCTGGACGCGGGGCTGAGAGGACAGGAATTCATCGAAGCCGCGCTGGAATCCGGCGCACGATACGGTGCATGGACCGCACTGCGGACATAGCCATGTGGCCTGTCCCTATTTTTGCACCATCAGGAATGGAATATGACCGGAACAGGATACGATGTCATTGTCGTCGGATCGGGCGCTGCTGGCGGTTTTGCAGCGAAAACATTGACGGATGAGGGCCTGTCCGTCCTTGTGATCGAGGCCGGACGCACGCTTTCGGACAGGGACATCAAACCCCCGCGCGGGGGCAAGCAGGACAATATACAGCTTTTCCCCCGCATCAAGGCCACGCTGTCGGGACAGCATATCCAGTCCCGCGTGGCCTTTTTCAGTGAAACGCTGAAGCATCTTTTCGTCAATGACCGCCAGCATGGCTATACCACGCCAAAGGATGCCCCGTTCCTGTGGATACGCGGGCGGCAGACCGGCGGTCGGCTCCATACCTTCGGACGCGTCCTGTTCCGCTGGTCCGATTATGACTTCAGGGGTGCCAGCAAGGCAGGGGGCGGCGTGGACTGGCCCTTTTCCTATGCCGATCTTGCACCGTGGTACGACAGGGTGGAAACCTTCCTTGGCATCCACGGCACCCGTGACGGGATTGAAACGGCGCCAGATGGCATCATGGCCCAATCGACCCCCCTTACCCCGGAAGAACGTAGTTTTCGCACCGCGGTCGAGACCCGCTGGCCGAACCGGCATGTCGTGCCATGGCGCTTCAACCCGCATAACGGCAGCCCGCTGTCCAGTTCCCTCCAGGCGGCCATGGCAAGCGGCAGGCTGACAATACGGTCGGATGCCGTGGTGCGCGAAGTCCTGACCGACCCGGCCTCGGGACGCGTGACCGGCGTATGCTATATCCAGCGCCAGACAGGGGAAGCACGGGTGGCGCATGCAAGGGCCGTGGTCCTGTGTGCTTCCCCCATAGAAAGCGTCCGCCTGCTGCTGAACTCGCGCAGCCGTCTGCATCCTGACGGACTGGGTAACAGTTCCGGCATGCTGGGCCGCTATTTCATGGACCAGTGCCCAAGCCTCATGTTCGGACGCTGGCCTGCATCCTGCCGCGAGGGACAGGATGAACCGCTGCCCACTCATACCCTTTTTGGTACGACCGGGGGCCTGTACATCCCCCGCTATGAAAACGCCTGCGGCGCGCATGACCCTGCCTTCATGCGCGGTTACACGTTCCAGGGCTCCATCGGCCGCCATGCCAGGTCGGACGGCGCGGATGTACCGGTCACGATAATGGGCTTCGGGGAAATGCTGCCCTACCGCGACAATGCGATCACCCTCGACCCGCGCCGACGCGACAGATGGGGCGTTCCCCTGCCCCATATCCGCTGCGTTCCGCATGCCAATGAACGCGCCATGCTACGCAGGCAGATCCGTGACTGCGCGGACATGATCGAAGCGCACGGGGGCCACGTCGATTTCTGGGCATCCCCACTGGGCCTGGGGGAAGGCGATGCCGGACTGTATCCTGACAAGCCGTTCCCCATACGCTGGTTCATACGCCAGATGTTCCCCCGCAGCATGACAATGGGCGCCGCCATTCATGAAAGCGGTGGCGCACGGATGGGCAATGACCCGGCCACATCGGTGCTCAATCCTTTCTGCCAGGCATGGGATGCGCCCAACCTGTATGTAACCGATGCATCCTGCTTTCCCTCTGGCGGGGCGCTGGGCACGACACTGACCGTCATGGCCGTAAGCATGCGGGCCTGTCACCATCTTGCCAGCGAACTTGGGACTGGCCGCCTGTAGCCGTTCATTCCAGTCGGGAGTCCGCCATGTCATCCATCATTACCGAAGTTTCCCTACGCGAGAAAATCGCTTATGGATGCGGCGATCTTTCCTCCAACCTGATGTGGGGCATGACGTCGTCCTACCTCATGTTCTACTACACGGACATCTATGGCCTGCCCGTGGTGGCGGTGGGGTGGATCCTGCTGACGGCACGGATTTTCGATGCATTCTGTGATCCGGCCATCGGTTATTTCATTGACCGCAGGGGCGGGCATGTCGTGTCCCGCCTGATCCGCAGCCTTGCCATTCCATTCGGCCTGTTCGGCTGCCTGTGCTTTGTGGCCATGCCCCTTTCCCCACAGGGAAAGATAGCATGGGCCACCCTGACCTATATTGTATTCGGGGCCATCTATTCGTGCATCAATACACCCTATGGCGCGCTGGGCACGATGATGACCCGCAGCGCGCAGGACCGGGTGGACCTGAACGCCTTCAGGATGATGGGGTGCCAGAGCGGCCAGTTTATCGTCTCCCTGCTTACCATTCCGGCCATTACGTGGCTGGGGGGCGGAAGCGGCATGCCGCAACGCCAGCATGGCATGGCCATTTATGCACTGGTACTTGCCGTTACGGCAACCGTACTCTGGCGCTATGTCGGGCGGATCTGCGTTACCCGTTACCCCCCCCTGCCCGCGCGCCATCCACCCGCGGTCCTGCTGCGCGCCCTGGCGTGGAACCGAAGCTGGTGGATATGCAATGCACTGGTGTTTCTGCAATTTGTCGGTCTGGCAACACTATATGGCTTTGCGCTGTACTATGCCCGCGTCGTTCTGGGAGGCCGGGCTGAACTGGGCAGCATTCTTCTGACCGTTGCCACCATAATGGGCTTTGGCGGTGCGCTCGTATGCCCGCACGGCGTACGTCACCTGGGTGTTGTCGGAACGGCCATGACCTGCCTTTGCGTGCAGGTCATGGCCTATGCGCTGCTTTTCCTGGCCGGTGGCTCCACACCGTTTTTCCTTGCCGCTTTTTCCATGCTTACCCTGGCACAGGGTATCGGGTCGCCACTTTATTATGTACTGCTGGCGCATGCGATCGATCGGGGCCGGCTGATGTCATCTGCCAACACCGCCGGCATGGCCTATTCAATCAATACATTGGTTACAAAAGTATCCATGGGTGTTACCGGCTTTCTACTCGCATCCTTCCTGTCTTACGGCCACTATATGGGCGGGGCCGATACGGTCTCTATCGGGCTGAAACACTGGGTCACGGCCGGGTTCGTATGGCTGCCGCTGGGCAGCAGCGCGCTGCAACTCGTTTTCCTGGCGCTCTGGCCGCGCGGCATCACGCCACTTCCCGAAACGGCATGAAAAACGGTTTACATCTACCGGGCATGACCGGTCCTGCTTTCAGGCCGGTATGGCAGACACCATAAAAGCCGCGGGATTGGGGCATTCCGCGTGAATCCATTGCCGAGGACGCTTGTCCATCCCTTTGACAAATCAGCAAAGGGGGAGCAGTTCATCGAATATTTTGCCAGCAGACCTGTTTTCCATAAATGTATGTTGCGAGATCAGGGCTTGTCAGACCCTGATATGGTCCGCTGTGGCAGCGGTAAGGACGACCTTGGCGCGATCGTCCTTCGACATGCGTTATCTTCCCTGGGTTTCGACTGGGCATGCGTTCCGGCGCGCAGGGACGACATGGATATCCGCTGAATGTAGCCACCAAGTAAAAGAAGCGGAAGCCGATGCCATGTGCCCACCAGACATCACGCGCCGGTTCGCATCGAACAATACCAGAAACAGAAACGTGAAAGCTTCAGGAGAATTTTTCCCCGACCATGTCCTCACTTTTCGCCCACAGCGCCTCGGCATGCGCGGGATCGACCGCGTAGGCCCGCACGCCCTCACTGACCAGACTGATCGGCTGGTCATCGGGCACGACCGGACTGACGTGGCAGTCTTCGCAGTAATGGCCGCCGACCGCGTCAGCCGCCCCCACTACGCCTGCCCAGACCGACGTGGCCGCTCCCTGCGGAATGGTCTTGAACTGGAACGGCGGTTTGCCTTCAGCCGCAGCCTGTTCATTGATCCCCTTCACCATCGCCTCGATGGCGCCAGCCTGCATATGACGTGCAAGTTCGGTCATGATCCCACCGGGATGCACCGCCGTGGCGCGCACGCCGCGCGCGCGATGCCGCGCATCAAACGCAACGGCAAAGAGGATGTTGGCCGTCTTGGAGCGCCCGTAGGCGGCAAATGAATCGTAAGGTGTATGGGCGAAATTCGGGTCTTCCAGATCAACATCCGCAAAGCGGTGTCCGGCCGAGGACACGTTGACCAGCCGCGCACCGGTGCGCATCAGTCCCGCGATCCGGTTGACGAGGACGAAGTGCCCCAGATGATTGGTGCCGAACTGCGTCTCGAACCCGTCCTTCGTATGGCCGAACGGCGTGGCCATCACGCCTGCATTGGCAATGATCAGATCAAAGGGCAGACCGGTAGCATTCAACTGATCGGCGCAGGTGCGGACACTGTCCAGATCCGCAAGGTCCAGGGCGGCCAGTTCGAAACCCCCGCCCCCACGCGCAGCATCCGCGCGGACCTGTGCGGTGGCCTGTTCCGCTTTTGCCAGATTGCGCGCCGCCCCCACCACCTGGGCACCATGTGCGGCAAGGGCACGCGCGGTTTCAACGCCCAGGCCAGCGGAAACGCCGGTCACGAGAACACGTTTTCCCTTCAGGGATACGCCGGAGAGGACATCTTCCGTTGTCGAGCTTGCGCCAAAAATCTGTGTCATGGGTGGAACTCCTTGAAAGGATGCATCCGTTTTTTGCCGAAGCGGCATGCGGGGTGTTATGTGGAGTGTAGCTCCGCCTGATATATGCGGAGCATTACTCCGCTTAACAAGAGGGAAACTGGTGACCGACGAAAAAAAGCCGCGCCGCCGACCGCGCAGCGATGGACAGCGCAACAGGGAAAACCTGCTGACAGTGGCCAAGGCCGCGTTCACGGCAGGGGAAGTCGATATCCCGCTGGATGAGGTCGCCCGTCGTGCGGGTGTCGGGATCGGCACGCTTTACCGCCACTTTCCCAATCGCGATGCGCTGATCGAGGCGGTCTATCGCGCTGAACTGGACCGCCTTGCCAATGCTGCGCCGACCCTTGCCGCGCAGCATCCGCCGGTGGAGGCACTGCGGGCATGGATGCGGCTGTTTGTGGACTATATCGCGGCCAAACAGGTGATTGCCCCCGCACTCAATGGGCTGGTTGGGGGAACGTGCGCGCTTTATGCCCAATCCGGCACGATTCTGCAGAACGCGATCGAGGGGCTTGTGTCGGCGGCTGTCGCAAGTGGAGACATCAACGCGGATATCGATCCGCTTGATCTGCTTCGTGCCCTGGCCGGCGTTTCGAACTATGCGGCCGGTCCCGGCTGGGAAACCAGCGCGAAGCGCCTTGTCGATATCCTCATCGCCGGATCTCGGAGAACGACCCCGTAAACTACGACATTGGGTGGCAGCATTCCGTTACATCGGCGGTGGTCTGGCAACTCTGTATCGAACATGCCGGGTGCAGGGGCACATCTGGTTGCCAGCATACCGACAGCCTGCAGGCCCCCTGTAACAGGCCATACATCCTGTCAGGGGGCACCGCATTCAGCAGCCTGACAGGTGGTCAGTGATTGACCAGATCACGGCCACGCGCATGGGCTGCTCTCTGGCCGATCTGACGCATCTGCGCACGCAGCCCCTTTTTGCCGGGGGCTGGCCCGGCATCGTGGTGGCCACCGCGATGGAAGTCGGGGTTGAAGGCAAGCCAGTTCATGTCCTGCTCCACCACCTGCATTGCCTGGTCCACCGCCCGGGGAATGGACGGGTCATCGGCCATCTGCCATGCGGGATGTTCGTGCCCGATCACCACATGCACATCGACTTCCGCCTCATGGCCATATTCATCGCGACCGATCAGGGTCAGGTCGATGGAACCGGTGGCTTCATCCGGCGCGATCATGGAAAAGCAGCGGCGATCCGCATCGAACGAAACCCAGTCCGGCAGCGGCGCGCCGCCCGCCTGCCGTGCCGTAATGGTCAGGTTGAGGTCCGTTCCATCCGAACTGATGAAGGCACCGGCAGGCACATCAACATCATACTGCTGATTGGTCGTCACAAACCGGTACAGCGACGTGCCGCGTATCCATGTCTGGTGCGCAACGCCAAAACCCCGCTGGAACTCGTTCTCGAACGCATCCTCCACCGATGTCTTGAGCATGTTGGACGAACTGAGATCGTTGTTCAGGGTGGAGCCGGAAAGGGCGGGATTACCCTCCTGCTGCGTTACGTTCGTATTCAGCATCACGGGGGACTGCGAGACGTGGCTGGTCTCATCCGCCATCAGCGCCGACACATCGGCAACCTGTGCGGCGTTACCCGTCGCCAGCGTGCTGTTGGTCTCCACCAATGCGGCGGACAGCCCGCCCGGCGTACCGGTAAAGCCGATCACGGCGGCAAAATGCAGTTCCGCGCTGGCCGGCAGCACAAGCGCCGCCGTGGCGGAAACCGCAGTGCTGACATCCTGCCATGTCCTGCCACCATCGGTTGAGTACTGCCATGTCCCCTGCGTGGCCGGGTTGGCTGTATTGCCCACGATGGCGATCCCCTGAAGATGGTCGGCTACCGAGCCATCAGGGTTGGAGGCACTGCGCTGCTGGTCGACCTGGTCCGAAAAAGTCGGCCCGAACAGATTGGCAACGCTATCGCCCTTCACGTCCATCCTGTTGGTGTATTCGGATGGCAGGGTCGCGCTACCGCTTGCCACCGGTGCGTCATTGACCGGTATGACACTGGTATGCACATGCACCGGCACGACATCAAGCGCGGTTCCCCCGCCCGTGCTGCTTACATCCACACCCGTCGCGACACCGGTTATGGCGTCACCCGCCACAGCCTTGCCATCCGCCCCCGTAAAGGCGGTGGCCGCGGTATTGTCCACCACCGTTGCCGTAAGCGAAAGGTTGGACGGATCACCGTTAAAATTGGACGCAGGCTGGAACCACACCTGCGCATCCTTGGGCAGCACCACCGCATTGGTGGCGGAAAGATCGGTCGGCAGCGCCTGCGCCGTACCACCGGGCACGGAATACATCCACGTCCCTTCACTGGCAGGCGTGGCGTTGCCGGTAATGGCAACACCGCCCACACCATTCGGATCGTCTGCGGCGGTGAACAGGTCAGACACGGTCTGTTTCGTGCCCGGCTGGTCTTCCTGGCCGGGCGGAAGGCTGATGTCCCTGTGGCTGTCCGGTGTAACCGTGATGTCCAGCGGCTGGCTGTTGGTACTGACCGACCCGTTGGGGTAATCGTGCTGCATCCGGGTTATGTTTACGCCCGTCAGGGCCGTGGCAGTGCCGTCAAGCGCCTGCCCCGTAACACTGGTGGCGACACCGTTGCTGGTGCCGGTTATCGGCACGGCGGCCGAACTTTCGACAACCTGCGTGGTCAGGTTGCCAGGCGTGCCGGTAAAGTTCGGCACAGGGTCAAAACGCAATGTGGCCTGATCGCCCAGCACCAGGGCATTGCTGCCCGAGACATCAGCAGGCACGTCCGTCCATGTCCTGCCACCATCGGTTGAATACTGCCATGTGCCCTGGGTCGTGGGGTTGGCCGTATTGCCGGTAATGGCCACGCCGGCCAGATGGTCGGCGGTGGAGCCTGTCGGGTCGGCCGCGCCCTGCTGTGCATCGGCCCCGTCCTGCACGGCATCGCCATACAGGCTTGCAACCGTGGCGCCGGTATTGGTGCTTTCGGCACTGTTGGAGGTCACGTCAGGCAACGTATAGTGCCCTGGCGCCATGGTTGGCGGGTCATTGACCGGCGTTACCGAAGTGGACAGGTCGACCGTGCCCACACTGAGCGCTGTCTGCCCGCCACGGGTCGAGACATCGGCGCCGGCTATCGCCATCGTGCCGGAATCCAGTGCGACCCCGGTCAGGGGCGTGCCATCTGGCGTGGTCAGGGCCTGCCCGTCCGCTCCCGCAAGGGCGGGACTGCCGGATGTCGTATCCGAATTGTCGATCAACGCCACCTTGAGGTCATCGCCACCTGCGGGCTGGCCGTTATAGTTGGCCGCGGGCGTAAACTGCAGTTGCGCATCCTTGGACAGTACGAGCGCATTCGTGTCCGAGATGGCGGCCGGAAGCTGCGTCCACGTCTTGCCACCATCGGTTGAATAGGACCATGTGCCCGCAGCCGTGGGCGTGTAGCCCACTATGGCCACGCCCGCCATGGTGTTGGCTGTAGAACCATCCGGGTTGGTGGCACTGTGCTGCTGGTCGGTCTGATCCGAGAAATAGCTGCCAAACAGGTCCTGCACGCTCGCTGCCTGCGGCGTGTCTTCCGTTACCTGCCACGAAGCGGGCAGCCCCCCCGTTACCGGCGTAGCGCCGGGATCGCTGTTGCTGGCCACCACGTTCGGGGCGTCGTTCACGTTGTCGTCCATCAGCGCAACGCTATCCACGGCCGACGAATAGGCCGAACCCGGCGTGTTGATGCCCGTGCCCAGCCCAGCCACAGCCGGCAGCGTGGAGATGCTGCCATTGGCCGCGCCATCGTACTGGTCCCATGCGCGGAAGGTCAGGGCATCATTGACCTTGCCGTTCCAGTTCGGGTCGGTGGACTGGAAATAGACCCGCGCCTGCCCGTTATCGATCAGGTGCAGCGCGCTGTCGGCGCCTATCGCGTTGCTCACGCCGTTACCGGCGAATTCGGTCCATGTCCTGCCGTTGTTGATACTGTACCACCATGTGCCGTGGGTGGTATCGGCACTGGTAATGGCGATGCCGGGCAGCGGGGTCACGCCTGCGGCTGTCTGGCCCGTCAGGCCGGCGCCATCAGGATCGGTCACGTTGCCTGCGCCACCTGTTGCCCCTGCATAGCCCACAAGCTGCGAGACCGATGTGCCGACCGCACCCTGCGGCGGACCGGAGTCCTCCTGCGCATCGTTGAGGGAGACCGGAACCGAGGGATCGAGGATCGGGGAGTCATTGGCGGCAATGACCGCAATCGTGCCGTTTGTGACGATGGGCGCACTTACCCCGTTTTCAAAGACCGATATGCTCACGTTACGCGTGCCGACGACAGGCGTATCGGAACTGTCATAATATTGCAGGCTGGCCAGCGTGCTCCGCCAGTCCTGCAGTGTGGTTGCGGTGCCCGCAGTCAGTGTCAGGGTGCCGGTTGCGCTGTCCATGCTGGCGGTAATGCCACCCGCCGTGCTGGCGGCCAGTACGTCCTCTGCCGTGGCGGAGGCGATCTGCACCGTCACTTTCTGGATTGAACCTGTACCCGTGCCCGACGCATCCTCTACCGACAGATACGATCCCAGATCCGTCGCTTTGGTCATGGCCGGGATATCATTGGGTTCGGCATAGGTGGTGGCAAAGGAACTGCCGCCCACACTGACACGCGTGAACATGGGCGCACTGGTCTGCACGCCCCCCGTGCCCTGCGCGCCAGTGGTGACCTGCGTGCCCGTAAGGTTGGTATTGCCATCGGAGAACGTGGCCCCCAGCGTGACATCAAGCTGTGTTGCCGGGTCGGTTGCCGTAGGTGTGTAGGTATAGGTCAGGTCCTGCGCCAGTGTGGCGATGCTGGCCTTGGTGGCGGCTGTATTGAACGTGAAGTTCAGCACGCCGCCCGTGTCGGTATAAGTGCCGATCGCGGTACCGTTCACGCTCACCTGTCCGCCTGCCATGCTCACGTCGGTGCCCGTCACGCCAAAGCTGTCCGCGGCCGAAGGGGCGGCCTTGCCATCAGCATAGCGCTGCACCGTCAGTGTGGTACCGGCATAGCTGTAGGTGCCGCTTTCCTTCGTGGTCAAGGTATCGAGTTCGTGGTCATCCACCGTTACCCCGCCATCGCCGATTGCCGTGGGGGCGCCAGCGGTGGCCACATGCGGCGTGGTATCCTGCCAGCCTGTAATGGTGGGGACGGTATCGGGCAGTTCATAGGCCAGGTCGGCATGGGTTGCGCTCATGCCATTGGTTGAACCCGCATCGGGGCTGACAGCGGTTGTGGCTGACGTCACCGCGCCATCATGGTTGTAGACCTCCGTCTCGCTGGCAGGCACGCCATCCGTACCCCCTGTGGTTGGCACGGTAATTTCCGCAATGGAGGATGTGGGCGTGCCATAAACCGGCACCAGCACCGCGTAGTTGCCATTGCCATCGGTCTGGATGCCTGTCTGCACAAGGCCGTTGGCATAGGTGCCGTCCTGCCCGCGCGCGGTAACCGTAACGCCTACGCCCTTCAGTGGGGTATCGATGGCGCTGTCATAGGTGCCGGGCGTGTTGCCCAGCGCCTGCCATATCTGGCCCGACAGGGTGCCAAGCCCCATCGTGACCGAACGTTCATAGGTATCGGCGCTATTGGTGCCTGCCGTGCCAGCCTGCCCGGCCGAGCCATCGCGGCTCTGCGCCGTTCCGCCTGAAGTGGCGGGCGTGGCCCCGGCCAATGATTCCCACGTCACATCGGTCGTGGTCTGCGCCAGCCCCTTTGTCAGGTCGGACAGCTTGACCGTATAGGTCACGGTCTCGCTGGCACCGGCGGCCAGCGTCAGGCCGCTGGTGGTCACGCCGTCCGTATCCGCGCTCACCACGCTGCCGCTGGCATTGATCGTGGTGTCCACTGTGCCATTACCCGTGGCCGCAACAGTGCCAGCAATGGTTTCCTGCCCTGTCACCAGCGGGTCATTGAGGGCGACATCATAAGCCGTGGTATCGCCGGTATTGGTCAGGATATCGGTAAAGGTGACGGTGTCAGCGGTGTAATCGATCGCGGTCACCGCCTTGCCCAGCGTGACGGTGGGTTCCTTGACCGTTTCGCTTACGGTGGATGCGGGCGTGGATATGGGTGTCGCCGTGGAAGTTGGTGACGTACTGGCCGTCAGGCTCTCGCTCAGGGCGGTGCCATCCTTGTTGGCCGTGGTATTGAGCACCGTGCCCGCCACCTGGATGATGGCATAGTTGGGAACGGGTGATGTATCGTTGTTGGTTACCGTGCCCAGGCTGATGGTGAGCACGGTCTGGCCGGAGGAGTCCGTTGTCACGCCGGTTATGGCCGCGCCATTACTGTTGAGTGCGGCCTCCGCCGGATCCGTAAGCGTGAAGGTCTTGCCGCCACCCTGCATGGTCAGGGCCGCTGTCGTTCCTTCGGCCAACTGCGCGGCACTGCCAATGCTGGACGAGGTGATCTCCCCGTTTGGACTGGCCAGAAGCAGGCGCAGCGATGTGGGGTCAAGCTGCACATTGTCCGGCACCGCGAGGGTCAGCGTCACATTGTGGTTCTGCCCTTCGGGGATCAGGACCTCGCCCTGCAGGGTGATCTGGTCGCCGGGCACGGTATTGGCCACAGTGACCGGCGCGCGGTAGGAGATGCCGCCGGTCGTGTCATTGCTCTCACCCACAATGTCGAGCACGGACGTGAAACTGCCAACCGCTGGCGCATCGCTGACCGTGCCGTTGAAGGCTTCAGGCACATCCTGCGGTTTTGCCGATGCATCCCCCGATCCGGACGCGGTGCCCGATGGGGGCATGAATACGTAGCTCTCTGGCGCCGAATGCCAGGTGTAGGCGTCCGTTACCGTAAGCTGTGTGTCGGCCGGCAGGTCGTTGGCAACCGTGCCGGTAATGGTGTAGGTGACCGAAGCGCCACGGGCAAGAGCGGCAAGCTGGGACAGGGCAACGGATGTCTGGCCAGCGGCCACGGTGATGGTATTGCCCCCACCCGTGATGGTCACGCCAGTGAGGCCCGATGGCAGCGTGATGGCATGATCAATGTCATAGGCCGTCACATCACCATTATTGCCCAGTGTCAGGGTATAGGTCACCTTCTGGCCACTGTACAGCGGCTGGCCATTCGTATCATCGGTGATGGTTTCGGTGAGGGAGGGCTTGCGCTCGGTTACGGTCACATCGGCGGGGCCAGCCTGCTCGGCCACGGTGTTCATGCCATCCGGCCCGTCAACGGTGGCCGTATCATCATGTACGCTGTAGTTCAGCACCGCCGATGAAGTGATCGTATCCGTATTGGCCGGGGCATTGTTCTTGCCATAATAACCGTTATAGGCCAGCGTTATGGTGCCGGGGGCCGAACCGGAATTGGTAACCGTCCTGCCCAGGTCAAAGGTCAGGGTGGTGGTGCCATCAGCGTTATTGACCACCGTTGGCGCAGGCAGGCTGCCGTCGGTACCGACGCTGGAAGCGGTCACGCCCGCCAGGGTACCAACAAAGTCCCCGGCATAATCCATGCCCGCAGGCAGGGTTTCCACCACCGTCACATCACCATCGCCATTGGTAAGCGTGCCTTCGGGCACGGCTACGGTAATGGTGGTGGTGCGCGTCTCGCCACTGACAATGTTACCGCTGGACGTGGTCGTAGCAATGCCATCATTCGTGGGCAGGTTGGATGCGCTGATGGTCTTGCTGATGGTGGGCACCTGCAGGGTGATACTGGCCGGATCGGTCAGGTCCGAGGCCTGCCCGCCAATCGGTACGTGATTGGTCACGAACCCGTCTCCCTGGGCCACGGCGCCGGGGCTGTTGCCAAAGTTCACCACCGTTGCGTTGGCCACCAGCGTATCGCCAAGGTTCTGGCCGGTGGGCAGGGTCAGGTCATAGGTAATGGTCAGGTCCTGCCCCTTGGCCAGGACCGGATCCGTTGCCGATGTGGCCGGTATGGTCAGGCCACCCGTGCTGAAATAGCTGCTGGCAGAGGGATAGATCACCGTCCCATCGGGGCGCGTGATCTGGAAATTCGTCACATCCGCCGTCGAGAACCCGGCTGGCAGGGCGCCCGATACCGTCAGGTCGTACATGTCGGCCGAGCCGGTATTTTCCACCGTGGAGGCGATACGCACGGTATCGCCGCCCTTGGCCCCCGTGGCATTGAGGTCATTGACCGCGCCAAGGCCGCTGACGCCACCGGCAGGAACCGATATATAGGCCCCCCCATCCGATCCCGCGGCGTTGAAGGTGGTGGTGGGATCGGTATCCGTCCCCTCACCCGCCGTCTGGGGCGTATAGGTGACCTTTTCCGCGCTGTCACCGTTCATGACCGACACCACGCCTGTCTTGATCACGGCTGCTGGCTCGCCAACGGTAACCGACTGCAGGGTGGACTGGGCCGTCTGGGTATTCTGCCCGTTGGTGAAGGTGGACTGCTCCTGGCTGGTCAGGCTCAGGCCATCGGCAAAGGGGGTCGAGGTGGCCTTGACGGTAAACAGCACGGTGACAGTCTTGCCGGCATCACTCGATGCGGGGATGTCGCTGCTGCCCATATCAAAGCTGATGCTGTTGCTCGAAGCCTGGGTCGAGACCTGGACCTGGCTTGGATCGACACCACCCGGCACGCTCACCACACTGTAGGTGCCTGCCTTCTGGTCAAGGAGGTCCGTGCTGCTGGCCGCCGTGAAGGCGGAATCGCCGGTGCCCGTGGGGTTGCTCGTGTCATACAGCGGCACGGGCAGGTATGATGACAGGTCAAGGTCGCTGTAGGTGCCGGTCTTGAGGGTGTAGGTCGCCTCATAAGTGACCTCATCACCTGCGTGGATGACAGGTGTCGTTCCGTCCGTGCCGGATTGGTTGACGGCCACGATCTTCAGCCCCGTTGTGCCACTGGGCACGGAAAGCGTGCTGCTTGAATTATCCTGCACCTGCGAAGTTGTACCATCGGGGGCCGTTGCCAGCGCGCTGACACTCACGCTGCTGCTGACCGTATCCCCTTCGGTCACCGGCGTGTTCGAGGCGGTATAATTATCCAGCACCGTGCTGGCATAGCTGATCGTACCCTGCTTGCCTGCCCCCATGGCAGGCAGGTTATTGTCAATCAGGTACTGGGCAATGTTCATTGTTACCACGGTCTGCCCGTTATCACCCGGCGTGGCCGACCAGTAGTCACTGCCCAACTGCACTTCATGCGATGTTCCGGTGGCATCGGTATAGGTAAAGGTCGGGTCCGTGCCGGGCTTCAGGGCCTGACCATCGCCCAGCGTGGCGGTCACCATCATGCCGGTGCTGGAATAATAGTCCGAATTTTCGATATGGATCTCATGCGTGACGGTATCGCCGGGCATGACCTGCCCATCGGTCTGGCTGCCCGCCGCATCTGTGACCGTATCCGTCTCCTGTACCGCGAACGCCTTGGCGTTGAACGCGGTGGGTGCCGTATCCACCGTCGTCCTGGCCAGAGTTATGGCGCTGTCCCGCCCGGGCGGGGTCCAGTCGCCGCTATAGGTTACGGTGGCGGGCGCGATGGTCGTGGGCGCAGTGGTACCGCCGGAAGTATTCAGGATCGTATTGTTTACCGCATCTGTCTGGCCGACATAGACAGGAACATCAACCTTGTAGGATGCACCCGCGTCATAGGCCACACTGGGCAGCACCACATGCAACGAGCCGCCGGTCGTGCCATCGGCGGAGGGCACATAGGTGATCTTGGCGCCGGTAACTACAGAACCATCAGGTGCCGTTATGGTAACCGACTTGTCGCCGGTATAGTTGACGCTATTGGGCAGCGTCACATCAAGCGTCATGTCCGTGATCGGGTTACCAGCCGTTGCCGCGGCCGGGGTAACGCTGACCTCGTATGTGGCGGGATAATCCTGACCGGTCGGGACCTCGTCTTCCCCGAGGGGCGAGGTAATGATCCCGGCGCTGACGTGAACAAGGTCCTGGGCAACGGAATTGCTTACAACCGCTCCCTGAATGGTCGGGTCCGTGGCCGGATCGCTCAGCGCATCATTGCCATACTGGTACCCCCCGGCCGCCGCGATGACAATCGGGGCCCCCGTGCCGCTTGACTGGTCAACGGTTTCGACCGTTTTGTTGGCGAACTGGGCCGTAAGCGTGATGGCAGGCTGGCCTGGCGTGTAGCTGCCAAATGGCAGGGAAACCACGTACATGGTATCGCCCGCCTTGAAGCTGGATGGTGCATCCACAAATTCCGGCTGGCCGTTTGCCCCGGTGCTGTACGGGTTCAGGGCGCCCACGACTCCGTTGGAATCCGTCGTCAGCGTCACCGCCTTGACCGTCAGGTCGTTCCCCAGATAGCTGACGGAGGTCAGCGGCGTGGTGCTTGGTGCAAAGACCTCGACAAAGGGACCATACCCCACGCTGGTGGAAGGATTGGTAAAGGTGATATCCTGTGAAAAGGAATTGCCCAGCAGGGTGCTGGTGCCGGCTGTATTCGCAATCGCGACATCCGCCGTAGCGCCCGGGCTGTCCAGCACGCTGTCATAACCGGCCTCGGCCACGGCGGAGAACGGGTTATCCACCGCATTCGCGGCCACATCATCGGTCAGTTCCAGGGTCCAGTCACCACCGAGTGTCGCAAGACCCGTGCGGTCGGTCGAGGCGGCAACGCCCGCGCCGGTCAGGGTATGCAGGTCCTCCACCAGTGCCTGCCCGGCCGTCCCCTGCCCCACATCGCAGCCCCAGAACAGGATCTGCCCGCTTGTCCCCAGCGCATCGCCCCACTGCGCAACCTGCCTGCTGTCGGCCATGATGGTGGCGGCGTTTATGGTGGCGCTGCCAAGATCGATCTGCCCTGACTGCCCGTATGTGAGGAAGCTGACACTGTTGAGGTCCTGCTGGTGCGACAGGACACGCGAGACGACGGACATGCCATCACGCGCGCTGTCCACCACCACCACGCCCACGTTATCGCCCAGCGAGGCAGTGAGTTCGCGCCAGTCGCTGACCCGGGAATCTACAAAGACGATATCGGTAAAACTGTCTTTTTTTCCACCATCACGTTCATGAAACGACCGGCCTGTACCAGTGGTTGCAGGTAAATCCGGCAGGGAACCGACGGCTTCATCCACAACAGGGGCATCATGGGCATTTTCCCCCTGATTCTCGTGATGGTGCCTGTCCACCCCATGATGATGGGTAACATGCGCCACGCTGCCATCAAAAAGATATCTCTGCTCAAGAATCAGACGCATGAAAAATCCAGTTTTATCAATAATTTGTTTATGAATGCCAGACTATGGTTTCCATGAGATGAATCATTGCCACTCCGCAGTGGCGCCACGGCTGCATTTTCAATTCTCGCATTCCATCTACAATTTTTTTGCTCATGTTACAACGAATGAAGTTGACAGAAATGTGTTGGCACCATAACTACCATGCCGCGCCCGGTATCGAGCGCAGCGCAACTGTAAAATAGGCTGGTATTCCAAAACCATACCTATATACACCCCTATATAGTCAGGTAACCAAAACCCTGATTCTGCCAGATTTTATTGAAATTTTTCTTCCCGTCCTGAACACAACCCGGAAATTCATGGTAAATACTGTGACGCATCAGCTTACCCGCGACAAATTACGTCTGGTCTCCTGCGCTGCGCTCTCGACAGTCATGCTTCTGGCGGGGTGTGGCATGCGGCCCAGGCCCATGCCGCTGGCTGACCATATAAAGCGTGCGGATGCGGATCACGCTACGATCGAGGCCCGTTATCTGCCGCTGGACGGTGACCTGACACTGGGCACCGCCATCGCGCGCGCGCTCAAGTTCAATTATGATTCACAGGTTGCCAAGCTTGAGATCAACCAGCAGGAAAAGCAGCTTGATCTGGCCCTGATGCAGATGCTGCCGCACCTTGCGGCCGATGCGGGCTATACCGACAGAAGCAACAACAATGCTGCTGAAAGTATTGATGAATTCAGCAACCAGCGCTCACTGGATTATTCCTATTCCGAAATGCCCAGCCATGGCAGCGGGGATATCAGCTTTTCATGGAACGCGATGGATGCGGGGATCAGCTATTTCTCCGCCCGCCAGCAGGCCTTCCGCGCCCTGATTGCCGTGGAACGGCGCAGGCGCGCCATCAATGATCTGGTCAAGGCCGTTACCACCAATTACTGGGAAGCCGCGGCAGCCCAGGTCATGCTGCCCCGCCTTGACCCCATCATCCACGATGCGGAAACCATGCTGGCGGCATCGCAGGATGCGGGTAACGCGCACCTGCAGTCCCCCCTTACGCTGCTTGATTACCAGCAGAACATCATCCAGATCCTGGGTGAAATGCGGCGCATAAAGGATGAACTGGTCGGTGCGCAGATCCAGCTCGCCTCCCTCATCAACGTGCCGCAGGATGAAAAGCTCAACCTTGCCACCCACCCGCAGGATGTGCAGCCGCTGGGTAACCTGGACATCCCCACGCTGGAACGCATGGGGCTGGTCATGCGCCCCGAACTGCGCATGGAAGTGTACCAGCAGAAAGTTGACCGGCAGGATGTCTATAAGGAAATCCTGAAGATGATGCCCGGTATCGGGGCCATCGGCAACGGCAACTTTGATTCGAATGCCCTGCTCTACCACCATATCTGGGGCCAGATCGGGGTCCGGGCGACTGTCAACCTGATCAACATGATCCAGGGGCCGCGTGCCATCGCCGTGGCCAAGGGCAATGTCAAACTCTCGGAAATGCGCCGCCTTGCACTGAGTGTCGCCATTCTGGCCCAGATCAACCTGAGCGCGCAGAAATACGTCACGGCGGTGGATTTCCTCAAATCCTCGCGGCAGATCAATGATGTCAGCCTGCAGATGGAGCAGCTGGCCGTCTCCGCTTCCGCCGCAGGCGCGCAGTCCGAGGCCAATCGCGTGCGCCATCAGATGGCGGCCCTGCTGGGCCAGCTTGAATACAGCCGCAGCCTTGCGCATACCCATCAGGCGCTGGCCAACCTGTATGCCTCCATTGGCGTGGACCTTGTGCCCGCCAATGCCGACATTCAGGATCTCAAGCACCTGACAGCACAGGTCGAGCATTCCATTGCCCTGTGGGAAAACGGCCGCCTGCCTGACCTGACGCTGCCCGATAATGTCAAGAAACCGGATGCGGGCAACAGCACGGCACCCGTCGCGGCACCGGTGCAGCAGGCTGCGCCGCCTGCCACCCCTGTCGCACAGATGGATACGGCACAACCTGCCGCTACGCCCGGCTGATCTGCCAGCTTGCAACTCATTATCAATAAGTAATGTCATAAAGCCACCTCGTCCCCGGGCGGGAGTGGCGCCTTTATTTTGGAAGGCCGGTTGTGTATATGCGTATGTACTCGTTTGTCTCCGCACTGGCGCTTGCCCTTATGCCCGGTACGGTCCTGGCCCAGACAGCACGACCGGTCGCACCCGCCGGGATGACGCCAGCCACCACGGCGCCTGTCCCGCAGCCTGATATCCCCCCCACGGCAGAACCGGACAGCACGGCGGTCCCTGCCCCCAGCGTACAGGTAACCGCCCCCATGAGTGCGCAGATCAGCGCCAGCATGTCGGGCCAGCTTGAAAAATTTCCTTTGCGCGACGGTGACCACTTCCATAAGGGCGACGTCCTGGCCGAATTCCGCTGCGGCCAGCAGAAGGCAACCCTTGCCCACGCCCATGCCGAATACATCAAGCGCCGTGGCCTGCTGGACGTGCAGAACAAGATGAAGGCACTGGGCCAATGGAGCGTATCGGACCTGCGCTCGGCTGCGGCCGATGAACGCGCGGCCAATGCCGATCTGGAAATGGCCAGCGCCGTTGTGGCGCAGTGCGTGATCGAGGCCCCGTTTGACGGGCGTGTTTCCAATACAATGGTGCATAATTACCAGTATCTTTCAGCCGGAACCCCCATGCTGGAAATACTGGATGATACCTCGCTTGAACTGTCCATGATCGTCTCATCCATGGAACTGCGCCATCTGCAGCCCGGTACCTCGTTCAAGGTCCACATACTGGAAACGGATGCCATTTACCCTGCAACCATCAGCCGCATCTCGGGCAAGGTGGACCCCGTCAGCAAGACCATCAAGGTCTATGGCAAGCTGACCCGTCCCGCCCCCGACCTGCTGCCGGGCATGACAGGAGAAGCCCAGTTCGGTCAATGAGGGCGGATGGCTGACGGATCATGACCTTCCCCCCGCCTGATCCCGCACGCATGCAGCAAGGCCGGCAGGCCGCATTGCTGCGGCTGTCGGCCCTTGTGCATCTATGCGAACGCCTGCGGACCAGCCCGCCCGATGAACTGGATTTCGTGCTGGTCAACGAAAGCCATAATCTCCTTCCCTACCAGCAGGCCGCCCTTTACCGCACGGACAAGGCAGGGATTGCCGCCATATCCGGCACGGCGGTATTCGATGCCTCCGCCCCCTATGTGCGCTGGCTGGCCCAGGTGTTCGAAAGCATCACACCCCGGACAGAGGCCGTGGTACTCGATGCCGCGACCCTGCCTGCGGCACTGCGCGATGAATGGGCGCAATGGATGGCCCCCCATGCCGTGCTCATTCCGCTGCCCGGACGGCATGGCCGCGCAGGCACACTGCTTGTCGCACGACCGGATGCGTGGACACCGCCCGACATCCAGGCCCTGTGCATGATTGGCGGCGAGTATGCGGAAAGTCGCCAGCTTATCGCCTCTCAACCACCCAGGCCACGCGATACACGGATGCGCAGGCGCATCGGTGCCATACTGGCGGCCACGGTGCTGGTGGCGTTCTACCCGGTCCATTCATGGGTCCTGGCCCCGGCCGAAGTCGTGCCGGTGGCCCCTGCCTATGTGCGTGCGCCCTTTGCCGGTATCGTCCACCAGCTTGATATCCCCCCCAATACCGCCGTGCAGGCCGGCACGCCAGTGGTGGAACTGGAGCGCGCGCAGCTTGAAAGCCAGTACCAGGTTGCCCGCAAGGCGCTGGAAGTGGCGCGGACCCAATATGATGAAGCCATTCAGGCCGGTATGCTGGATGCCAAGGCCCGTGCCCAGGCTGGTGAACTCAAGGGCCGTATCGATGAAGAAGCAGCCCAGATGCGCTACCAGAGCGAACTGCTGCACCGCGCCACCCTGACCGCCCCGATAGACGGGCTGGCGCTTTACAACGACCCATCAGAGTGGGTGGGACGCCCGGTCGAGGCTGGCGAGCGTATCCTCATGGTCGCCCCTGCCCTGTCCCGCCGGATCGAGATCCGCCTGCCGGCAACCGAGACCGCACAGTTCCCCCCTGATGCGCGCGTGCGTTTTTTTGACAACGTGCACCCCGATCATCCGGCGGAAGGGCATCTGGTCTTTACCTCCTACGCCAGCACGCCCACGCCTGCGGGCACACTGGCCTATACCCTGCGTGCCGACCTGAACAGCGACATCCGCCTTGGCCTGCGCGGCACCGCGCGCATCTACGGCCCACGGCACATGCTGGTGCTGTGGGCCCTGCGCAAACCACTGGGCGTGGTACGGCAATGGCTTTCCTTCTAGCCAGCCCGCAAGGCGGCGCATGAACGCGCGCGCTCCCTGGCCTGCCCTGCGTGATGACCTGGAACTGTTACGGGGGCCCGTTGTAACCGGCGCGCCGACATGGACCCTCTATGACCCCACCCGCCACCGTTACGTGCGCATTGGCAGCATGGAAATGGAAATACTGCAGCGCTGGGACCTGGCTGACCCGGACACGATTGCCCGCGTGGTCAGTGAACAGAGCACGTTTGATATGCAGCCTGCCGATGTCACGGCCTTCGCCGCCTTCCTGCGGCAGGCCGGGCTGACCACGGCCCAGACCAGCGCGGACAGTGCCCTGCTGGCCCGGCAGGCACGCAAGCCCCCATTGCTGTCATGGATACTGCATCATTACCTTTTCCTGCGGGTACGGTTATGCAATCCTGATCCGGTCCTAAAACGTTGCATTCCACTAACGAACTGGCTTTTTACCCGTCAGTTCTGTACCGGCCTTGTGCTGGCGGTGGGGCTGGCATTGATCCTGGTCGTGCAGCAATGGAGCCTTTATGTCGCAGGGTTCATGCATCTCATCACCCCGCAAGGTGCGATCGGGATTGCTCTGGCGCTGACATGTAGCAAGATGGTACATGAACTGGGCCATGGTATCGCGGCACGCCATTTTGGCTGCCGGGTACCCGCAATGGGGATTGCCTTTCTGGTCCTGTGCCCCGTTTTATGGACCGATACAACTGATGCGTGGCGACTGATCCGTGCGCGCGACCGGCTGGTTATCGACTGCGCTGGCATGGTGGCGGAAATCATGCTGGCGACACTGGCCACCATTATCTGGAGCATCGTGCCCGACGGCGCGCTGCGTGATGGCCTGTTTACGTTAAGCAGTTCGACATGGGTCCTTACCCTGTCGGTCAATCTCAGCCCACTGATGCGGTTTGACGGGTATTATATTCTTTCTGATCTCATGGGCATTCCCAACCTGCAGGAACGCGCATTTGCGTGGACACGCTGGCGCACCCGCAAGTTCCTGTTTGGTATGGATACCCCCCCGCCCGAGGTCTTTCCCGCGTATCGGGGGCTCATGCTGACCGGCTACAGCATGGCGACATGGCTTTATCGTTTTTTCCTGTTCACCGGCATTGCACTGGTTGTCTATCATGCGGTTTTCCCCGCGCTGGGCGTGGTTCTGATGGGAATTGAAATCTGGTTCTTTGTTGCCCGCCCCATCATGGGAGAACTGGCGCAATGGGCACGGCAGGCCCTGCAGGCGCCAGGCAGCCGCCGCGTGCATGTTACGGGCGCCGCTTTGGCCATACTGCTGGCACTCCTGGTACTGCCATGGAGTCACTCTGTGCGCGCACCTGCCGTATTGCGGGCGGAAGGGCAGAGCATGCTTTATACGCAGGATCCCGGCCAGGTGGTGCGCCTGCTCCCGACAGGCAGCATGGTACAGGCAGGCGAAACCGTAGCCGAACTGCGCTCCCCCCAGCTTGACCATGACCGCGCCGTATCGATGGCACGACTGGCGACGCTGGAAGCCACATTATCGGAGCGGATGTTTGGCGTGGAAGATACAGCCTCGCTTGATGATACGCGCGACAAGATCGAACAGGAAACAGCCGAGCGCCTGCGGGCTGAAGCCGCCATAAGTGTCTGACCGAAAATGAGTTGAGTGATTTCAGTGGATTATGATTCATGGGTTTGCGATAACCTGATGAGATCA
>ERZ746981.280-NODE-280-length-27692-cov-16.213073_pt1 | contig 27692 bp, 12 predicted proteins | sample MGYA00374948_ERZ746981 | MGnify/ENA primary metagenome ERZ746981 (study PRJEB28757, sample SAMN06711160) | food metagenome | host: microorganism | place: China:Harbin | collected 2017-01-30 | study: EMG produced TPA metagenomics assembly of the Analysis of...
TTTATTCCCCTGCCTCGAGGCGGCAGGGCTTGGCAAATATAGTGGGGCCAAAACAAAAAAAAAGAATTATATATATATGTATGGCAATTGGCAGTATACAGATGGCACAATATGAAGTTCACTGAATGTGTAAATAAACAGCGTTAAGATAGATGAAGAAAAGAACTGTGCTATGAGGTAGTAGGTAATTAAAAGAAGATAGAGTTATGATAATGAAAGAGATAGAGTTATGATAATGAAAGGGATAGAATTATACTAAGAAAAGATAACTATGCTAATTATAAGTTAAAATTTGTTAGTAAGTTAGAATCTGTTAATTAGAAAAGATATAATTGTGTAGTTGAGGACATGCTTTACGATAATTAAGATGATTAGCATATATTTATTAATTCGCAAATTAGCATAAGAAGAATCTTTTAGCAAGTTCCCATAATAGCATTCTGTAAACAATACAAATAACTCGGCCTCTGGTTTATTTGCCGAAATCGCTAGACGGATATATTCAGGTATTGTTATTCTATTTCCAGGGCAACCGTGGGATTATTTGCAACATTATCACAAAATAATTTATTTGCTGCGTGCTAATGCAACACGCACGGATGTAAGCCCAAAAATACCCAAAAAGCCCAAAGTTTACCTCAAGGGACAACTTGATTGGCCGGTTCCGGAAATAACATGCGGCGAGGAAGCGGTTTTGGATTGTTGAAGGCTTAGCAGGTTGGTCCGGGTTTTCAAAAGAGATTGTGACAAGGACGAAGAAAAAATTGCTGCCGGTTGGTTTTCGGTTAAGCTTGGGTAATAAAAATGTCCTTTTTATGTTGCCGAATTATCCCAGCTTCCCTCGGCTCAATCCACTTTGGGTAAACAAAGAGGAAAGGAAATTCAGACAGACGGAAATTTTTCCTCAGGGCAGAGGAAGCGTGGGTTTATTCTTTAGAGTTGTAGATTGCAACATAAGCTCTGACTTAGGCAGCTAGCATTAAGGAGACAAGTAGAAATATTTTCTGCAGTTGTTGATTTGTTGATTATCAGATCTCGGAGGGCCAAGCTGGGCATAAAATTTCTATTCTTGTGAATTTTCTGGTGTACTTGAATCTTTAAGGTGGGGCGATAGTCTGCGGAGGATAAAGTATTGCAAGTGATAATAAAATTGGATAGTTCATAGATAGATACTTCATTGATAGTGGATCGCTTGAACTACTTGATCGATTCATCTTGAATCACTCCACAGATATATCGTTGAGCAATTTCGAATACTCAAAATTCGCAAATACCGAACACAGTATATTTCGATTGGACTATTTAGCATTAATTCATTTCCCACATTTCATCTGGCACTACTTTATCCATCACTTCATCCATTACTGCATCCATCCTCATTCATTACTTCATCCATCACATCAATTACTTCAATTACTTGATCCATTACTTCATATATTATTTTCATTACTTCATTTCATTTACTTCCATCATCCTTCATTTATCCCCTATTATCCACCCACGCATCTCATCTAAATGACAGACGATGCAAGACACAAACGTGAGCCACGTGAGATGGTGTTGACACCGACAATGGTTCTGAGGATGGTGACTATGACGGGAATCTTGATGTTGGCGTTAATAGGGATGAGTTTCAGGCAGGCACCCGGGGGCTGTGATGCCGGGAAGTGCCGCGGCGTGTACATGTCGCCCGCGTACGCGCGGGTGGACGGGTTTGACGGGACGCACACGCGGTTCGCTTCGAAATACTCGTTGTACTTGTACCGGGAGCAGGGCAAGGACCGGCTGCCGGATGGCCCCGGTGGGCTAGGCGGGGGGTTCCGGCTCACGGGGACACCCGTGCTTTTCATCCCTGGCAACGCTGGCAGCTACAAGCAGGTGCGATCGATCGCCGCCGAGGCCGCGGCGCAGTTCTACGGGGAGCAAGTGGAAAATTCGCGGGAAGAAAAAATTTATTTGGACCGCGATAATAATTTCATCGGGGGGCCCAGAGGCAGCAACGGCACAAATCTTGATTTTTTCGCCGCTGATTTCAACGGTGATTTCACAGCATTCCACGGCCGGACGATGCTGGACCAGTCTGAGTACCTGAATGAGGCCGTGAGGTTCATTCTTTCGTTGTATCGAGGAAATAAGCACCCGGCAACATCAGTAATCCTTGTAGGCCATTCCATGGGTGGAGTGGTGGCCCGAGTGATGCTCACGCTGCCCAATTACCTGCCGGGGTCGGTCACCACGATCCTCACGCTTGCTGCACCGCATGCAGCGGCCCCTGCGACTTTTGACAAGGAGCTACTTGATGTTTTTTCTGAGACGAACGAATATTGGCGGTTGGGGTACGCAAGGGAAGAGAGTGGAAGAGGGTTGCATAAGCGGGAGCAAGCGAATAAAGCTGAGTTGGGTAAAGCTACTTTGGATGAGCTTGATAAAGCTGATTTGGATACAGCTACTTTCGATAAGCTTGAGAAAGCTAATTTAGCTACTTTGGATAAACTTGAGAAAGCTACCTTGCATATAGCTACTTTGGATAAACTTGATAAAGCTGTGAGAGGTTCTCGGAATCAGGACAATGTGAAACCTGATCAGTATAATGCTAATGATGACATTGATGCCTCTACTATAGCTATTCAGAAAAAAGCCATTCTGAACAAGGCTGCCAAGAAAAAATACACCCCAAATATTGACGATAAGCCTAAAGCCAACGCTAAAGCTGTCAGCAAAAAAGCAAAACGCATCCACAATAAAGCCTCGCAGGCCAGAGAAAGACTCTGCAACGTCACTGTTGTGTCAATTACCGGCGGGATATTGGACACAACACTTCCCGCGGCTCTCACAGTGCTTACCGGGCTGGTTCCCGCATCACACGGGTTGACGGTTTCTACCAGCGGAATTCCCGGGGTCTGGACACCGATGGACCACTTGGCAATTGTGTGGTGCGACCAGTTGCGACGCATCGTTGCACGGGCGCTTCTCGACGTCACCGACGCGTCGATGCAGCCCCTCCCGGTTGAGCAGCGAATGCGGATTTTCCGGCGGAACTTCGTGGGCAACGTGGAGGGCAAAATGCATGATATTGGTATAGCGAAGGGCAACGCGCAGGGCAAAACGCAGGGCAAGAATATAGCGCAAGGCATCGCGCAGGGCAACGTCCAAGGCAACACCCAAGGCATCCCCCGCTTCGGCCTAAAAATCGACCTCAAGCAACTTAAGGACTCTGCGCGCGAGCGTAGCTTCGAACTCCCCCGCTCCGCAAGCCGTAGGGGACTCGGCACTCCCGCAATTCATCTGTTCCACCTTACCGGCGCAAGGTTCGACATGCTCAGCTCGGTGCGCCCCGCCAGCATGGCGCAACTTGCTGCCGGCAGCGCGCCGGCGGTCCTGCTCTGCCGGGCTGTGCCGGAACAGCAGCAGGACGGTGACGTCGTGTTCGACTACACGACGCCGGCGACCAGCGAGTTCGTGCAGCTTGAATGTGTGGATTTGGAAAAAAATGTGGAGGTTGTTCCGCGGTCGGTCGGGTCGATCGGCGCGTCGAATGACTTGGTGAAGGACTCTAATGATGGCATTTCTCGGTCATCAGAAGACTCTTCTCAGCTCTCTGATGACTCCTCCCAGTTCTCTGATGACTCCTCCCTTCCTTTAGAAAATCCGTTTTCTGGTGGTTCCACATTTTTCTCGCTTCACCTCTCGTCATCCACCCTGCGCGGATTCAACACCGTTGTGATTGCGGAGCAGGATGCGGCGGTGCCTGCGCGCCACTTTTTCCTTGCGGGTCTCGAGCCGCAGGCCGCAGGGCGCGTGTCCTTGGGCCGGCGCAGCCTCTGGACGCTTCTGACGCGCGGCTACGACCTCACGCTTCCGTCACACCGGCCGCTGGCCATAGACGTCGACGTACCGTCCGCGCGCACGGCGCTACTCGCGTACCGCGTGGCGCTCCGCTACCGGCCGTCTGTGCGTGAGCGCTTTGCGCCACTGCTGCGGCAGAGCGCAGGCGACGAGGTCAAGTGGCACGTTGCGCTGGGAGGGTCGCGCCGCGGCGCAGGTCACGTGACCGCCCGCATTATGGGCGCTACTCCCTTTGTGCCTTACAACAAGACCACCTCACACCTCACACTGCGCTTGTTTGCAGACACCCTCGCATCTGACCGTATTATGGACGTGTACATTTCAATTGACTGGTTCCAGTCTTTGCGCAACCTTGTTTTGCCCTACCGCCTTTCTGTGGTTGGATTGCCGCTTTCTGTTGTCGCGGCTGCGCTGCTGCTGCAGCTCGCGCATTACAGCTCGCGCGGCGTGTTCCCACCCTTTCGCACTGCGCTACTCTGGCTGTGCCGCCCCGGCGTGCTTGGTTCCGCGCTGCTTGCCGCTGCCGCACTTGTCGCTGCGCTCGCCGCGCACCCGGGATTACAGGCGCTTTTTGCGCGCTTGGATCCTGCACAACCCCGCATGGCGGATTCGCTCCTCCGTACCGTTGGCGACACAGACACCCGCAGCGATAACTGCTTTCTCGGGATTGGAGAGCCTGCGCTCTGGTTTTACGGTCCCTGCGCTCTCGCAATCGCAGTCTCGCTGGTGGCGGTGCTCAGCACACTTGTGTCGGGTGCCTGCAGCGCCGTCGCGTTTGCCTGCCTGCGGGTTGCGCGGCGCATACGACACCCGCGGCTCGGTGGTGCAGGCGCGGCGCACGGCCGCCGCAGAACTGGCGCGGCTCTCCTCCTCATGGCGCTCGTGCTTCTCTACCTACCATACCAGTTCGCATTTGTCGTCTGCTACGGCACGCAAATTTTTGTGGTTTTGCGCGCGCACGTTTTGGTTGTTATGGAGACGGCGAGAAATTCAAAGGCTGTGTCAGTGCGTATTTCGGGAAGCCTTGGAAATTCTAGAACATGTATAGCTAATAAGGCTTATGGGGTTAATACGATTAATGATGCCGGTGAGATTGATGCTAACAGGGCTGATACTAAAGAAGTTGATGATGTTAATTCCGAGGAGGTGATTTCTGATGTTAATAATGTTAATGCTGTTAATTCTGCTAATTCTGCTAATTCCGATGATAATGTTGGTGATGTCAATTCTGCTAATTCTGTTGATGATTTTGGTGATGTTGATAATGTTGATGATGTTAATTCTCTTAATTCTTTTAATGTCAACTCCGGCTTCAACGCTAGTGCTTATGCTACTAGCACTAACGCAAATGCCTTCTCTGCACTCCTTAACTACAGAAACTTCAACCTCTCTCTTCTTCTCCTCATGACTTGCGTCCTCCCCATTAACATCCCAGTATTGATTGTGTGGGTTCACAACTTCTCGCTCAAATGGGCAACTCCCTTCTCCTCGCACCACAATATTCTGGCGGTGCTCCCTATAGTGCTTTTGGTCCAGATGAACAACTCGGGATGTCTCTTTTCTCCAATTGTACTCAGATCCCAGCAGCTGCTAACAGGTCTGCTTATACTGTATCTTGTTTTTTACAGCCTGCTCTTTGGAACCACTCACCTCTTCCTACTTCATCACTTATTTAATTTGCTATGTGCCTGGTTTCTCTTCTTGCTGTTTTGTGACTTTTTACGCACACATCACGCTTCTCTTGCTGCCACCCGCCAGAGGCTTCACAAGATCCACTGACTGCTTTGCGTAATGTTGTAATATTAGCTGTGCTTCGGTTGCTCACAGAGGTTGAATAAATTTAGATTTAGTTTCTGCTATGTATCTTCTGTATTTGTCTAGCTATGGTTATCTTCCTATATAATGGCTTTTTGCAGCCAATTGAAATGATTTATTGTCTCACTGTATATTCCACAACGCTTCAATACAAACCCACCAAACACCATTATGAAAATCATGGTCTGCAACAGTTGCTATTTAAAGAGAAGCATATGTCTGTATATTTTTGCTTCCAGTAATTGGCTTTCTTCAAATATTCATCTTCATCCCAAGCCTAGTCTGTGCACTTCAGCAAAAACTAATTTGAGCACTTTTCATCAACCACTAATTCCAATTCAGCATCATTTTCTTTTCTATTCATTCACTTTGTAGTATCAAAATTATTCCTTTGCAGCAAACATGCTTCTTTTCTCTCGCCACTTCAACTATTCAAGGACCCTCAAATCTACAGGTGAAGAGCGGCAAAAGTTGAGAAGATCTGATATGACTATTTAAGTCCTATGAAGCCTACACAGCGACATTTTCCTTTAAATATTTAGTAACAGCACTTCTCCATTGTGATCATGCACCCATACGATTTCCCAACGTTCTCTCTGACTTAACCAGACCTGTGTAACCTGCATTATATTCAAAATAGCAGTAATTTTCATTTTCCGTTCTGCTCTGCCTATAGTATGAGTTCATGGTTTAAATAAACCCTCGGAAAGAGTATATTTCCGCAATCATTGTGAAGATTGGTCTGATGATGTACGATCAAAACTTTTGATTACCTAATTCAGTAAATACTTTCCAATATTTGCGAATAAACCCACATTGGTTGTGTATGGACAGCCAAGGCAAAATAAGACGAATATTTTGGAAATTTGTTTGACTGGTTTCAAGCTGGCAGTCCCAATATGTCTGAATTCATCAATAATACCCATTGAAACGAAAATGGCAGATTATAAAGAATTGCAAGACCAAGAAAACGATCAGTTACCACAAGAAGGCTGTAACTGTATTTTTTTGTAGATTTTCCTCCTACATCTTGATGATAATCTGATGGTGAAGATGGTAAAGGTAAAAGTTAGGATTCTGCACGTTCACCAATGTTGCATTGATGTTTGTTCATGCATCCATATATAAGGAATCAAAAAAGCAATTTATACCTCCTTCTGTCTTTCTTTCAAACCACACTTCGCTTTCTCATACTTCTCCTTTCACCACTCACATGTCCGCTAGCAGCATAACCCTTAATACTCAAATATCCCAGGTTCACTTCCTTAAATACTCTCACTCGTGAATCGCCAAGCCCGTTTCCAGGCTGTGTCTCCTCATCCTGATCAGTGCTTTCCAATATCCAGTCTGGATTTGCCACAAATTCGCCAAATGACTCTTTGTCGGCCGACACAAAAAGTCGGAAGTCCGGTATGAAGTCCGTAAACTTCTGAAGTCTGGTCAATTCACTAATTACCGAATATAGAAAGCTCTGAATTGAGGCATAGAGACGTTGCTCATTAAATGAACTGTCAAATTGAACTGGGCAATTCTGCCTAAGGTAGTCGAATATTATCGAATCAGTAAAACTTATCGCATACGATTCTTCCCTGATACCAGCAACGTCTATTGGCTCGGTATTCCCATCTCCAGGGTTGTATATAGCCACAAAAATGCGACTAAGCTTTCCTTTTTTCAACATTTCCAGCAGCTTGTTTGATACATTACTCAAATACTCTTTCACTCCCGGGTGAATGTTCGTATATACCTCCAATTGAAAAGAACGCACTTTTTTAAACGATTCGCTCGGATAAACGCCCCTGTAGTACCATATCTGCTCAATGAACACTTCTACTAGTTCAATAATCCATGAAATCACCTTTTCTGCTCGTAAGCCAATGAACGCCGGTTCGGCATCCCTCGAATTAGCATTTTCATCCTTTTCTAAGTCAACTGTCTCCGGCTCTTTCTCGCCTCCCAAATTCTGATCCATCCTTAAGCGGCATGTTCAATTTCGAATCCACATCTAAAACCTTGGTAATGAATCCAAGTTGTACACGCGGTTTTTCAAAATACGCGCGCGTTAAAAAAATGAATGAAATAATATTGGACTGAAAATAGATAACCGTTATCACATCAGGTTCATCTCGTTATTTGCAATGGAAAGCACCTCTGTATCTCTTCAATTTATACCACAGTATGGCCATCACAAGAATTGATCAGACAGATGTCCATCAGATCACCTCCGGTCAGGTGATTGTGGATTTAACAACTGCAGTGAAAGAAGTGGTTGAAAATGGACTAGATGCCAAGGCTACACAGATAGACATCACATTCAAGAATTATGGCAAGGACTCAATTGTCGTCACAGATAATGGATCAGGTATTGAAGAGCAAGACTTTGAGAGCATTTGCCTGAAACACTACACGTCAAAATTGTCCAGTTTTAGTGATGTGGAAACTGTAAGTACTTTTGGCTTTAGAGGTGAGGCAATGAGTTCTTTATGTGCAATTTCTGATGTTATCGTCACCACAGCCACTGCAAAGACAACACCACAGGCTTGGTGTGTGGAATTCAATCAGATGGGGCGTATTTCGTCGAAAAAGATGACTTCTAGACCTATAGGAACGACGGTTGAAATTTCCAAATTGTTTGAACGTCTTCCGGTCCGGAGAATCGATTTGGTGAAGAATATAAAGCGAGAATATCATAAAGCCATTGCATTTTTACAATGCTACGCTTTGGTTAGTACTGGTGTGCGTATGATAGTGCGGCATATAGACGCCAGAGGCCGAAAGTCTGTGGTGTTTTCCACAAGTGGCTCTAAAGAGCTTAAAAGAAACATAACGTCTCTCTTTGGATCTGGAGGCGCCCGTGGACTAGAAGCAGTTGATTTCACAGTTTCAGTTCCGTCCAAATTTCATCAGGGTGTGCAGGAGATACGTTTTTCTGGTTTCATTTCTAACGCTTCTTTTGGTCAAGGTAGATCTTCTTCTGATAGGCAGTTCTGGTATATAAACGGCAGACCGGTTCATCTGCCACGGTTTAGTAAGGCTGTTAACGAGATGTACAAGAAATTTAACCATCTCCAGTACCCAATGATAGTACTGGTACTTTTTATGGATCAGAAGTTTGTTGATATTAATGTGACACCCGATAAAAGAACCGTGATGGTCAGCAATGAAGCCAAGATTCTTGAATCTCTTCGCGAGAAGCTTGATGGCATTTTCAGTGCAAACGATGTTCGAATCCCAGTCAATGATAATGTAACTGAGAGAATATCGGAGAGAAATAACTCTGTTAGGCAGTTCACGTTGGAAAGTTTTTCACTAAAGAGCGATGATACATCCAGCATACCGAATACTGATGAGGAGGATGAAATAAGCGATTCAAAGGATGAAACCGAGCGTGAAAAGGATGAAAATGAACCTGGAAAAGGTGAAAATGAACTTGTGAAAGTTCAGGGTGAACATGTGAAAGGTGAAAATGAACCTGTGAAAGTTCAAGAGGAACCTGAAGAAGTTCAAAATGAACATGAGATGGTTCAAGATGAGCATGAGCTAGTTCAAGACGAACCTGAGAAAATTGAAGATGAACCTGAGAAAGTTCAAAATGAATATGAGAAAATTGAATATGATCCCGTATCTTGTAAAATGGATAACACTTCATTAAAGAAAAAGCCTCAGGAAAGAGAAGTGGATGAATTTTCAACAATCGCAGACGATAATATCAAAGAGACTTCCAGTTTTGAGAAGGAAAAGGTGCAGAGTACTTATTCACAGTCCTCACAATCTATTTTAAAGTCCACTTCTCCTATTTTATCTCCAACTATTGAAGTTTCAAGGCAAGAATCTTTATCCGATTTCAAACTAGAATCTTCGCCGATTCGTACAAACATGAGTCGAAATGATATAATAGACTCTACCCAGAAAAGAGTGGAGAAAGTCTGTTTTGCCACTTTTGGGCAGGAAAGAGAGATTGATGCTAGTAAATTTGACATGAAATTAAGATTTTTGAAAAGAATGCGTCTTGTTGAACAAGAATCGTCCTCAAAAAGGCAGAGACTAGATGATATTACAGATACAAATAATGCCGAAAAGCTTCTCACACTTACAGTGACGAAATCGGACTTTATGGAGATGAAGATCATCGGGCAGTTCAACTTGGGATTCATTTTGGTGACAAGAAAGAATAGAAATACCGGCTCTGTAGATATGTTCATTGTTGATCAGCACGCTTCCGATGAGAAGTACAATTTTGAAAGATTGCAGAGAGATACAAAATTCCAGAGCCAGCCTCTTGTCGTTCCGCAAGTTCTAGAACTCAATGCGGTGGATGAAATGATAGTGTCGAATAATGTTGATCTTTTTGAAAAGAACGGCTTCAAAATAAGAGTGAAAGATGATGAGACCACAGGGAGGAAAATCGAGCTTTTGGCACTCCCTTTTTCCAAAAACACGCAATTTAACCTGATGGATTTTTACGAATTAATCAATATGGTGCGTGAAGATGAAGGTAACAGCTCACTTCGGCCAACAAAGGTCAGAAGTATGTTTGCAATGCGAGCATGTAGATCCAGTATTATGATTGGTCGAGCACTTAAGAGGAGTACTATGACTAAAGTTATAAGGCATTTATCAGGGCTTGACAAACCATGGAACTGCCCGCATGGGCGTCCGACTATGAGGCATTTGGTTGAGCTTCAGGGTTGGAGCACTTTCAAAAAGGATTGTTACTAGATAAGATATACGATATAGCAAAAATAAATTTAATGAAAAGATAGGGAAAAAAATTTTTCACCGGTAATACCACATATCATTGGAGTGTCCCAATTAGGGAATTTCGAGGATTGATCCTACAAAGCTGCTATTGATGTTTCTACTTTCGGTACAGATTAGGTGCATGTTTCATGAGCAAAATTGGCCCGAGTATCCTGAAAGCAGGATGTTTCAAAATATGCAGCCGATATTTCGATTTGGCTCACCTGTAGGGAAATATATAATCGTCTATTCTTTGTTACTTTGTGGTTTTTCCCTCCTTCTTTTCTGATTTCAACTGAAGTGTACGTCGAGTTGAAAGTAGTGGTATCTATCAACAACTTGCCATTCTACTTTTATTAACCGCGCAAATAACATATCTAAGGTTCAGAGCACCATATATAATGTCGTCTGCAAGCGAATACATCGATGCATCCAACATCGTGCTTTCGTACGAGTCCGCACAAGGACCTGCAAATATTACATTTGGAGAAATTGATCAGTACATCCACCAGCAGTTGATTCTCTCCTCTGTGTTTGGTGTGAGAATTGGGCTAGCCACGATCTGCTTACCGGTGACATATCTCATTACAAAGAACAAGAAAACGCCGATCTTTGCGCTCAACCTCTCATGTCTTGTCGTTTTATTTATCCACTCGATAATGTACATGTTTACAGTTCACAACAGCTATTCCACAGTCAGCACGTATTTTTCAGGCTACACTTACTTCAACCAGAACGCATCTGCTGTGACGGCAGCTACCAACACCTTCTACTTCATTCTCATCACTTTGGTTGAGTGCTCACTCACATACCAAGTTTACATCATCTTCAGATCCCCAAGCAGTCGAGTCCGGCTTCTTGGCTACCTTGTGACGTTTATCTCGGCAGTTGTTGGACTCGTGACCATTGGCTTCTACCTTGCCTACCTCATTCTGGCAAACGAGGTGAATTTCTTCGATATCCTCGCAGTTCCAGACTGGCTAGTGAATACGCCGCTTTTCTGCTTTACAGGATCTTCCTGCATCACTTCCATCCTCTTAATCTTGAAGCTTGGCCTAGCCATCCGCACAAGAAGAATATTGGGCCTCAAGCAATTCAGTATCTTCCACATTCTCTTCATCATGGCCTTTCAGACGTTGATCGTCCCTACTGTGATCATCATTCTCTCATTCCATGGTGTCAAGTCTCCATATGCTCTATCAGCAATTGGTTTGGCTCTAGTCGCTCTTTCTCTCCCTATAACAACCATGTGGGCCAACTCTGTTTTGGACGGAAAGCTTCCTAGCTCCTCTGCCAATACATATATTCCTTACATGGCCAACTTGAAGAACAGACCGGATGCAACCACTCCACAGTCATCTGCTACACTTTCAGGCTTTGATTATGGGCAAAAAAAGGAGGAAACACACACTGCATCCTGCCTAACAAGTCCCGGAACTCTAGGTGATGAGACTAATACCGAAGATCCGAAGTTCTGGAGGCAGGTCGAGATGTATGCAGACGTTTTGGATCCTAACGACTTGGAAAAGGAGGAAGATGGTACTGGAGAAGCCGAAGCAGAGAGTTGCGATGAAGCAACCTCTCCTGCCAATAACAACCCGGCAGATAAGGCTTAGTTTGTACATGTATACTTGTTTTCAATTACAGAAGTGATAGGTTCACCACCAGATAATGTAGTTTCTACTGTAAACGTTTGTCCTTTAATCAAAATCCAGTGTACAGTTTTATCCTTTACTAGAACTGCTTATATGTACAATCATGAACTAAACTACAGAAGGGGTAAGCTAACCACTAAATAATATATTCTCTGCTGTAAAAGTTTGTCCTTTAATCAAAATCAAGTGTAGATTTATCCTTTACTAGAACTGCTTAAATGTACAATAGTGAACTAAACTACAGAAGGGATAGGCTAACCACTAATGTAGTCACCACTGCAAACGTAATGATACTTCAATTAAAATAAATTACAGCTTCATTCTTCACTAGTTGAAGAGAACGTGCCTAAATAGTCCATCCTGCGAGCATTTCCTCGATGTAGCACTCTGAGAAACCTCAGCATCGTCATTGGACGAAGAATCCTGGCCCAAGTACCCGATAAACGCCTCGTACACCTCTTTATCGTCCTCATCCTCTACTCCAACCAACCCATTAAGGCCTCCAAAGCCTCCTGCCAAGGCCTCTGATAATGAACTAACGATTTCCGGCTCCTCCTGCCTGTATAAGGCATCATCAAGGCTCATACTTCCGTCCAAAGGCTCGATAATGGTCACATTATCGTAGACGACGGTGGTGTTGTCACCCAAAGCATGCCGGTTGTACGAGTGGCCACTCTTTGTGGAGATTGTGAGGTTGTGCTCGACTCGGCCTTCTCCGTGGTTGCCGTTCGGCGAAAGAGTCATGTTGGAAGTTCCGTTTTCGGACACCTTCAACTTCAAGATCTTAGAGCCGTTCAAACGCACCTTGAAAGTGGATCCCTTGACAAGCGAAATCTTGTAGCTGGAGTCAGGCGGAAGAGATTGAGTCTTCTGCTTTTCGATAGACACGACCAGCGGGTGGCTTGAGGAGAGGTTGTACGAGAAGAATGTGGAATTGTCGGTGGCATTAAGAATGGCGTGCGACCTCTGGCCTTTCTGGACTGCAACCAGAGTCTGTTTATCGCCATAACCCTTGATGACCTGGATGTTAGACTGGTGTGCGGTTGTGTAGTGCTCGGCGATGAAGTCGAGAGACGTGCCGTTGGCAAAAGTGAAGTTGAAGTAGGTCCGAATCTGGTTCGAGTACTTGGCAGTGACTATTTGGTTCATGAACCCGCTGAAAGGTGGCACAATGGCGATGCTGGTGACCTTGGTGGAGTTGTCTGCAATTTGCACCTCACCCTCGCTGTGCACGACATGCTCATCCTCCCAGAGTGCGAGACTGGCCGAGGATATCCAGTTAGAGCCAATTCCGGACTTCGAGGCTCCGGCAGGAAGATCATCATCAAAGCAGTTCGACACTTCGAAGTCCAAAGCTTCCGGACCCTGCCACAAGTACGGAAGTAGGAGTGAGACATCCAGTGAGAGGCCGACTATGTCATACGAACCGGTGGAAACAATCGGGTTCCAAAGTGCGGGCGAGATTCCTCCCGTGTAGATTACAGGGAAGGGGTTTCTGGAGTCGATCCGCACCCCGTTGTGGTAAACGTTGATCACACGGCATGGCCCATGGCCGCCAAACGTGTGCCCGTGGTCCCGGAACCGGTCCTTGTACTCATCTAAAAGATTCGAGTACCAGAACTCCTCCTCGGCGTTACCCGAGATGTAAATCACCACCCTGGCCTGCGTAGTGTTGGCATTCACCTGCGGGAGAACCACGTGCAACCGCGAGTCCGGGTAATACACCAACGGCGGTCTTCCCGGGAACGATTTTGTGAGTGGAACGATGTGGTTTGCATCCTCTGAATGCTGGAAAAGGTTGTTTCTGCGGCCCGGAATGATCACATCGTCCACATCTTTGACGTTTACCCCGCCATCGGGCTTCTTGAGCTGGTCCTTGTGCGGAACCAACGACCGGTTGCCCTGGTAGTTGTAGTAGAACGCATCTAGCGACACGTTGAACACTCCTGTAAGCTTTGAAGTGATCAAATTGTCCAACTGGAGCATCACCTGCGTGTTCTTCCGGAAAAGCGACCCGTACAGCGACACGTCCTTCTGCGTGAACGTGTGCGAGTCCCTTCCGGCCGGCTCCGGTGTGCTGGACCTCCAAACTTCGTTTCCATCAACATAAACGTGAATTAGTCGGTCGAATTGGATTCCTGCAACCCACACGTTCAATGTGAGCACAACCTGGCTGAAATTCACGCTGGCCGGCGGTGGCACGTACTGTGCAGTCGCGGGAAGACCCCACGAGTTGCCAAAAGTAGAATTTAGCAAGTGCTGCTGGTAAACTGGCTTGCCGTAGTCCAACGCTGGCAAAACTGGAATTTCGATAAACTCATGAAGTTTTGTACCGTTTTTGAGTTGCTTGAAGTATGGAGAATTGACCTCTGAGAGCAACCCGTGTGCCTTGTTGGTATTCTGCCAGGTTTTCCCAGCCATATTGCATGGCCTTGACGGTTTCAAGTCTTTAACCAAACGATGCGGTAAAAAGCACAATACCATCATAAAAAAGCACATCCAAGCCCAATACCAGAGCTTTGTCTTCTTGACCTGGCCTTCAGCATGCCTTCTAGAACCATCTATGCCCTCATTGTCCCTTATAAAAGCCTGCTTCTCTGGGTCAATGTCCTCATAATGTCGATCTGCCAATTTCCCATCTTCCCAGTCACTATAATCATTTGGTGAAATTTCACCCAATTGTTTGTTTCTATTCATTGCGTCATCCTGAAATTTCACGCTCCCTTGATCCTCCGATGCCAAATCTTCTCTTCTGTCGTCATTTCTGAACTTGGAAAAGCCAAGTTGAACTTGATTCCACAAAGACCACTCTCTCGCTAAAAATCCCTGCATTATGGATATTTCTCTCGGTGCAAAAAGCTGCCTCTGCACTCAAATGATACTGCTGGCACTAAGAGTTGAAACTACGAGTCTAAAGTCTGTGTAGTCATAAAACTATAACCCCAATTGAAGCAGCAATAGTTCAGTTGAAAGATAAACTGCAGCCAGGAAAATAAAAAAAATAAAAAAATGAAAGATAAAAAATATAAAAAAGCTAATTAATTGGGTGATAGATAACGATAATGCAGCCAGCAACTACAGAAACTGGCAATTATGTGTATTTGTGGCATTGTTTACCCGTGGAGTCCGGAGTTTGCCGAATAAAGGAGATGGTGCCTTTTTTTTTCTGTCAAGTGATGAGCATCGTGGTTGCACCCGTACACCGCAAACCCCACCCCAAAGGTGGCTGGAAGAGGTTTGTTGAAAACTTTAAAGGGTAGGCAAGAGTCTCATTTACAAATCCTTCAAAAGGTCAATTCACTTTGAGGGGAGCATCAGAATGTTCCAGAGCCTCAGAAAGATATTCAGCTCCTTCCGGTCTGAGGAGGAAGATAGGGGATACTCAAGAAGAGCAGTAAGTGGAAGGTGAAATTTATGCTTATTGGATAAAGCCAAGATACTAACTCCAGAAATATCCAGTTTTACAACTTTGTGGCATTCCTCGTGTCGTGTGTTTTGTTTTCATTTGTTGCACAAAAGCATAAAATGGTACTTTTGACAGATGCAGTTGCCAAAAGAGGATGAGTTGATGTATGAAAGTACGTAAGGGAATGAATCCGGATAAAGCCGGGCAGGCAAGTCGCATTTAGCCGGATTCGACAAGATAAGTGGAGGCAGGAAAGTACGAAGTACAAAAAATATAACATTACGGAGTGCATAATTGATGAGTGGATTACGCATGCTTAATCATGATATGCAGAGCAGGTTATTTTGGCATTTATAGAGTGCTCCTAAATATAAATACATGCATGGGTTATATACGGATAGTAGTAATCATGATTATTGATGTAGAAAAGAAAACGGACCCTTGTTGGTCTAAATCAAGTAGCATTTCTGGATTCTGAGCATTTCTGTATTATTTTGAGCCTTATTCGAGCATTTAAGCACGAGCATTTCTGTTTTATTTGAGTATTTTTCAGCATTGGTCCTTTTGGTTTCAGCTTTTTAGATCGGCCTTTTCAGTTCAGATTTTTCAGCTCCACCCCAAAAGCATACATCTAAAATTCAGGGGCAAAAAACGCGTCGGCGGAATTTCAATCAGAACTGTCCTTGAGCGAATTTGGGAGCAAATAGGCTTTTGCCATTTCGTAGGCGGTCCAGCTGATGGCGGTGGAAGGGAAATTGAAAACGATGCGGGGCTTCATGCCGCGCAAAAACGTTCGGAGTCCTTCCTTGCGGTACAGCAGCTGCGCTGCGGAAAAGAACCCGGTTGCTCGCGGGAAAGTCTGCGTCTGTAGCGCCGTCTTTATGCAGTCAAGCGGCGTGGTAACTGCGGCGGCAACTGCGCCCGATATGGCGCCCGACACGCAGTGCAACATTGGGTTGTAAATTTGGTCCGGGTTGATTTTAGAAGATGCGTACTCGTAGACGCCGAAGTTGATTGCCGCAAAGGGGATATTCATGGCCAAAGTTGTAGGGTATGAAATGTAAAAAGGGCGGAGGCGCTCCTTGCGCAACATCTGCGCAGCCACGTGGAACGGCGACGGCTTGTCGCACATGCCGCACGTCTGGATTATTTGCATGCGCTGCTTCACAACATCAAACGGTGTCATAATAGCGTCCGATGCGGTGGTAGCCGCAATTCCCGAAACGGACGCAACCAGCGGATGCCTCTCGTCTGTGATTAGTGAATTCTTCATTTTCACGTGATGGTTCACGTCTTGCAAATGCCGGCAGAGCGCCGTTTTGGTGGACTCGAAAACGTAGTAGTAGACGGCATGCGCAGGGCCTGCGCCGAGAATCACTGTTGAAATGCCGCGCCAGAGGCCGTATAGCCCCTCGGTTGCGGCAATGTGCGTGAAAGCCTGTATTATGCCCTCGCTGGCCTCCATCTGCGCAATCTGCATGCGCGTCTTGATTGCGTCAATCGGGTACATTACACTGTGTTCTAGAATGCCGGCGAATGCGCCCGCAAAGAGTTGCGCCAACACCGGCGACTCTTTCGGTAGCGCCTCGTAGTCCACCTGCACCTGCGATGCTGCACCAACCGCCTCTTTGCCATTTTCGTCGCCGTTGCCCACGCGTGCGTCTCCCTCCGGTGTGCCCTGCGCGCCCGCGCATGCGCTCGCCGATGCACTCACCCCAGGGTTTACCCCTCTGTACTGAAATCTCCGATACACCCTTCCAAAAAACGTTCCCTCTGGTGGGGCTGCCGGTACACTGGCGGCGTCTTGCTGGATAGTGCCGAATGCCATGGGGTGGGTTCTGCCCGATGCTTGTAAATTCTTGTCACTGGAAACCGCCCCGTTTTTAGCCGTTGCTCCAGCAACGGTCGATGATGATGTTTCGCTCATAATTATGTCCGGGACCTGAGACATTTCAGCCTCCGTTTGTGTATTTTTGTGTATCTTGCTGGATGTTTAAATTAGCGGGTGTAAAGATGGTGTGTAATCCCTATTGGAGGACAAGCAAATGCTGGCTGTGTCGATCTTCGTGATGACAGCTGAATCTGGGTATTCGGTATCACTTACTGGGTGAAAGTACTGCTGTTATAACAAGTTATGCTAAATTGGCTAAATAAAAAAAATTCCCTCGATAGCGGCGAACAAATAGTCAGATTTAAAGGGATACGGTGAACAATAATAGAAAACGGTTACTGCGATACTTATAAAAAAAAATAAAAAAAAATAAAAAAGATACATGCTTGACCGAAGTGGAAATTTTTTTTTTAATTTCGCTCAGGGAAAAAATATGCCTTTGGCCGCTATACGGAAAAGCTGCCAAGAGATGCGGCGCAATAGGAGGAAAAATAACTGACTAACTAAACTCGCTGACTATCTCTATACCTAGAGAAGAGGAGGTGGGGGATATCTACGCAGAATTTCAATTTCATCTCTTTAAATTTTTATTTTTATTTTTTTTTTTTAGAAATTCTCCGCTGTTGCGTTTCTTTACGCCTTGGACCCGAGTCGCGCTGATAACATTATCTTAGTAATTAATTCTATTGCAAGTACTCCCAGATTGCTTAGATATGAAGACCGCAACTTCCAGACCAATCACATCATCCTCTGAAGGACCGGGCTATGCAGTTTGTATCATAAAGCAATGTGCAATATTCCCGAATTTGCCGTTTTATACGAACTTTAGAACTTAGTTGTTGATTCAGCTCCGGTCGAACGATAAGCCCGAGCTACAAATCCACAATGTGGTTTTCATTGATAGTCCCCGCAGCCCACTCACTACCCGCTTTCATCCCCGAAATATTGTATTTGTTGTATTTGCGAGGGCGCGAATTTATCCAATCTGAATACAGCACCAGAATTTTTTAGTCTCAATAGAACCGAATCTCCACCCAAAGAAAGTCTTTGAAATCTATGTTTGTTGTACGGATGTAGCTGCACTTCTGGTTCTAGACCGTTTTAGGCAACTACTTGATGCTTGGACTCCAGATCTCCAATTCCCCCTAAGCAATCCATTCTTATGTATAAAATGTTGTATTTTAGCACCTACGATCCCACGTCGCATAGAAATCAGCATTTCTACATTTATAGTTAAAAATGATAGCCTGTTGGTTTGTATGCTGTATTTCAGTCTCACAATTGGCCTAACTAAGGCTTCGAGCTTGAGAACATATAAACAAACAGCACATAAGCTTTAAAAAAGTGTGTTTTATTAAGTAAATCCTACGAATAAACAAACTTCCAAATAAAAAAGTGTGTTGTTGCCCGAGCAGCATTTGTTATGGTTTCAATAACAAGAAGTACCAATTTCCTTACCAAAAGATCTGGAATCTATGTCAATTGTTTCTCTCTTTTGTCAATTGTGCTGGTGTGGAATAGATGTTTTTTAAAATCAATGACACACAAAGCGCAAAAATAGCTGTTTCACTAGAAGTGTCAATCATTCCATTATATTCGACACCGTTCATCCACTCGGACCTTTTGAACAGTTTTGGGTGTAGGGCAGAAATAAGCAGTCCCGCATTTAAATTGAAAGTACGATTTGTATATATTTCACAAAGATTGTCTTATTTCATACATTCATTTCATCCGAGCTGGATGACATTATGCATAGGTTGTATTGTTTATTCTTATTGGCCAGTTCATAGTATATGCTTAATTTTTATCATTTTCGTATCTCTCTGTTATTGATATAGAGATCCATCTGCAATACTAAAATAATTTTTGTGCTTTAAGTCAGATGCGGGGTGCGGCCGGTTACTAAGGTGCGGATAAGAGGGTAAAAATATAAAAGAAAAAAAATGAATGTGCCGGTCAGTATTTTCACCACTTCAGCTTAGCATACATTTTTTATTTCAAAAAGTTTACACCTTTTTCGCCGACATTCATCTATTTAGTTGCGCCAAATTATACATTAGGAATCTGAAAAAGACCAAGGGAATTACTGCATTTCTGTGAGTTTACCGTTAGCTGATATGAAATTTGGAGAATGGGATTCCGGTATACGACGTGCCTTGAGTCTGATGACTCTTTGAGAGATGATAAAGCTCTCCAAAAAAAAGTATACTCTGCTTATCAGCATGAAATTCGATTAAATAGATATCGGTCAACAGACATAGATGGAGATGATGATGTCTATGAGTTGGGAGGTGATGATTATGGTGGAGTTGCCAATGACGATTCTTCGTTGAGCGATGATACTGGATCAGAAGGTAATGAAAATTCTGGAGAGGGTGCAATTGGTGGTAATCCCTACCGAAGGGGAACATCGATCGGCAACAGAAACCTTTCTCGTCTTCCTGTACCGTTTTACAAAAGGCATAAGAAGTATAATTGCCATGGAAAGCCGTTAATATATGTTTGCTCACATTGTATGACACATGTTGCATTATCAAGCTATATAGTTTCTGATTGTTATCAAGGAGGTCTAGGAAATGCCCTTCTGATCTACAAGATTGTTAATGTCTTTTGTGACAGAAGTAATAATCGGCAAATGACCACAGGAACGTATTGCATATGCAATGTATCATGCAAGCAATGCGGTCGATATTTAGGCTGGAAATATCTAAAGGCAATTTCTGATGAGCAAAAATACAAAGAAGGGCTGTATATCCTTGAAACGGGTGCAGTCAAACAGTTATCACCATCTTAGTGTAAGATATGGTTCCGTTTAGATATCGTGTATTCTTTCTTGGGATTTTTAAAGCATTAGCAAGCATTTGGATCTAAGAATTGTCTATGTTCTTGTGACATTTGTCCTTTCATATCTCGTTAATCTTTTGTCTTGCCTTTTTGGTTCGAAAAGTATTTTATTTGATCTATTCATCGTTTTCGGCACATTGATTTCGGTGTCGCTACGTTTTCTTGGTTGGTTATTGGGTCTTTTGTTCTGTTCTCTCTTCTTTTTTTATTTCTCTCTTCTCACGCATCTCTGGTTTTATATGCATGTCCGTCTATTTTCTAGAATATGGCTATTTACAAATGATATATATGTATCTTTCTATCCGTCACGAAGCCTGGAGCTTCTTTAAATTCATCCTCTCTTCTTTTCTTTTCTTTTCTGTGCGCTGGCGAAGCTTTTCTTGTCTTTCGTGTTTCTTTTGCAGCTTCAATTCTTTTTTTTCTTGTTTAGAGATTTGCTTCTTTATCACAGGCGTCACCTTAAACGCTAGCTTCTCTGTTATTTCTCCTTCCGTTTCATATGTTGCCCCCACCTCTTCCAACAATTTCTTGATATTGTCCGACACGAAATTCCTTCTTGCGATTTCGGCATCTGACATTTCTTCTCCATTATTCATTCTCTGTGAGCGAAAGAAGTTTCCTTTCTCATCAAATATTATGCAAACTGGCTCGCCCTTCTTCAATTGACTTGTTATTTCGTGCCTTTTTTGGCCCTCGAGATCATTCGTCTTGATCTTCCAAGACACTCTCACTACTTTGAAGTCTGCACCTCCATTTTCCATCAATATTTCTCCACCTAAAGATTTTGTCTTCTTTTTCCCCTTCTCCTGTTTCCTAATTAACTCCGGATGTGTGATGAGTAAACGCTCGCGGACCTTCTCTCCTAAATAATCCGAATACGCCTTTCTTGCTTGTTGGCGACCAACAATGCGAACCACCGGTAATATTTCTTCACTCAGATCACCTATTCGTTTCCGTAAACGTGATACCAAAACAAGACCCTCTTCATCAAGATTAAGCCTCTTACAGCACTCCAATATGCTCGTTACCCCCATGTCTTTACCATCCTTAATAAGCTTTATGAGACCCTGTTCATTGATTCCTTTCACTTGGCTAATCACTACATTTGCTGCTTCCCTATCCCGTGACGTACCACCAAAAAATAACTCCCTACTTCTCTGTCGTCCAAACATTCCACGCTTCTTTCCCTTGTGGTTCCAATAGGATTTTGAATAGCTCCTAAATTGTAATATGTTGAAAGCATCATCGTACGTCTTGATCTCAGCTCTCTCTCCAAGTTTCGCTATCAAACCGTATACACATCGTATAGTGTTACAACGCATCTGATCACGATCTTGCGTACTTGAAATACCACCTTTATTGTGACGTACTTTTTGTGATTAATGGTGTTTATTAAGTTATCACCGTCTTAGACGCAACGAGAAAACATTAAAAAAAAGCATGTCCCTCCTCCTCCGAAAAGCATCCTTACCTTTTCCCCGAGGAAATTTCCCCGTTATCAGAAAAAAAATATCAGGCGTTTGGTTTATTCTTACATAGTGAAAAAGGAAGATGGGTATTTCCAAGTGGCTTCGTTCTGTCTTTCTTGCATTCATCTGATCCTCTTGAAAACGTTATAACATTTACAAAAGTTTACGACTTTGTCTATCACTGATATCTTAATTAATTACAACTTTTTTGTGTTCCTGCTAACTACCTTATGCGCACACCATCTTACTTTCTGGAATACCGGCATATTCATCGTACTTCATCATCAAATTAATATTTTGAAGGCATTGAGTTGCAGCACCCTTAAGCAAATTATCAATTGTTGCGACCACTGCCATCCTATCCTTTTCCTCATTCACACTGAAGCCACCTACAACAACACCATGTTTTCCACTAATATCTTTCACGTAAGGTGTATCTTTGATGACAGAAATCATTTTTTCGTTTGCATATTTCTCTGAATACAGTTGGAAAGCATCTTCTGCTGTCAACTTCTCCTTCAAAGGAATGTTTATTGTCAAGGTAATTCCTTGAAACCATTGACCAACGTGTGGCATAAAAGCAACCTTCTTCCCTAAATGAAAAGATATTTCTTTTTCATGTGTGTGGTCTGTCAAAGCGTATGGGACAAGATTGTTATTCAAAAACGACACATCATTCTTCTTCGAAGGCTTTGTTCCGGCACCGGAATAGCCAGAAATGCCAAATATGGAAGGACGCCCACCAATATATTTAAACACGGGATTAATTGCAATCTGAGAAGCAGTAGAATAGCAACCGGGGTTGGATATTCTTGTGGCTTGAGCTATCTCAGCTCTATTGCTTAATTCTGGTAATCCATACACCCATTTTCCTGTCGTATCAAATCGGCCATCCGCAGAAAGGTCAACGATGTGTGATTTTCCAGAGTTTCCAGCATCAATTGCCTGGACAAACGGAGAGCACACACCATTTGGCAAAGCCATCACCCAGACATCAACCTCCCCACTTTTTTCGATCTCCTCTATGTCCACTGGTGATAGGTTCTCGTAGATAACTTCACTTTTGTCGTATCCTTCAAGTTTCTTTCCCTTCAAGTTTCTGGATGAAACATGGGCAACTTCCAAGTATGGATGTTTATTGATCAATCCAATAAGATTTCTTCCAGTGAATCCTCTGGCTCCGATCAATCCGATCTTTCCCACATTATGATTTATTGTCTCACGCAACGGTTGTGTGGAATATGCTCGATGTCCAATACATGCCGAAATTTTATTTTTCTTTGCTGCAATTTTGTTCCCAGCCAGCCCAAGAGAAAAAGTTGAAAAGCTACCAGTCTGTTGTCCATTAAATACACCAGACCCCTGTTCACTTGCAGTAGAGCATTTTTTATAAAATGAGTCAATAAGAGAGCTGATATCGCCAACGTTCTTACAGCCATACCAGTACAAGATTTTTCCATCCTTTGTATATGAACCGTCGGCTTTGTTGAAATGCCAGGCAGTATATGGATCGTCTTCGTCAACTATCCAGTAAAGTGAAGGATAGTCTTTTTTTATTGCACTGAACACGTTGTCTGTAACGTTATTTAGCCAGCCAGCCTTTGAAGCGAGAAACTTGTCAAGACGTGGAATCGTACTATTAAACTCGTGATCGTCACACACAATAGCCATGACATCCAAGGGTTCATCGCCATATGCCTTGAAGCTCATTTTTTCAAGCTCGGTTAGATAGTTTGCAACAGAATTCTTCCCAAACTTAATCTCTGGATCCCTCTCTAAAGCAGAACGGAGCAAGTCAGGCTGAGAGAAGTTCTTCAAAGTCCGCTTCGTAAACAACTTGTAACCGCGGCGAATTAAAGTTCCTGCACCTGAGTCAGTAAATAACTCTTTCTGAAGATCATCAACATTGATAATTGCCACGGAAGAGCTTCTTGGAAGATATGTAAGAAGGGCTTTGATTTCTTTGAGCTTTAACTTCGTTCCATATTTCACCCACTTCTGTTTCAAAAGATCTTCATACTCTTCATCAAGGTTTATAACCGATATTTTCTCCTTTGTGTTTCCGTCAATTATTCCACCTTTTTCATTTAAGTACACAATCTTCAATGGTTCAAAAACTCTTGCAATTTCTCCAGCTGCAACATCTGCATTAACATTCAATATCTGACCAGACGGGGTTTCAGCCATAGAAGTCAAAATTGGCAGAGCTCCAGCGTTAATTGACGCCTCGATTGGCTCTTTATCTACACTGGTTATATGACCAACAAGTTTATACTTCTCTTTATCCAGATATTGAGCCTGAAAAACACCCCCCGTTATTGGTCTAGCCCTGACGCCCATTTTTTCCAATGCAGTCACAAGTCTGAGGTTTTGTTGCAAAAAGCACCGTCTGACCACAGCCATTGTTTTTGTATCTGTAATTCTAATACCATTAGAATATTCAGGTTCAACACCCTGACCTTCTAAAATTTGGTTGATTTGTGGACCCGTTCCATGAACTACAATGGGATACAATCCCAAGTGATAAAGGAACGCCAAGCATGATGCTAACTGTGGGAGTTGTTGGGTGATAATAGCACCGCCAACTTTAATCACAGCAAACTGCTGTTGGGAAACAGAAGTGAAATATTTCAAGTATTGTTCAACTTCTCTTTTGGAACCAATGTTGTTTAGGAGCTGGATCACTGTAGATCTGGTTGAATAGCACCTAATTGTTGAAAGAGTATTTTCAGGAATGATCTCCGATGTGTATATCATTGGCCTGTAAGCCTTTGATGCTATTTTACAGATCACACTTCTGGCTAGAGCATTTCTAACCGTTAGTGGTGTGTACGGCATTTTGTTGAGGAAGCAAATGTCTATACGAGGGAGTGAGAGGAGAAAAGAAACTGCGAACCGGAAATTTTGAATCGAAGAATTGTGAATGCTTAAGTATTTCTATGTGCAAAGATTCTGATATTTATAGTAATCTAGTTGTGACTAATTGAAATTGTAGAAGTCATGGGAAAAAATTTTTAAAACAATGCGAAAAGGTTGGATAAATCATGAAAAAAAAATTCACATAAACTTCTTTCCTCTTAAGCGCGTTGCCCGAACAGGTAATTTGCTATACTAACCGCCAAAAAATATATATATATACATTTTACATACCTATGTCATTTATTCAGTTTATAGGCTATTTTGAATGTTGGTGTAGTCCATGTGTAATTTGTTCTTCAAATATCATATATTCGTTTCACACATGTTACTTCTTTGTTCTTACCCCCATTTGATCCTAAGGCATCCCAAATAAGGTACTCTGAAACAGTATGTCATAAAAGAAGACTGTCGTATAGCTTTATTATAAGTTAATAAGAGCCTAGTAATAAATATAGGATGAAAGTTGCTGAGATATGGATAGTCTAGTTTGTTTCTTTTCGTATCAGATTTGCCAGACATTTCATCGACTTACCTGCATCGTTAATTGTTCCAGTTTCGCCCACCAATTAGTTTTTATCATAAATTTAATTTTTGATTTTTTGTTGTTAATCGGTTCGTAAGCATTATTTCATCCTTGCACCATATTATTCGCGACCAATTATGTTTCTACCTCTCTGTGGGCTGACAGAATTCTTAAACCAGATGTCCTCTATTACTGTACATTCCAGGATGATCAAGTATGGGTTAGACCAAATATATTGCCTCGAAGGTCATGCAAATTTTGGTTTGAGGTCATGTCTGATGAAAAATTCAAGGGGGCGACTGCACAAGAGCAAATGATAGAAGCTGCAAGAAGAAATAATTTGGATCTTTTTAAGTCCATAGAAAATCAATATGGAGAGAAGCCGGAGGAGTTCATAAAATTATTAAATACCGCTACCGATGCAACTGGAGATTCAGCTCTTCATTTATGTTGCAAATATGGCTGTTACTCTGTTATGGACGAAATCATAGATTTAGATGGTGTCAACCTTGATATTAAAGCCCCTGTTACCGGTGATACACCTTTGCATTATGCCGCTAATTACAGTTTCTCCGAGCCAGAATATGCACTATTCTTAATTCAACAACTGATTGAGGTTGGTGCAGACCCGTCCATAAGAAACAAAGAGGGACTTAAACCGCTGGACATAATTGGTGGTTCCAATGACAAAATTCGGAAGGTGCTAGAAAGTGCGGAGTATGCAAAAGCTGCTGAGCACATCGGTGAAATTGTGCAGGATGTTGATGATGAAGATAACGATGATGATTCGGTTGAGAATAATAATTACAAATAGAATAATTACAGAAGATTCACGGTTTAGAAAAGCAAAGTGAAATGAAACTACTCGAATTTTACTGAAACAGAGTGTTTGTCTAGTTAGAAATATATGCATATCCAATTGTCAATTTTGCATTAGCTTTCTCCTCTAATTGTAAAATCATCGATTGTAGATTCTCCCCAGTTTTTGAATATCTTCTTGGCTCCTTCTTTGATTTTCCTAAGCTCTTTGATACTTCCTTTGAAGTTGGAATATGTTTTAATGTTTTCAAAACAGTTTGAATTTAGTTCAGCTACCCTTTCAAAAAGAGCTTCCCGGCATAATTGGCTGCTTGCCTCCTTGTTAATATGTTTTTTTGACGATCTTCCGTTTAGTACACCCTTATTTATCACTTCCAACATATTTGGATACACAGGTGAATAAACCAATGATGTGGCACATGCGTTCAGGGAGTTATTCAACTTAAATTGATAGGGGAAATCGGGTAATTCAGTGGGGAGGATTTTAAATGCGTGGAAATAATCTTGAATATTAGTCTCAGATTTGTCTAAATTCAACCGATCACTAAAGCATCGTTGCACATCTACAGGGCTGATGCTTTCTTCTGGAATCACAATGTATTCTAAGTAAAACTGGTACCTATATGCTGGATCAATAAATGAAAAGGTTGTTGAGTTTAGTAAAGAAGTAAATTGTTTCATGCAAAGTTTGTCCGAACACGATTTTGACAAAGATTTTTGCGAATCTCTTCTTCCAGGTTTCGTTCTTACTAATCCTTTTCTATTGAAGAATGATCTCCCTCTAATTGGTTCGAGTCCGCATTTTTCATCTTTCCAATCAACATTGCTACTACTCCTAGAAGAAATATTTTCTAAAGATGCATCCCCACATGGGGCCTCTGTAACAAACATAGCGAGTTTAATTGTACTATCCCTCAATTGAAAAAGGCCATTCCTATTTTGCCTTAAAATTTTGCCACATCTATCATTATCACTGCAGTCGTTTATCCTCTTTATATCCTCTAAGAGAATCAAATTAAAGAGTCGAATTGACAAAATCTCTGCATGCATATCATGAAGTAGACGGCCCCTGGATTGGGTATGTATCTTTTCGGCAGGTAACACTTTCAACCCCGTGGTTAGTGTCAACAGATAAGTTTGTGGCATCGTGTTTGTTTTCCGTTTCTTCAACGTTTTTTCCACTGTTTTACCTTGTAATGCAACTATTCCTGATAAAACGGTATATTCGTTTGTTTTTGGCAATGCATTCTCAAATGTTGATTGACTCTTAGTTCCTTTCAAGGTTAAAGGATCATTGATAAAGTTCAAGACGCATTGCGCAATTTGATTTCCTTGCTCTATATTTGAGGGATCATACACTTTCCATGGGTCAACCCTCATAATAGAATAATTCCCGCTAAATTCTCTTATATTCAACTATGCAAATTCATATCACAATTACGTGAAGTAAAAAAAAGATTTCTTGACATGACTTAACGTTTAACAGGGAAATGTTGATAAGCTAGGGTAACTTCAAGCTAAAATATTGGATGCAATTTATTCGTAAAAAGTAATGCGCGAGCCCGGAATCGAACTGGGGGCTCATCGATGGCAACGGTGAATTTTACCACTAAACCACTCGCGCATCTGCGAGTTTTGTAAGGGGTCTGCTTTAGTTTGAACCTAAATTATTTTAGATTATGTAAGTCCAAAGTGATTTGTGTGTTTGTTTTGCAGTGTTGAATCAAACCACTAAAAGATGAAGTATTGTATGTTGTAAAATAGT
>ERZ746981.281-NODE-281-length-27673-cov-15.468148_pt1 | contig 27673 bp, 14 predicted proteins | sample MGYA00374948_ERZ746981 | MGnify/ENA primary metagenome ERZ746981 (study PRJEB28757, sample SAMN06711160) | food metagenome | host: microorganism | place: China:Harbin | collected 2017-01-30 | study: EMG produced TPA metagenomics assembly of the Analysis of...
TACAATTGTCTGAATCTCCCCGACTGCTAGGTTCTTATTAGTTCTATTAAAGAAGGAGTTTGATAGCTAAAGCCCGGAAGAAGCTCATAAGGTCTCTCTTAACTCCGACATATTCATTGCGAGTATAACCTACGTTCAGTTCTCTTCTTACGCATAAGCAATCTACAGATCCGATACAACAAATGCCTCATTTGCAAAATATATCATAAATACACGCTACATTCTTATTTCTTTGTCCTTGCAGTAATCCATTTCACCATTGCCTGATCTAATATGATTGTGTCACTTTACCTAACACCGATCGAAGAGGTTGTCAGATTTAAAATAGCAGACATAAATACTGATCATTTAGCAGTGATCAAATATCAGTACTTACAGAACTGATGTAGAAACATTTGTTTTCTAAGACTCCAGTAATTTACGTTGGGTCATAGAAGTTGATTAAGCTATTATGAAATGAATATATTTAAAAAAAATGCTAAAGATAAAAAACACAGAAATTGTTTGTGGCGATAACACGGTAAGGTAACCACAAATACGCAAAAACAAAAAAATCAATCTGCAGATATACCAGGAATCTTAATTCTCTTTGCCTTATTGACATAAGCGTTGTACGTTATTTCGATAATCTCGTTGGAAGGGAAACGCATAAAAGGAATATCCGAAGAGGATGATGCCATTAAATACCCATAAAAAACTCTAATCACCGTCTCATCTGCAATTATTAATATATCATTATCTATCCTTCCAACTTCTAATATCAAAGGCTCCAATTTAAGAGCCAGATCATGATAACTTTCCGCTCTAGGATACCTATGGTGGTATGGATCCAATTTGTGGTGCTCATAATCTGACGGATACTTTCCTTTCAAAGTTTGATCAGTTAGGCCCTCAGAATCACCTGGATTAAGCTGATTTAATTCTGACCTGGGCTTCACGACAAGTCCGGCTTCTTTAAAAACAGCGGCCGCTTGCATTGTTCTTAGCCGGGTAGAGGTCCAGATTTCTAAGTCTGGAGGGAATCCCTTTCCTGATCGTGTGCTATTGAAGTGACGAAGCAACGCATTATACATCTTGCTTATGTATTCAGTTCCTGTCTTAGTTAATGGTGGATCACTTTTAAACTGAAGCTTATTATTGGAACAACGAGCAAAATAAACGGAACCTGATTTAAGACGAACATTCATTATGTAAAATATTATTTTTGTTGTTAAAAAATCATGTTGTAATTTATTAACAAGAACTGTACGTCCCAAATTTCTCGACTGGATCCATGTAAAATCTTTCCTCGTTAATGATTCAAAAGACTTCGACATTTTACCAACTTTTTTTGTATAATCTAAAATTGCCAGTTTCTCTTCCCAACCCTCATAATCGGGAGATTTTGTGGCCTCCCTAATATTAGATTTGAGAAGTTCATGATCATCAACAAGACTTTCAATAAAGACAGTCCTAATATCATGCCTTTTCATTTTCAAAGCCAAGTCAACCCTTTCATCTGAATTACCATTAACACTGTCAAAGATAGCCACTTGACCTCTGTCATTCTTGAAGAAATCAGTCATTTCACGAACGACAATTTTGCGTAAACATTGTCTCTGCTCTTCAAGCTGTCCTTCAGATAGGAGACCATCGTTTTGTGTTCCAATATAATCCCGCCTATAGTCCTCAAAGTGAAAAAGATTGGTCCGGACACCTAACCAACGAAGATAGCGGCATATACCAATTGCTAAGTTTGTCTTTCCTCTGGCTGGGAGACCAACAAGAATAATACAAATAGATCCTGCATGAAACATTTGACCTGATTCTGTTGAGTACATCTGTCCGGGCGACACATGAAACTTGGATAAAGTTTGGTGAATTTCATCAACATCCTCCTGCCTGCTCTTTGTGCTAATAACATTTGATGATTCTGCGGATTGTGAAGATTGGTTGACTTCAGCAGCTGGAATCCACCTATGATTTGTCCTTGCGGAATAGTTACCCGGAATCTTGGGCTCTTCAATTTCAGCCACTTGGTTCGACATGCCTAAACTGCAAACAGTTAGGAACCGAGATAATCGAATAAATAATTTATGTGGGTATACGTGATCGAAGAGAAACACACAACCATAGTGGAAAAACGTGTGTGATAAGGAGGCGGTAAAATTTGGAGAAAGTAATGTGGGGAAATTTTAAAGAAAGGGAAATGGGGGATAAAAAAAAAATTCTCAAGTCGCTGGACAAGGAATCTTGCGGCAAAATCTACTCACCTTAATTTTTGAATTCTCCGGAAAACGCGGGGTAAACTAAAAGTTATAGAATTATGTTTTAGCGAATGCTAATCTAGATTTCAGTTGAAACTAATCAATGCTGTGTAAGGATGACTTATTGGCTTGGGAGGATAGCGTTTCCTGCTGTGTGAAGTTACAAAACTGAGAGACATAATAATAATCTATAATGATATCAATTTGGACTAGGAATCAACTTGTGATACAATCAATATGAAATTAGGATTCATTTTAAATTAAGATATACTATTTTGTTCTCTTTAAATTCCTTGAAAAAATATGAAGTAATAATTACATAGTATAATTTTTAGCGATACTCAGATAATCCTGTTCGCAACAGAAATACTCAGCGTCGCATCAATTCTTTGCGATTTGTACCCTTTCCAAATTTTTTTAAATCTGCGAGATAGAATAATACAGTGATTAAACCTAGGGAACGTAGCCCTGCCTTTTCTGAAGAAACATCGCTCAGGGGTAATACGTATTTTTATTCTATTTGACAACCTTCAAAAAAGAATCCGCATTCTATTTATGAATTTATAAAAAAAAAAAAATTGCACAAAATACACAAAACTTATGAAGTAAAAGGCAAGATAGGCATGCTTAAGTTATTTATATTATAGTCTAATTTTTGTCTTGACCCCAGATCCCCGATAAAGTAAAGTCATTCCAAAATCACCTAGTTTCACATCTAATATCGCTTGCGTATCAATATCAAGTTCTCCATTTAACGCATCTCTTAAAATATCGGCACCTAACCCAGATCTGACGATTGTAACAGATATTCTTGGCGTTTTGTATAGTCCTGGAGGTACTATAAAACCTTCTTCCTGACTAACAAATCCTAGAGTCGTTCCATCATGGGATGCCTTGGCATTAAGGATGACAATTGCTATTGCATGATTTTGGACCGGATTGTATACAGTCAGTTCAATTTCTGATGAAACAATATGAATCGTCGAGTCCACAATAAAAAGTGATTGACGGTCAACCTCAGACAAAATTGGACTTTTTGGACTAGCTTTGCCCCTTGAAATTTGGGGAACAGACAGAGTCAACTTCAAACTTTCAAGAAGTTTTGATAATGATTCAGATTCGGGGGAAGCTTTATCAGGAATCCCTTGGATCTCAACCTGCGGGGAAATCCCAGAAATATATTTTCCAACAAACTCTTCTATTCTCATTTTACCTACTTCAGAATCACTTTTCAAACTCATGCTCAACCTTAGATTTGTTGTCTCATCCGACCCATCGTTTAAAGAAAATTTCCTCACTCCTATTTTAGATATAACCGACTTCAAATATAAAATTCGAAATTCAAGCCATTCAAAGTTATTCTCAATAGTAAAATTATCTTCGGTTTTTAGATTGAGGTCCAGATTGAGCGATAATGTCTCATGTGAAGAATCCACAAATGTGACTTGATTTAGACTAACTTCAAATATATTAAACATATCTGTAACATTCGCAAAATTGCCCGGAATACGTACGGCGTTTATTATTGGCACCTCTCGGAACACTGTACTAAAAGTAGGCATACTCAATTCAAAATCGATATTATTCCTAACTTCAAACTGCAAGTTTTCACCATTAAAAAATCGTTCTAACGTTTCCCCAAGATTTTCGGCTTCGTTAATATGCAAAGATAATTCATCCAATGATGTCATAAATGTAGAATCAACCAGACTATATGAACTATTGCACCATGAGGGCAAGCGAAACTGGCACAACAAATTACAGTCACTATCAACGTCAAAACTACCCCTAATCCTCGGTATATTGAAATTAAAGCGTGCAAAATTATCATCAAGTGATATGATCGGGTCTAAACTCAAAATCAAATCGCCATTATCCGGTCCAAACAGAATTTTTGTAATAGAAACATCTTTCACAGGATTTTCCTTTATCTTAGAAAAGAAAAATTGCCCTGAAGTTACAAAGAATTTCAGATTCAATGCTGTTAAAAACTTACTTAACCAATCTATAATTTGAAGATTCTCCGAAAGTGCTCCAGATATGTATAGGGGGACAAATTTATCTTCTAGAAGTTTATTGACATAATAGTTAATTGGTGTCAAATCATTAAACTGACCTTGGTACCTTTTTAAAAGTTTGTTCTTTAAGGAAATTTTGTATGACACATTAACTTTATGAGATTCATTGAGACTCAAATATTCGATAGGGTACGTTTCTGCAGAAATCAAGCTTGATGTACCAGAAAAATTGCTGTTGAATTTTAAACCGGCCTTCCATGGTAACTTCGGAATACCCTTAAAAGATAAAAATGAGAGTTCTTTGCTTTTTGGAAGATTTAGAATAGCTGTCCCAAATAACGGAGACCCTAAATCATCTGTCCCTAGAGATATATCCGATACGTTTATGCTATTCTCAAATTGTGTAATAATTTTTGTAAGATTAAAAGCGGATATTGGATATCCAAATTTAATCGCATGCTTATGATAAAATGTGCTGTCAATGCGAGTGGAGACATGAAGAAATGTATGTGCTGGGAATGTACGCTTCTCAAAGACATCGTTAATGTAGTTTGGAAGGGTGTCATAATCAAGTTTCACTTGAACATTCGTAAAGCAAATTTCATTTTTTTTTCCTTCTTGAATATTGATTTCAAATTCCCTCTGACCTTTAGGTATAACAACATTTGCAAGATGTATTGATGAAGAGGAATCATCGGAAATATATAATTCGGTAATATTTCCGATATCAAAGTGTATGCTTCCGATCAACCAACCCAACCCAAGAAATCCAAATTTCACAGAGGTAGCATTAGCTTTACTGTAATCAAACGTAAATGCAGTCGATACATTAAGTAGAGGAATTGATGAATTGAGATTCACTGATACAGCCTTCATGTCAATATTTGTGACAAAAGCCACATTCTGGATACAATACTTGAGATCATAGACAAACAACGATATAATTCCTATGATAAAGAACAACAACAAAGTACAGGCATACAGACTTTTAAATTTCCATATGCCGAAAATAGATCCATCATCAATTCCAGTACTTATTGATCTGTAATTTACCAAACTTCCGGCATCTAATGTTGGTGATAAAAGCGGCTCCAGCTCACTTTCGTATGAGCCAGATGAAGTCAAAACCTGGGGGAATGACACAAAGTTGTCGTTCTGTTGTGAAGTGTGAGACTCATTCATAACTTTATTTTGAGAATATGTATCATTTCAAATTAAACGTGGAAAGGGGCTTGAGGCTGTAAAATGTTTAATTTATTTGATAAAATAAATACAGATACCTTATCAGCAAAGGTAAAGGGCAATCAGCCGCACTGTAATTTTCCCCCACACACATGTAGTCAAAAAAAAAAAAGGGGAAAAATGGAGATGAAGGACTAAGCATCTACACCGGTGGGCCATTCTTTGCAAAATATTATATAGCGTATGTATCCGAGATTGCATGCCACAATGCTGTTCAATCATCAATATTAATAGCGATAAGGCATATTTAACATGCATACTATTTCATAATGCCTATTGCTACAAAGAAACATCTGCTCGATATAACGAGGGAGTGAGAGTATTATTGGCCCACTAAAAATATATATATTCATACTTCATCTTACATGGAGAATTCAAAATTTAGAATCAAGTGCATTACTCTTGTCTAAATAGCAATCCATTATTTTTGCAGAAGGAGCCGCTGTTAATGGAATACTGGATTTCCACTCACCAACTTGTCTTATAAAAATATTTTGATCATCATAAGGAATTTTAGCATAGTTTTTGGCAATTTCATCTCTTAGGTACCTCTTCAATTCTGATGAAAAACTGAACTTCGGAACAATGCTTTTAAACGTGTGATGATTAATTAACGAATCAACAAAATCGTCAGAATCAACCTTTTTCTTTGAGACTTCCTGAACGAGTGTGTTCAACGCATCCTGATCATACTCAACATCGTCAAGCTCCGGCTTTTGATATATGAAATTGGAAACCAAGTTCTGATAGGAAGTTGCATTATTTGCAGTTGCATGACCTTGAAGATGAACGATGAGTTCGCCATGATGGTCCAGATTCACAATCTTATCTTCAAAATATTCCTGGACAGCTTTTAATGGTATAGTTCTTAGTAAATTCGAATCCTCTTCTCTTCTTTCGAAATCATAAAATCCAGACGCAATACGATTCCAGAAGCGTGATCGTTCTTCCCTAATATTCTTAACCTTCTGCAACTTTTTAACTATTAATGCATTAACATGCTTTTTGAAATCCTCCTCACTCAACAGTGCTAGCTTTCGACTTTCCTTGGCAATAAATTGCTTGATTCTCATATATAAGTATCCAGTTGGTCTCTCACTTTGAATTAAAAATCTTAGACCGAATGTAGTCCTGGTTTCCCTAATACCAGAGAAAACAACATATCCAAGCTGTTCTTTAGTTCTTAACCTGTCGAAAAATGGTTCATGCAAAATTTGAGCTATCAACTCTGCCATTACTCTGTTCGGGGCGTCCGAAATCATTCCTAGTTGTATGTAAACCTCAATACAAGAATTCACATTTTCAGGATCATCATTCTCCTTCAAATAATGGAACGCTTTTCCATCCGGCAAATTCAACGATCTACCTCTAGTATATTGCGATCTGCTCAAACTTACAGACTTTTGAAGTTTTGAAGAAACCATCCGACTTAAATCTTTTGCAGACTTCTTATCGTAGTTTCCAACAACCAATGTTTCAACAAAGCAAGTACTAAACAAGCTACTCACATAACTTCTTAGGTTTTCGAATGTGACTGCAGAGTATATCTCTAACTGGTCATCGACAAGCCAAGAGTTTTCATTGATTAAAGAAGAAATCATAGGACCAACCTGATTATAGGGAACGGTGTAGCCAAAATTCTTCAAATTTTTGAGTAACTTTTCTCTCAAAACATGGAATCTTGCTCTTCTAGTTTCATTCCACATTATATCTTCCAATGAAGGATCACTGAATTTAACCAATCTATCTACCAACGTTTCAAGCAAAATCTCCAACTTATCAGAAAAGCCACCAATCTCAAGACTAATTCCGTCTCTGGCGATTTCAAACTCATGCGACAACCCGGAAATTGATGCTAAATAAGAAATACTGTTTAAATCATCATCTAACACATCTAGAAACAAAGAAAGTAAAACAGATTTTAGTGGCGTTGATGTAGCGCCGGGAATATTAAACTTAAACTTGAGAGCAGATCTTGGGCCCCCCAATTTTGTATCAAATCTATACCAAATCTTGTTCTTTTTGTCAGCATCAACAAGTTTTGGATATTTGAAATCCATTTCATCTCCACTAGCTAAATTGAAATTTGTGGGGATAAACTTATTCTTAGGTGGCAATGTGTAAACAGGATCAAGATGTTCACCTTCATAATATATCTCTTTTACTTCATTCACGAGCGAACTGGATAGTTTATCTATACGATAATTTGTCCCATACCACCTTTCTTTACAGATTTCCATTTTTTGGTCTTCAAAACTTTCTTTAGCAACAAGCAGCACTTTAAAATTCGAGGGATTCAAGTACGAAGTATATTTTGAAATTAAATCAGGATCATATTCACGAACAACTGACAAACTTAAAAAATGCTCCGGAGGAATAATACCAGTCTCCAAATTTCCGTTTTCAGAGATATCTTCCTTTGGATCAGAAAGTCCAGTTTTGTAGAAATTTAAACTATGCAAATTGGAAGCCAATTTAGAAACAGTTGAACTAGCACCATACTTTTGTCTGAATTTGAAATTGAATTCAGACTGATCCTTGATCTCCTTGTAAATCCATTCTTTGGGTCCGTTCATTTGCAACATCTTCACATATTTGAAGACATCTTTTATAATATCATCAACGTGACTAATACCTTCTTTCGTCAGATCTACATCAATTTCAAACTCGGCAAATCCACTTGAAAGAGTCATAGCACCTGCACTTAAGCCAGTGGCCCATTTTTTCTCCTTAAAATTATAAAGGAGAGAGCCCTTGGATTCATGACCTAGAAGATGTGATAAATATCTACTTGGAATATATTTCCAATAAGGATCTGTATCCGGGACCGGAAAGGTTAACTCTAACGCACGCATTTCACGAATTGGTTTGGCTTTAACAATAATCGAGCCATCGAATTGGCAGTTTTTGAAAGGTGAACTTTTGTAGATCGGCCTTCTGAGATCCTTATTTACTGCTGGAGAAAACATATCAACTGCCCAATTGGTTAAAGTTTCAAGTGGCTCATTAGAAAGAACAACTAAACGCATTAGATTTGCTGAATATTTGCTACTATGATATTTGAGCAACTCTTGACGAACATCAATATCATTCTTGGCTGGTATCTCTCCCAAGGTTGATTTATTACCGGTAGAGAAACCATTAAAAGGGTGCTTTTCGTTGGTCAAAGATTTAGAAAGTTGATATAATCTCCAACTATCGTTCTCCAAATTCTTCTTGTTCTCAGAATCAACAGCATTGATTTCCCTATCTTTACCGCTGGATGAAAAAAGGGGACAAATAAAGAACTGGGCAAATCGGTCCAATGCACCTTTCAGCGCTTCATTGGCAACCTCAAAATAAAAATTTGTGTGTAGAGATGAAGTATACGCATTTGAGAAGCCAGAATGGCTCGAAAGATACGAGCTGTACTCATTTTCGGAAGGATACTTTTTCGTGCCCATAAATAGCAAATGCTCACAGAAATGAGCTAAACCGGGAAGATTCTTTGGATCATGAAAAGCTCCAGCATTCACATCTAAAGCAGCTGCAGATTTATCTGTCTCCGGATCGTGTATCAAAAGTGCAACCATTTTATTCGGGAGTTGAATTAACTGATACTTCCTGTCATCAATTACAGGTTGATCTAGATGATCAGAAATGACCGTGTAAGGATGATTATTTGGTGTAACCATTGTGGAGACTGTACGTTTAGGTGAAAGAAACTGTAGGAAAAACGCTAGAATCAAGAAAATACCGTAGAATAGGGATGTTAGCATATAACTGGTTAGGAAACGTGAATCTTGACCTCTCAGACTGAATGTCAATTTACATACGTCTCAATTTCAATAACTGAAAAGCGTGCAACGAGAGCTGTTTCATTTATCTTTACACAATAGATGAAAACTGTGTAGCAAGATAAAAGGAAGAATACACCAGGGTAGCAAATTAATCGAGGGAATTTGAGAGAAGAGGAAGTATACATTCGATTATAGTAGGAATAACAACCCCGACAACATTTGAAGGGGGACTGAGCGCGGGGATCCAAAAAAGAAGAAGAAAAAATAAGCCCGGCCAGTTGGGTCAATTTCTGACGAATGGATAAAGGAAAGGCGTAGAGAAAAAAACAAGTCAAGTAACGCTGTATATGACTTAAAATTACCTTTATGACGCAACTTACTGGAGAAATGATACACTACACCGTAGTAACGAAGAAATATTACTTATTTTATTAATAAAGTAGCGAAAAACGACTGGAACAATTAGATTAAAGACAACGTTTTAATTCATGTTCTAATAAAGCTTACAACTCTCATTTGTACATTCTAAACCGTTGCTACATATTCTTTATCATACCGCAAAGTCTCGTTATTTAAAGCCGAGAGCTTTTTCAAATATGTGTACTTGTCTCCTTTTATCATTTTTCCAATCCATTTTGCCTTATTATTGACAATTGCAATGCTCATCTGTTCGAGCACAGATTGTACGGTAAAATTGCATTCTCTTGGAAATCAGTTGTCAGATTAAAAATATTATTGCATCTATAGTGTGGATTATATGTCCAAATCTGCAAGTTGGACGCGATCAAAGAATAGCAAAGGATGAATAAGATTTAGTTTCAATAATACCTTGGGTGGAAGCAAATAAACAGCAACAAAAATGCTTATCAAATGTAGTACTACACAGTATCATCATCGAACTGCCATTTGCTCATCAATGGGTTAGAAGGAGCAATACGACAATATTCATCATCATCCACAGGTCGTGAATTAACACTATTACCCGAGAGCATACTTTGAATTGACAATCCGATACTGTTGAGAGTATTTGCAGGGGACCAACCGTCATACAATATATTCAAGCAAATGTGCCCATTTGAGTATATGTGTGGATGCACTGGGATTGGATATTTAGTATGTGTAAATTTGTCGTAGGATATGAATTTTACTTCTGGCGGATCAAATGGATATGTTGAGGATGGCTTCACCAAGAGTCTATACACCTGACTTTTAGGGTATATATCTGGGTTATCCAAAACACTGATGTCAATGTAAATGATTCTCATATCATCCTGAACTGGTTGGAGCAATTTCAAGCCTGCCGATGAGTCGAATGCTCGAATCTCCTTAAAAAGTCGTTTTAGTGCTGTGCGTCGTAATTCTGAAGATCCCATGTTGTATACAATGTAAACCAAAGGATCTCAAAAATGCCGATAAACATGAAATCTGCGTAAGCTCGTAGGAGTATTAAAGTACACGGGCACAAACCTGCAAAACCCCGCTGCTATCCAGAGAATTTTATCAATCCTAAAAAACAAAGGAAGTGACCTCAGTACACCATAGAAGAGAAGATCGATTTTCATCGACATCCGATCACCACAAAAAAGTATTTTTAGAAGCAGAACACAATTTACGAAATTTCACGCACTGAAGGCTAGAATATTTGAATTCGATGCAACCCGTACACAGCACAAAAAAAAAGCATCATCAGGATGAATCGTTGCTGAAAACAGGGAAATCCTAAATATAGCAGGAGTAAAAACTGATTCCGCACCTATTGCTATGGGGAAAATTTTTTTATTCTTTCTCGAAAAAATGTCAACATTGAATATCAGCAGTATTCGGGATTGTTTACTTGAAACCAAAATTTATATTTTCTCCTTCCCCTTCACATTCTGAAAATAAGGTGCAAAATTTAGAAACAAGTGCACCTTTAAAGCTTGAACCCTCGAAGCTAAAATATCTTAGACTTCTTTACCACCTTTTTTTTTCTTTCCCTCTATTTTGCTTCCTTTCTTCTCCTCCATCTAGGTTTTGCAGGTTTAAAGGGCAATCATTTTTTGCAATTAACAGATCATCATGAAGTCTACCACATTCGTTTTATCCGCCGCTTTGTTGACCTCATACATTGCTCCAGCTTTGGCTGACACTCCTCCAGCATGTGTTTTGGCTTGTGCTGAGAAGGTCGTGAAGAATTCTTCAACATGCCCAACTCTTAATGAGGTCGAGTGTGTTTCCGATAAGGAATACAGCAAGTTCCAGAGTTGTCTTTCTTCTATTTGCCCAAGCAGCGTTGCAAGTGATGCTGAGTCTTACTTCAAGTCTCTAGCTTCGTCTTACGGTGCTTCGGCATCCGGAAGTGCTTCATCAAGTGCCTCCGCCTCATCATCCGAGTCATCATCAGCATCAGCATCAGCATCAGCATCAGGATCATCATCATCAGCATCAGAAACAGCATCTTCCGCTGCAGGAGCTTCCAGCTCTTCCGATGTCTCAGCTTCATACATTGAGAGTAACGGCACTGAAACTCTTACAAGTACCACTTGCCCAGAGTCTACCACAACTGCCGTTGCAACATCTTCTGTCGCTCTTACTTCAGCCACTTCTTCGGAGGCTGCAGCTGCAACTACTGAGGCTACTACTGAGGCTACAACATCTGCTGTTCCAACTGTGTCTGCTGCCAACATTGCACCTGCAGCTAATGTTGCTTCTGGTGCTGCAGTTGCTGCAATTGCCGCAGCTGTCTTTGCACTCATGTAAGTTTGACGTTTACACACTTGCACACTTCTTTTTATTAGCAAGCAACTAAGGCATGCTTCGGATTGCCATTCATATTAGAGGCCTTCTGGGGTTGATACCCAACATACGTTTTTATTTTTTTTTTTAAACTTTCGCTCTTCTGCTGTCTTTATCTATTTCGTGGAGACGACGAGCAAGCATTATTGTTGTTACTTTTCATTTCATTTCGTTTCACTACTATTCTTTTTGTTAATATTATACATAATAAAAATAACAGTTATGCAGTAGAAAATGCAATCCGTCACTCATATGTGTATTTGTGCATCTTTATGGTGTGAATTGCATACACTTGTGATGTGTTTGTTACCTCCAAAGTTTGTGCCATTTCTACGCATAATAATTTTGAATTGGGAACGAACAAAAAAAAGACAATATTTAGCGCTAAAAAAATAGGTCAGGAAAAATAAATAAAGTCCAAGGTTTAATTTAATGTAAACAAAACAGGACGTCTGAAGCCTTAACAACCTTGCTTGCTTTGTCTTGGATAATATCAACCTTTTAACTTTGGCTCGAACGAAATTGCTTTAATATACAAAAATATCCATCCTTTACCCAGGTATTTCGTGCTGGAATAAGACTGACTCCAAATAAAGGAAAATAACAAAAAAAACACTTCTTACAGGATGCTCGACGCGCTACCTTTAGACCAATACAAAACAAACTACAGGGATATCATTCATGACCAGCCTTTAGAGTATGGAAATATGAAAGGGTTGGTTCTTGACAAAGACAGATTTCGTAGGGATTTTGATGACTTTGATGTGTTATTGAGAAAAAATGTTCCTGCTAAGTATAAAGGGTATTTCAATCCGCCAGGAAACGCGAAAATAAGTACCGACAATTTGGACAGATCTATGCTTGATGAACAAATAATGGATGACGATGATACAGAGGACATTGAATACAGGAGATCGTCTCCGTCAAAAATGACATACAAGTTGAGTCCGATCAAGAAGAGGAGCCATAAGAAAATTCCTTCCATCAGTATTAAAGACTCAGAGGATCTGAAAGCTCCAGAAGCAGACATTTTTCATATCTCTAAGAAGGAAGCGAAGAGACCTCTTCAGCAATTGAAAACTACAGATGGACTCGATTCGCTTGTTGAGCAAACATATCGATATATTGATGAGAATTTAAGGGGAGACACGCAGTTAAGCAATCTAGTGAGCGATCTGGTGCAAAGATTACGAAGTCTGGAGAGGAAAGAGCTCATCAGAGAGCAGCAAGAAAATGAAATATCGGTCGAAGAAAAGGATAATAGTAATTTGGATCAATCAGGCCGCTCACAACAGGAGTGGGTCGAACTCTTGAAAGTGTTTCAACAGAAATTGGCCAAGTACAAGTCTAAAAATTTATCGCTACGGTTGGAAATAGAAGGGCTAGAGGATAAAGTGAGAAGTTTAAAGCAATCTAATAATAACAATTCCGATGAGTTTGAGGATAGCGATGAGGAGTACATACAACTTCAGACAAAGCTTGGAAGAGCGAGAAAGGACCTAGCATTAATGAAGAACGAGTTGAGAGAGGTTAAATTGGAGAAAAGTGAAATGGAAGTCGAATTGGAAAGATTGACTTCGAAAGTGAGTGTGAAAAAAACAGAGCTAGAAGAATTGATGTCACGATTGAACACAAAAGATAAAGAATTAGAGAATACACTTGCCAAAGTAGCACAGCAAAAAGACATGCTAGACGAACTGGAAAAGAGTGTTGATCATGGTCCAAAGCAAGAGGAACAAAACAATGATGATGAAAGTCGGAAGACGGTAGAGACCGATATAGAGGAGTTCAAGGATGATCCCGAATTAAAAAAATTAAATGAAGAGATGGAAAGCCTCAAGGAGAAGCGGATGATGATTATCGAAAAGAGAAGAAAAGAATGGGAGGAAGCATCAAGAGCTACACAACAGAGAGAGCAAAGTAAAGTGGCAGGCCCTGTGATAAACATAAACTTCCCACCCGAGTTTTCTGACAGAATTGCTTCAAAAGTTACAGATGCAATTTTGACTCGTCACATGCAGAGGAAAGAAGAAGAGAATGCTAAGGAAGCAGAGAAGATTCCAGAGGAAAAGAAGAAGACTCCAAAATTGAAAGAAGAGACCACAAGTAAGGAATATGCACTTCCACATTTGTCGAGCCCAATGAATCTAGGTAAAGACTGCCCTGCGTGCGGGGAGGAAATATATGGGAAAGAGTTTGTCCCAAGGAAAAGAACAACTCGTCCATACTCTGCGGATGATGATATTCGGAAGTATGGCTTTCGAGGCAGTGCGAGGACTTGGGAGAATAGCAATAGCTTGAGGAGTAACGACTCATTATATAAGCAGTCTACATACGGAGCAGTTTGGTGAAACGAGAGAATGGCTGTTTGATAGCATAAATCGCCGCTACGTTTTACATTAAAGAGGGTAATAAAAATACATAGGGACTTACATGGTATTGGCCAGGTGGATATACACTGAAACAGAGTTGCAAAAAACAACAACACATGCACACCAGTAAATAGTATATGTAACATTAGCAGTTGAACTTTAAAAATTGCTCCTAAAACGGAGCAGACAACAATGTCTAAAAAGGCTCGTAAGCTTCGACCATCTGCTTGCTTCCGATATTTGCGTTGCAACATGCGGCCAGAACTACCACAAGATATATATAATTAGGTACATTATCTTAATAATCAATGCTTCCGTCCCTTCCTCGACTTCTTCGACCGCTTTTTGTGCTTTGATGTAACTTTCTCTGTGGTACTTTCTGCAGGCGGCTGGTTGGTTTCCTGCTTTGATTCTTCTTGGGCTTCCTGCTCTGAAAACTTAGTATTCGTCATTATGCAGCCTAATCCCTCCAATTTCACATCTTCAATCTTTTCATTGGCAGTTCCCGGATTCACATGCTTGGTCACCGCAGTTCCTCTGGGTCCCAGAGCATTCATAATTCGAGAAAACTCTTTAGCTTTATGCGTTCTAAGCGATAAACATATTCCAGTCACCGGATTGAAAAGTTTGAATTTTACGATTGGCTTCCTCTTTTCTCCACTATGGGTATATGTAATGCTAACTCTGGTATTTGCCGGACCAGATTTCATTAGCTGGACCGACTTCTCTATAAAGTTGTCTGCGCTTGAGAAATGTGTCATTAGGGAAAACAAGTGCAGGTTCTCTTTTAAAAGAAATGATCTATTTTGAATGTCCTATTCGTGACAACGATGATGTGCTTTGAAACGAGTATTTTAAGTCAAAATTTTGCTGAATATGGTAGTCTCACCAAAGTATACTTATTACAAACAATACATACACGAGAAGCCATTTTTGAGTTGTCACCGGACACCCATCCGTCCGATCGAGACTCCTCGGTCCTATAATATTTTCTTCACTTTTTTTTTTCCTTTCCGGTTGAAATTTCGAGGCAGTTTTACTTCAGATTTTCAGTATCGCGTTAGTGCGAAAGACTCACTTACCTGCCTGGCTGGAGAATATGAGATTAATTTCTTATTTTCCTTCTTTTTTTTGGAGGTAATTCCAGTAATACCGGAAAGATATTGACAAAACTTTATTTTCCAACTCTACTCACAACATAAATACATAACAACATTATTCTGCGAAGAACTAATTCATTCTTTTTCTGGCCGTATAATAAGAGGGTATTATAGATAGACCTTGGTAGTTTTTTGAGAACCCGGGGCTGGTATATATACATACATATATATCTATTTATTTAGCATCGGATCATTACTCATCCAAGAGAAAATCCATTTGCAGTTTCAACCGACTAGTCTTTTGGCTTTTCCAACTATATGCTTTCCAGATTTTTGGTGTCTTCTAGGCGGACTGCACTTGCAGTGCAGAACAAGGCTTATGTGTACGCGACATTACGCAAAAGAGCTACTTTAAAAACAACTTACAAGCGTTTTTATAGTGAGGATACTCGAAATGCAGATGAAGCAGATTCGAACTTTGAGGAAGAAAAACCAGCTTCTACTGAGACGGTTAAAAGAAATTACTACGAAAGGAGAAACACAAATGATAATAGATACAACAGGGAAGACAGGCCTGGATACTACAGAGAAAACAGAGAGAAAATCACAGATTTTGCTGAGGCTCAAGAGAAAGGACTTTCCACTACTTCATTAATCGGAATACTAACGAGCGATCCTACAATGGGACCGACCGAAATATTGGATAACCTCGAGATGGTGCTTGCTGCAAATGAGGAGAGGAAACAGAGTGGTGAGAATTCTGCTTATGCGTATAAAGATTCTTACCGACTTGTTAATGCTAGTGTTCCACTAGGACATAAGTTGTTTTCACGATTACATCAACTTAACTCGGAAGATAAAGGTGGGAATGTTCAGGACTCGGTGCTTTTTTCTAATGTCATCAAGATCTTTACTAAATACAAGCTTTTACACGTCTCACACATGAACAGATATCTGCAATGCTTGATTAACGAGGGTCAATTTTCTAGAGCCTTAAGCACCTGGATTAGTGCTTTGGATTATTTCAAGGGCCAGCCTGAGCGAATGGTTGATTTTAGAGAGACAAGCGGACACACTCCAAAATCATTCATCGGATCAACAGAACAGTTTTTCTACTCTGGCTTGGTCTCGTACATTCTTTCTTTGGAAGAAAACAACTCAAAACTTGACCCGGACTTTGTCGAGTTGATTCTAAAGGATCTTGGCTCAGATCCTTCGTTTTCATCATTATCGAACTTCTTCCGGTTGACTCATCTTGACAACAAGCTTGCCAACCACGTCAAGTATATCTGGATGAATTATCTGAGGAGCAAGATTGACTATAACAACAAAGCAAGCTGGGCGAATGTTCTTACGGCAGCAAAAGAGAACAAGACGGCAAAAGTGGAAGACTTGATTAAAAATAACATAGCAAATGCGGAAAAGAAGGGTCAGGCTTTGACATCGGAGACGTGGGCTCATATCATGCTGATTTATACTGTGGATAAAAACTATACTAAGGCATTATCCACATGGAAGATGGCTACACAGGACTACAAGATCACACCAACGGTTGCCCTTTGGAATCAGCTACTGCTAGCAAATGCACGCTCTTCATCGGCAAATAGACTTCTTAGAATCGAAAGCGTTTGGAAGTTGCTGAAAAATAGCGACTGCAAACCAAATGCCGAGAGTTATAGATACTTAATGGAGGGATACAGTGCATGCGGGTTACTGTCTAAATCAATGAAAACTCTTGAGAAGGTCGAAGAGGAGCATCCAGAGTTTCCTGTTAGTGGGCTTAAAGAGCAACTAATTTCTGGTATGATAGAAAATGGATTTGGCAAGGAGGCTGACCAACTATTCAAACTATACAACAAGGAGAATTTATTAGCCGAGGCTGAACGAAAGAATGGTGATGGAGCTGATGCTGAAAAAGGTGCACAGATTAAAGCAGATGCAACAGAGACATTTAAACCATCAATTGTTTTATACAATAAGCTTCTTCATTATTTCCTTAAAAACGACAGGTTTGATAGTGCGACCGAAATTCTAAATGACATGATTGAAGCAGGAAAGAAAGATAAGAGCTTGGCACCAGATATTGCTACATGGACAACCGTGGTGGATATGTTAATGAAACAAGCAAAGAAAATTGGAGCTTCGGAGGAATTCATAACAAATGAACTAAGCAAGATCCTACAAGCGATGAGGGACAATAACATTCGCTTGAATGAACAGGCAATGACTATGATCGTTACAAATTTGAGTAGAAATCCAAGAACTGCAGAACTTGGTTGGCAATTTTTCCTTACCATGAAGAAAGCAAGTAAGAGACTTTCAACTGTTACGTACACGTCCGTTATCTACAGTGAATGCTTAGGCAACAGAATGGATCGTGCTTTGGAGTTGTTTACTGAGGGATTGGAAGAGGGAATAAAGCTTCGCCCTCAGTACTATAACTTAATTTTTAAGGGCTTTTCGGATCACCCAAACGTGGAATCTACCATGAAGTTCTATAAATTCATTAACATGAAGACCAAAGGAAAGCCGGATGAAGTTCCAAACTTCTTTACCTTTTACTATCTACTCCGGGGAGCGATGTTTTCTGGAGATAAGAAGTTTGTTCAATTTGTTGTGGACGAGATGGACAAGAGCGAATTGAAACATTATGGAAAAATGATCCCAGGTCTTCTTGAAGAGGTTGAAGGCACTGGTATGGTGACTGTTCCGGAAAGTCTTAAGAAACGTGTTGAAGAAGATGTTAATTTTGAGAAGAACAGAAAGCAACAGCCTAAAGAGAAGGCCAGATACGAGTAAGAGCAAAAGGAAGAGATTACTCACGTTGCAGAGCAGGCCTGTAAATACATAGTAGGGGAAGCACGGCTACTGTAAATAGTTAAATTTTTAGATAAACAATGTTTAAGTTTGGTAGATTACGACGTTCAAACAAAGAAAGTAGGGAAAGAAAAAATGTAACAAAAAATTTGAGAAAACGAATACCGCCTATGAACTGAGCTTAGTTATTATTTCTTTAGAGACATACATGCGAGCTCCCCTCAAGAGTAGTTCTCCCAACCCTTTGGCTTCTCTAATCCTTTAACACTGAAATACCTGTTAACACAGGAGTATCCTCTGAAGGTGAAGTCCTTATCAGGATTACAGGAACAGTGATGTGTCAAACGTAGATTCTCGTCAATTGGACAGTTGAAGAAAGGAACATGGTAGTATCCAACATCATTGAAAAAGTGAACCTTCTCTCTTGGAAGGAAAAGAGAAGCAGCAATAGAATGGACAGGAGCATCACCCCATCTTTCATAAAAGAATCCACCAGCATGATCGAGATACTCGAAATACTTCATGTAAGCCTCAGATCTCCAGAATCTCAAGTCACCAACTTCGAAGTTGGACCAGAAGTGGCATCCGTTGTACGTAGCACCAGAATCCTCGGAAATTAAATCCATGAGGTTGTTTTCAGCAACGTATTGAGGATTCTCCTTCATGAAGTTCTTGGTGGTGTCCCAAAGAGTTGGAATGGTTTCTTTGTACTCCGGCAAGGAGATAGTGAAACCGTACACCAAACTGTTATCGTGGAAGTAACGGAAGATATCGTAGTTGATATCACAGAAAATCTTGATGCCAGGCTCGACTCTCCAGTAGTAGTCATACTTCATCATCAGTGGGTGTCTGAAGAAGAATCCAGACTCATACCTGCACATATGCCTATATGAGATGGAATCACCGTAGATAATCTTCTTGTCGTGCATTTCCTTACGCACCTTAGCAGCCTTATCGGTGTCAATCCATTCTGGGAATCCCCATTGGTCCTTATTGATCTTTCCGTAGTGCGTCTTACCAGAGACAAGAGCACTAGTGACCTTCTTGAAATTATCATCAAACACGTCATCATTCAAGAAAACCCAATCGTAATGGAACTTCCGGTTGAAACGGTCTTCTATCTCCCTTATGGATTCGACCAACTCATACAAATCACCATTTCTGGCCAAGGTAACAAATGCGGCGTTGACCTTGTCCTTTTCGTTGCTAGGATCACTCTCTTCCACATACACCTTAGGCACTTCTGCTTTACCATCTCCCAAGCCTCCATTACCGCCATAATTTCCGCTAACTTTTGCAAGTTTAGGACTTGCTGGTTTATCTTCGGTCTTCTCCTGTTCACTAGAGACAGGTTCTTCCACATTTGAAGACGATGAGTCCACTATCGAGGAAGATGACTGCGTGACCACATATGAAGTGGATGTACCTTTAGAAATGATAAAAACACATAATATCACTAGAGCTGCCAAGAACCCAAATCTTATCAGCCTAGCGTTAGAACGTGCCATTTTGATTTTTGATCTTGGGATTAGAGAGAAGCCAATCGGTTGGATTGAAACTGTTCACTTGGAAGAAACAGAAGGAAAAAAAAGAGCGTAATGTAGTGTGAGTGTACGAGGCTGGTGATCGACATCGAGTGAGTGAAAAAAAAAAAAAAGGAAATTTTACGCGAATTGAACAGACGAGCAAGGAGAGAAAAATAACAATGAAATTAAATTGCATAATTAAGTAAAGTAATTCAAGCAAACACCGCGAATACCATGGAAAATGCTTTGGAAATGTAAGGGGGTGAAAATGACAGGCAGAAAAGAAATGCAGAGAAAGGAAAGGCTCAGGAAAAAGGGAAAAAGTTTTGGCGGCTTTGAAATTGGGCAGAGTACATGTACGGATGTTTGTGTGCTGGAGAGTGAACAACGAGGCTACGATATTTTCAGTAGGATTAGGCATAAGCCATGGTATGAGAAAATAAATGATAATGAAGACATTTGGAATCTGGTGGAAAATTCATAATCCTGATATCAGAGGCACTCTCCTTATACGATCCACTGTGGGCTAGTGGAATAAATTTCCATGCCTAAGAATCGGGATCTCGTATACGTACGGGACATAAAAAGTAGCGTAGGAACAGGTTTTCCAAGGCGATGCAAAAACGTACTAAAGGAGAAGGAAGGAGGAGGATTGCAGCTATGCGTTAAATTTTTTACTATGGCATCCAAAATAAGATATTAACTTTAGAAAAAAAAAAACACTGTAATGATAATCCGTGTGACGCTAGCTTCTACACTATACTGAATTTTATGGGAAAACATATAATGACCAACAATGCTATTAAGTAATATGCGAAGTACAAACGAGTAAATCATAGCGGATGCGAGAATAAAATGGTGCACGGATCTCTTGGATGGATATAGATAACAGATCCAAATCCAATGAAAATGTCAAGAAATGCGTGAAATGCCCCTCAACCGCTAATAGAAGACCAAGAAAAAGAGACAAAAAGATAAAGGGAAAACACAACAAAGACAGTAAACTTTAAAAAGCAGCAACAGAAAGAAGTGGAAGAAAATAGGGGAAAAAAAGACATGGTATAAGAATAATGTAAACGTTTAAATGACTGGCACATTAGACCAAGTAAGCAAGCCTCTCACCCCGTGCATTCAAACGAACAGGGGATCCAGCGCTGGTTGGTGCAATAAACGAGTTGGTGGTAGGTGCAGCTAAATCTCTCTTGGTTTTCTTTTCGTCCAACTTGCTAGAGAGAAGACGCCGTTTTCTCTCCTGAGCTATCCGGTTTTTGATCTCTCTCTGCTTGGTTCGTTGCCGATACTTCCTCTTGGAAGCTTCCCTCCTCAACTGCTGCTTTCTGGTCTCCAACAATTCATCATTTTCTCTTCTCTCACTCAAGAGCTGGTCGTACTTCTTGAAATCTTTCAAGGTAGGCTGCTTAGAGACCTCCAAGAACTTCTTGTTGCACTCCTGACCAGAAATTGTCCAGTCTCCCAAAGGATCGCATATGCAATGTGCACTTTTCAAGCGATCATCATCCAATGGACACGTTCCGGCAACTGTATGCTTGTAGGAGATATCCTGAAAGACATGAACTTGGGAAGGCTTTAGCATCATGGACACCGCTATGGAATGAACAGGCGCATCTCCCCAACGTTCGTAGAAGAAGCCACCAGCATGATCCAGGTAGTCCGCAAAGCCTTCGTAGAGAGGAGACCGCCACAAAGTGAGGTTCGCGATCTCGAAATTGGTCCAGAAGTGGCACATGTTGTAATTACCGCCCTGGTCATCGCTGACAAAACCCAGAAGACTGTCTTCTGGGGTCTGCAAGGCTGGAAGCTGGCTCTTCACAGACTCCTTGCGGAAATACTCCATTGCAGTGCCCCAGAGAGTCTCAATTGTAACAGCAAACTCCTGGAAGGCTATGGTGAAACCGTACATGGTTCCAGTGGTGGCCAAATACTTGAAAGGATCCTCTTGAATATCGCACATGAACTCAACATCCGGCTCCACACGCCAATAGAGGTCGTAATCTTCCATGATTGGGTGCTTGTAGAAAAACTTCGAGTTGAATCTACACATGTGGCGGTAGCTCTCACTTCCACCGTAAACAACATTGGCGAATTTACGTGATTCACGGACTGCACGTGCACGATTTTGGTCGATCCAATCAGGGTATGACCAGTGCTCGTGCGGGATTATTCCATAACGGGCAGTTCCAGACACCATTGCCGAAGTTCTGTCAATAAACTCTTTGGTGAAAGGAACGTCGTTCATGAAAACCCAGTCGTAGTTCATCCGCTTGTTAAAACGCTGCTCTAGACGCTCGATCGACGCAATAAGCCCATACATCTCGGAGTTCCTCACAAGCGTGAAAAACGTCGCTCTAGGCACCTTGTCAGGATTGCCATAGTCTTCTTTCACTACCCGGAACTGTTCATAAGGCTTATATTCGTTCGTCATCTTGCCCACATATCCTTTTGGAAGAGGTGCCTTGTGTGGATTCGTCTTTTTGTCATTGTCCAACGGCGTTCCGTACAATGGATTGTTTTCATGCTCGTGCCTGTGACTCCAGTATGGATCTGAAGCCTGACCTTTGACTCGCTTCAACTCAATCGTAAGTTCGGCATCCGTGAGCTCCTCGGGTTTTTTGTCTGCAAGTGGATCCCAGTTCTCAAGCTGAGCATCATCTCTCTCGCTGTCAGAAGCTTGATCCGTGCTTTCTTCTTCCCCAGTCTCCTTATTCTGTTCTTTTTGCTCTTTTTGCTCTTTTTGCTCTTTTTGCTCTTCCTGCTTCTCATCTGTATCTTCCTTATCTGCCACATCTGTAGGCACCGCATTTTCAAGTGTCACCGAGGCCACGGTCTTCTCTCCGTTTTTATAGTAAATGGTTTCAAGACCTAAATCGTCCCATGATGACGAAACCTGGTCTCTGAATGAGACAATGAAAACAACAAGTGCTATGCTCAATGCGAGCAAAACGCAAGTCCGGAGCCTCAAAGCACGAACAAGCATTTAAATAATGTGTTTCAAAGGGTGATTTAATTTCCAAGATGTGGGCACGGTACTCTTTTCTATGCAAAAAGCTCTCGACTATGCAAAACACACTCTTCTCTATGCGATGGATAAAAAATTGAAAGTGCCCGAGAAAATCAAAGACTGATGAGCACAAGAAAAAAAAGTGCTGAAATGACCCAATGAATGCTTAATGTCTATGCAAGTTCAAATCAAATGACGTCTGATCCTGAAAATCAACTACTGTAAATATGCTAACTTGTGTCCTTGAAGTATCCAAAAGTCCAATTCTTGCCGTTCCAGTTTACTTTATTGCCTTAATAGTGCCGGTATCAATGGATCACTGATTTGTTAGAAAACACACCACGGACACAACGCTCACTCTAGTGATAGACAGAGATCTTGGCAGCTGTTAATGTAGGAAAGACAGAATGATCGTGTATATAAAAAAGAGACAAAAAGCAATACATATGTATGCAATTATATTGCAGAGGGAAAAAATTTACCAAATCTCATGCTCAAAAGAAAATAAGAAAATAAAAAATAAAAAAAAACACCGAATGATACACACTCGGCTGGAAATTCAGGTACGCTTGATCTAATAATATGAGGTCCAGCACATTTTTTCAATGAATAAGTCTTGGTATGCATAAAAAAAATCTCATTCCATTGTTATTCTGGGACAAAGCTTTTGACCTCCAATGATTTTTTTTTTGTTGTCCGAACTTTGTTTTCTTTTTGATGGCATTTTTTTAGGTCTCATTACCATTTTTTTTCACCTTTTCCTCCATTTTTTTCCAATCATCTCTTTTTTTTTGCGTGCATATATTCATTCAATGATTGGTTTACATCCATCAAGATCCTTCTTTATCTCGCAAAAATTGTATCGCAGATAAGCATTGATGCAGCTACCTGCAAAGGTTCGAGCCCACCCCTGCGGCCATAATAAAATTCCGGGACTTCGATACCTCTCGTAGTTTAAAAACGAGACACAATTAACTTGTTGGCGTTATTCTAGTGGTGCTGATACCAAGTACATGTGCAACAAGTGAGCTAATTCAAATAACTAGACTTGCTACAATCAGCCCCAAGTCTTTCCTACAATAACTTTTTATTATCCAATTAACTTAACTATTTGCCTGCCTTTTCGTCCTCCGCCTCCTTCCTTTTTTGACCAAAGACAATCGCGAATTTTCTATTGTGACTGAGCCGGTGTTTATTTCAAATCCCGGAGTGCATGTGTCCTGCACTACGAACAGTCTAGTCTAAGCCTGCTCACCGTACTTTTTCATTGTTCTACAAAGTCTATTTTCTAAACTGTTCCTCTTTTGTATCATTGCTTTCAGCTTTGTCAAAAGCCGAGCCAGTGTTATCATTATTGTATTATCCAGAGAGAGAGAGAGAGAAAAAAACAAAAAACGAGAAAACCACTTATCGTATTATCACTTTCCCAAAAAGAGAAAGTAATGGATCAATTCACATTACTCCCATACTCATTTACCGGCAGTAGGCTCGTTTTCTGTACGCAGTCTTACTTTCTCATCATTTGCTTGCTCATCCTTCTTCATCTTAATTCTTTCCTTAAGCGATCTGGCCAATCCGAGTACCATAATTGTTGCAAATGGTCCCAATAATGGCATGTAAACTGCCATTTTGTGGTCTTCAGGGAAGAAAGCCTGCTGCACCATATCCTTCTGGAAAAACGCCTTATCTGAGATCTTCACCGCCCTGGCTGATAACTCATTCACCTGATTCCACCAGTCACTCTCATTCCACGATTTCATTATAATCATGGATTTGTTAACGAGTGCCATCGTCTCTTCAACTTCCTGCATCGTAATTTCCGGTATTGGAATCGTTGGAAGTTCTCTCGTTAGCTTTATCAAAGAAACCAAGTTATCGACAGACTTCAGCAAGTTCTGTGCACATTGAACACGCGTTATCATATCTGCACGTATAAAAGGTGACTTAGGACTCTCTGGTGCACCCAAGAGCTGAAGGATTTGTGATGCAAAAATGTCAAAGACTGGTTCAAGATCCTCAGTAGACACAAGCAAATTATCCTTTCCTGGTTTATTTCCATCTGCTGCACCATTATAAATCACCACTCCTCCCCACTGTGGCACAATGAAAGAGTTCGTTGTCGAGTTGGCGATCAAAATCTTCCTGTTTCTGTTCGGAGCATAGACAACAAGGTTAATTGTCGGCAGTAGCTGAACATCCTGGTCCAATCCCCATTCGGAATAGTCCATGAACGTAGAGGTATCTTTCAAAATACATATGTCGACACTTTCTTCATCAGCTTTCTCCAATTTCTCGAGATTGGCTGTCTCTGGAAGAGCCTCATAATACCCAAGCTGTGTCTCCAATGTGAAGTTTGCATAAGAATCCAACACGCTCAGATACTTGCCAAAAGCATCAACCACAGGCTTCACATCCCACCTTAATGGTTCGTCGCCTTCCTCCAAAAATGACACCGAAACCTTATATTGGTCATTATAGGGAATCTTGATCATACTACGACTAGTGCTTGCATTCCCAGAATTACCAGAAACTTCAGTTAGCAGGCCAATCTCAGAACCCAGAACCATGTCGGTCACAACACGCATCAGAAAATCTGTAACCTTGCCATTCTGTATAACGCTAGGGGACAAGAACAACTTGATCTCTCTATCGCTACCTGGAGAGATATAAACTGCCTCAGTATCTGTTTCATCCATTAAGTCCCGCTCAATTAGCCGTATCTTGTAGTCAAACTCACCAACTGATGATTCTCGTCCACTTAGAAGCTTCACGTGTGCCCTTATTGCGGCTTTTGCATCTTGAAGCTCATTCATCTGATTATCTATGAGATCCTGTGCTTCATCTATTAGACCATCCAAAGATGATGGCAAATTCATCACGTAAAAAGGGACTTCATAGTCAATTCCATCAGCTATGCTATGCTCCATCTGAATGATTTCCGCTTCAGGTAGATTTGCCCTGTATATAGTTGTTGTAAGATACCATATTGGAAGCCCCACAAGCACAGCAAGCAGTACGATGAAAAGCACTATGCTGTGTCGAAGCTGTGCTTCTTTTCGATCAGACTCTGCCATTCCTTCTTTATATTAACTGCAAAACGTGCTGATGAAGGAGAATCTAAAGAAAAGAGTGGTACTAAAGATGACACTGCGACCGATTAGCCTCGATAAATGGATATGTATATGTATACGTAATGCTATTTTTGAGATCCCTGGCTACTTAATTTTATTTACTTTTTTTTTTTTATATTCTTTCTTTCACTAGCCTAGCCATTTGACAAGCGCGATTCTCGCTAAATAACAACGAGCGAAAAAAAGAAGGGGAGATGCCGAATTGTGGGTAGGGTTGTGCATACATCAGAAGCCCGAGTAAATCATACTAGAAACAATGCGTAGGGAAAGAAAACCTTGAAAATTAGTATAAATCTCAAGAGACAGGTGATCATGACAATTATACCCACACATACATAAATACGTCCACACTATATGGAACTGACACATTAAGCGAGAAGGATAAGAAAAAGAAGAAAAAAAAAAGCGTGCTCATTCTATGTATAAAAAGGCAGACATCATTACATCATCGATACCTCATTCTGTATGATAATGGGTGGTTCAGTGTATTTCTAATAACCGTGTATATATATACAAGTGTACAGGTAAAGTGTGAACAACAGCAATTTCAAAATGCGATGACTATTCCTGGGCCATGAGTAGAAGATAAAACAGTATTTCCAAGAATAATCGGCTTCTTAGCCTTTGCAGATGCAATAGCCTGCCGTATGGCTTTAGAGGCAGAGATGATATTTCTCATCACGTCCTCATCTCTGAAGTCGCATCTTGCAACTGTCAAAGCCACTCTTCCATTTCTTTCTCTGAATGGTTGGGTTCCCAAAGTATTGGATATCATTTCGCCAACATTCTCGGTAACGGTTCCCCTTTTAGCCGCTGGCATCAAGCCTTTTGGACCTAGAACTCTACCCACCTTCCTGAGCATAGGTTCAATATCTGGAGTAGCAATTATTTTATCGTAGTTAAGATCAACTGCCTTCCCACTTGAAATATCATTTATGAAGCTGACATCATTGGTTGCGACCGCTCCGGCTTTCAATGCCTCTTCCCTCTTTTCTGGTGTTAGTGAAAGGCAAAGAATTCGTGTTTCTTTCAAAGGTTTAGCAAAACGAACTGCCCCCTGTAAAGGTGCCGTGCCTCTTTCTCCCAAAACTTCAACCTGTATCGATACAGACGATTCATTAGGTGTTCTTCCAACTTCTGCAGCACGCAAATATCTCATTGCTACAGGGACCTCCATAAATAATGGTGATTGAGAAGCTGGCTTCTTGGCATTCAATCTTTTTTGTGCAATTCTCCTCTCCAATTTCTTCTCTTTGGCTTTTTTGGCATCAAGCTCTCTTTTTGACTTCACTGCAGGGAGTTTGACACCTCTAGAAACAGAGAAACTTCTTCTGATGACACTACTATAACTTCCAACCGCTGATCTGTTACCAAGTCTAACAAATAGACCAACTCTTCTTGCTACTATCTGCGAAAAAGTCATGACTGGCAGTGCTTTCTTGTTCTATCTGTCTAAATGTAGGAAGAGAAACGAGCACCAAATAAAATAAATAATATGGCAATAATGAACCAACAAATGTCAGGTGCTAACAAAATTCTTTGTTCAAGGTTTAGTATTCTAAAACATATCAGCTTGTTAAAGATGAGGTACTGTCCTTCATTTTCTCGATTAGCCCTGGATCCATTTACATATTTTTTCATTTTTACA
>ERZ746981.282-NODE-282-length-27651-cov-14.212193_pt1 | contig 27651 bp, 19 predicted proteins | sample MGYA00374948_ERZ746981 | MGnify/ENA primary metagenome ERZ746981 (study PRJEB28757, sample SAMN06711160) | food metagenome | host: microorganism | place: China:Harbin | collected 2017-01-30 | study: EMG produced TPA metagenomics assembly of the Analysis of...
ATGAGTTATAATAATGTTTTATATGTTAATAACGCATAAAGGTTCAACTGGTATTTGATTTATAATATGTGAATCAATTTAATGTTCGGATAGATATAAGAAAGGATTCGCGGGGAAATTTTTCCTGCGAAATAAATGGAGCACTCGAACAATAGAGTTCAAGTAAGGAAAGATGGTATTGTTACATCATCTGATTAATACGAGAACTACATCTATATAAAGTGAAGATATTCCCTTTTGTATATCATTGTACATACTCTTTATTATATACTACAATGAAATATCCGGTAACACTAACTTTAACAAAGTCACCAACCATAACTCAAGTCTGAAAGAAATTGAAGCTAAAACAGCTCACTGTTATGTGAAGTAGAAAAGACTAGCAGTGTACATTTAAATGCCACTTGGTTATGCAGGCAATTTTAGTTAGCAAAAACTATTCCTCATACCGTCAAAACAATAGAAGCATAGAACAATAAAGATTTAAGTAGAACAAGGCCTATTATCTAGGGTGTTGTATAAGAAGAAGAATGTCAACTATATGAAGATGAGATATCCTCCATACTTAATCTTATGTACAAGTTATGTACTACAATAAATATCAAACTATTATGGTAATTCGAACTTTAACACATACCCATTTAATTTCCACCCCTTATACTTACAATTGTCAGGCACTTGCACCTGTAGTAGTACAATTTGTGCAGAGTTCACATATGTGGAGCAGGGCTTCCATAACTTTTTCCATATTTGATTATGTGATTTGGTTGACGCGATGAAGGAGAAATACGTGTAGAATAGTAAAAAGGTGCGACCACACTTATCTATGATTTCCACTAACCTCTAAATATACTGACAATTTCTAGATATTGTCCTCAACAATGTGCACTTGAAGCTCATCTTCTCATTGGCAAAAATGTAAGATACCATTCTGATTAATATTATTTAAAAAGAAAGCTGGCTGTCCGTATCCTTTCATAACTTATACGTATTCTGAAAGCAAACTGCTCCTTTAGCAAAAAATGTACAAAAAAAAATAGTGGAAGGATTATTGTCTTGAATGTCTATGGTGTATATTGGGTTAGAATGTAATCAGACAAAACTTTGAACAAATCAATACAAAAGATACAATAGAATAAGGATAAAAATTTTTGACATATTGATGTCCGATCTCAGAAACTTCATAATCTAACAATACAGACCATAATTGTAAATTAATTCTCCATGATAAGGTCCGCACAAAATGCTTTATGCTTTGCCTTATTGTTAAGCCGTTTGATGCAATGGTTCAAATAATACGGAGTCCACTCAAAGGAAAAAAGCAGAATTATCATATAATTTATAGTTTTGAGCTAAATTCTTTCTTTTAGTTTGACTTACATAACCGAGCACTGCTTTGTGACTTAAAGTTCACAAGGATTTATCTAGAAAAAACATGATGCTTTTAATGCTTACTAATTATCCATTGTAGATGATATCGGAATGGGCTTCGGAAAACGGGGATTAAGGGGGGGGAAAAAACTAGATTATTTTCGGCTGATAAATTGAACTGCCTATCAATCGGCGTTTGAGCATTCATCGACGCAGTAAGAAAAAGAAAAAAAACGAAAAACGAAGATGTATAAATTAGAGCATCTTTAATACATCCGCTACTATCCCGATCACACCTATGAAATGCAAAGTTCATTTTCTTTAGAACTATAACATACATTAAGATTAATTATTTATGCTTAGAGCAATGAAAACACATTATCAATATTTAGTTATTGGAGGAGGATCAGGAGGTGTCGCCTCAGCAAGAAGAGCTGCCAGTTATGGTGCCTCCGCTTTAGTGATTGAGTCAAAGGCAATGGGAGGAACATGTGTGAATGTTGGTTGTGTTCCCAAGAAAGTCATGTGGTATGCATCCGATATTTCTCAGAAAATACAGATCGCTAGGGATTACGGCTTCCCAAAGGTCGACCCAGCTTTTGCAAAAACTTTTGACTGGCCTACGTACAAGACGAAGAGAGATGCTTACGTTAAGAAATTGAACGGAATTTACGAAAGAAACATGACCAAGGAGAAAGTCGATTATGTTTATGGTCTTGCTTCCTTTACAAAGGATGGTAAAGTTAGTGTTGTTGACAAAGAAGATCCATCGAAAGTTTCTACATACACGGCAGATAACATCCTAGTTGCTACTGGTGGAAAGGCAGTGCTACCAACTAAAATTCCAGGATGGGAGCTTGGAATGAATTCTGATGGTTTGTTTGATTTGAAGGAAAGACCAAAAAGAGTTATGATGGTTGGTTCTGGCTTTATTAGCGTTGAGTTTAGTGGATTCTTCCATTTACTAGGCAGCGAAACACATACAGTTATCAGAAAACAACACGTTTTGACAAAATTTGATGAGATTATTCAGAATACCATTACTGATTATTATGTGAAAGAGGGCGTGAACATTCACAAAGGCACAAGTGTGGCTAAGGTGGAGAAACTTGAGGATGGATCGAAGAAGGTGACACTTGAAAACGGCGAAACAGTTGTTGTTGACGCTTTGTTCTGGTGTATTGGAAGAAATTCCTTGATTGATATGCATCCAGAGAACATTGGACTCAATTTGGACAGCAAGGGAAGAATTGTTGTTGATGGGTATCAGAGAACAAATGTGCCAAACGTTTATTCGTTAGGTGACGTTGTTGGTCACTTACAGCTTACACCAGTCGCAATTGCTACCGGAAGGAAGCTTGCCAATAGATTATTTGGTCCCGAAAAGTTTAAAACTCAGAAGATGGACTTTACAAACGTTCCAACTGCTGTCTTTTCTCATCCGGAGGTTGGAGCTATTGGCTTGACAGAAAAGCAAGCTAAGGAGAAATATGGTGAGGAGAACATTAAGATCTACACGTCGAGATTTAACGCGATGGCATATGCTATGACAGAGCATAAATCTCCAACTGCTTACAAACTCGTTTGCTTGAAACCAGAGAACGAAAAGATTATTGGTATGCACATTGTCGGTGACGGTTCATCCGAAATCATGCAAGGATTCGGTGTTGCCATTAAGATGGGTGCTACTAAGGCCGATTTCGATAGTTGCGTAGCTATCCATCCAACCTCTGCTGAGGAGTTAGTCACAATGAAATGAATATTATGTATTTAAAAAGGTGAGAGAGGAAGTGATGTAATGTTAAACAGCAATTCATTCCTGCTTGCTGTTATTTGAGCTATTTGCCAACACGAACATCACAAATTTACCTTTTCTATGCTTTCTATCATATTTGCTTGTATTAAAACTTCTTGTGTCAACGTAGTTAATAAAGACGATTGCGCTTTAATGGGAGCATGTAAATAGCCTCAAATCAATAAATATTCGTTGTAACCATGACCAGTTTAACCGAAATAGGTAGACATTGTCAGAAACCATTTTATTAGAGTAAGTGCAAAAATCAGAAATAGTTCCATTTTATCACATATAAATACAGTAGGTAGAGTACAATACAAAGGTAAACAATATCGCATGTAAGTAAGTACCATTAACAGAACACACTTGTACAATTATTTGTTCAACACAACTTTCACAGGTTCCTTATCATTCACATAAAGGTGATGCTCCTGAATGTATCGTATCACACTATTAGGGAGAAGATATCGCACACTCATATGACGACGAATAAACAAACGGACTTTCGTGGAACTAATATCATTATATATCAGTTGCTTAATGACCAAAATATTTTTTCTGTGTTCGTACATTATATCGTGCGATAGAAGGAATGATCTAACATCAGAACCAGTTCTTTCAACAATAAGACATCCATAATTACCTAATATATGGTGCAGATCCCTATCTGCCCACACATTTGGCTCGCCCATAGACTCTATCAAGTCACCACCAGCGAGAAGCATGATCTTTGCCCCTATCTTCTGGGTTGTACTTCCGGCCTTGAAGATTCCTCCGCGCTTAATATTTATTTCATAGTTGAAATGATCCAGAACTAAGGCAGTTCGTGTGTAACGTGGTTGAAGAGATTCCCAAGCATCAACCATAAGCCATGAAGATGTCCGCTCACATGCAAGTTCGCACATACGAACTCTGTGAACAGATGGTGCCAGTCCGGGCTTACTGTAATTGTCGGAAACAGGACTATAGTATCCACCAACAACTTCAAACTTGGTTGAATCGCGAATGTCATCGAGGGCCATTTCAAACATTCTCAAGTGCAAATACGTAATTGGCGAAAAGGAACCACATGCAACAATGACCAACGGATATTTATTTGGGTCAGTTAGTCTTGTTTTAAGACGATGCGTTGGAAATGCGTAATCCTCCAGTCTTGTTGCTTGACGTGGAATACCATGCGGAACTTCTTCTAGGTCAGCGATCTGGAATGAATGAATCATAGGCTCATTGGCATTACCACTAGAAATTGTAGAGTACTCACGCCTGTCCATTCTGCTTGCTCCAGCTACCGTATCTGCATCTTCGCTCAATGCAGTATCGGAAATAGCATTTTCCACATCAGAAACATCTTCTGATGCTGAGGCGGAACTAGTCGACGAAGACTCTAGTTCTGTCGCTTTTTTTGGAATCTTGTGTCTCAAACTTTGTTCTTTTCTCCTTGTAGCCCGTTCATGACGAGTTGTAGGCAGGCTCATGGATGACTCACTTTCAGTTGCTTTACCATTTTTCAGAGATATAGGGTCAATTAGACAACTATCATCTTCCTCAACATTAAACTCTTCATTTTCATCATCTGAGAGAACGTATGGCTGGATAGGCTTCCTGTTCGGAATGAGCTTTGGTGAAACAGGTGGCTGAATCTTCGGATGTGTCGAAGGGGGCTGAAAATCCGGGTCGTGTGTCGGATCCATTTTAGGAAAAGAACTTTAGCGGTTCAGGACTTGATTGAAATTTGAAGGTCTTCTGACCGAGTCTTCTTTGATATAAGGAGAAAGAGTCGGGAAAGAGGAAACTTGTAATTGTAATTGTTTCCACCTGATGAAGTACTCTTGTTTACTTCTTTTCAGAACTTTGCTCGTTTAAAACTGGAGAAGCAATAAATTTAACAAAATGATCAAAAAGTAGCAAAAAAAAAAAGCAATATGTCAATGAAAAAAGACACTATAAGGTGCTTTCAATTGAACTAAAACACTGATATTAGTAACTTTAAAGATGTAGAAAGCAGAGAGAAAGAAAAAAATTGATATAATAGGCACAAAGGATTAGACGAAGAAACAGGAGAAAAGAAATGGCGGAACAAATTTCTTGGGATATATAAAAAGTGAAGATCCCGAAAAAGAAAAAAAATTTAGCTGCGGAAACCGATGAAAAGAAAATTCTGGGAAAACAAGGACCTTAATTTTCTGTTCTACGCAAAATCACTCACTAATTCATGTTTGCCTAATAGTCGAGGCGCGATGCTTTTTATGTCTACATAGCCATCCCTCTGCTTTATAATATAATCGATCAGAAGATACTCAGGCTACCTTAATATTTGACAAGGAATATGTACAAATGTTAAGATGCAAGTGTTATACGAGGCAGACCGTTCAAATTCCAAAGGTCAGCAATGATTTTGAAAAGAGCCCTTGAAATAGTTGCGGGATTATCGCTCATGCATTCATTCAGCCCAGTTCGAAAAAGCCTCAATGTCATCCCACGAAATGGCAAGAAGAAAAAATGACCAGTATGATTTTCAATTAGCACCAAACAGAAGAAGATAAATTTAGGGGAAAAAAGTTGACCATCTCATGATATGTACTAATCTACGTAAGTTATAATTTGAGTAGCATATATTGCGTATGATTTTTTAAAGAAACGCGCAATAATAATATAACAAGCGTTGGCCCCCAACCAATCAGGCTTGCCGTTTCATTCAACCGGAGAACAAAAGACTGGACGACTCCAATCCTTTGAAATTTACGCACAATGGCTTTTTCTTAGATCTCGCGACTTGCCCTACAGAGAAATACAAAGGAAAATGTTGTATAAATCTCCGCCCATTGTCGGACATATTTTGCGGCAATTCTTTTTGCAGTTGTCATCTTTTAGGCATTCCATATGACAATGCTGCAGCCTGTGAACAAACAGCAATGATTGAAATGATTCAGCCCCCTCAAAAGGACGTCCCTCAAAAGTACCACAAATCCTTACGCCTAATTATTATACACCATGCTCGTTATCTATTATGCTATATTATCTTATAAAATCTATAACCCTTAGATCCGACACCAGCTCTCGACCCAGCTATAGTCAGTGGCTTCTCCAAATCGATCTTCCTTAAAGTGCTTCATTATCTCATTTAGTTCAAGATCACATGCGTACACTCGATTGAATTCTCCACCGGTATATGAAGAAGCGTTTATTCCATTTATCTGCCTCATAGGCTCACCAATTGCTCCGGCACGTGCTAACATCTCCCAACAGCTCAACATGAGTTCTCTACTGCGCATAAAACTGCCTTCACCACCATTAGATCCAAAACTTACACCCATAGTCTCCAAATGCGTATTCAAGGTCTTCATCCGTGACGATGCTACTTTTATGTATTCTTCCCACGCAACATTGAAATTTATTCTATCACTAGAGCTTTTCGCCTTAACTCTCGCACAAGAAATCAATAGCTTCAACTCCAACTCACTTAACGAATCGAGAACAGCAAGGTTGCGGTTGTTATACAACTCTAGTCCTCCATTTTCTGGATCGAAGAATTCGTTTTTTCTGTCGAATAATCCGTATCTTACAACTACTGCCAGGCTGTTCTTTAGTGCATTCAAATCTTTGATGGTGTAGAAATTCTCCACAATAGCTTTTCTGACAGCGTTTCCGTTCTGAAAGACCAAATTTTCGATTCGCTTGTTGTACTCATCGATGCATTTTTCCAACTCCGGCTCTCCGGGCTGTTTTTCAATTTTTAACATCGTGTAAACACATTTACTGAATTCCGTGAGCGTTCTAAGTTTGTTTATCTGAAGAACCCGCTGGCTGAAACGGCTTCGCACCCTTTTCTCAAGCTGTTCTCTCATGGTTGCCTTAGTTGTAACACCTATCACAGTTAGTGCAGAACCTGCAGCTTTCGGATTCATTTTTTGTCCATTCTGACTTTCATCACTAGCTGGGGTCGATGATGACTGTGCCATGTCAAAAAGATTGTACAATAAAGTTTGCTTGGAGTCTCCTGCGTATTTATCAATTTCGTCTATGACAAATATGATTGGAATTTGTTCGGATAAAACACCTGCCTTTTCGTCATCTTCATTATAAGCAGGGTCTCCTCCATCCTCAAGCTTTGATCTGTCCAATAGCGACATTATCGTATTCATTGTTGCGTTTGCAGACACCTTTTCGAATCCTGCACCTTGTTCATTTCCCTGTGCTTGGAGATTTTCATCGATCACTTCGTAATCTCCCCTTTTTCCATCCTCAAAATCATCGTATCGTTCACTCAATCGACTTTTTATGCTTTTTGCACCCATTATCCAGTCGAATTGTCTTGCTATTTCCCTGATTGCAGCCTTATCATCCCTTTCAAAGAGTCCGCTTAGATGAATAACCAGAAATGCACCACCATATTTTCGATCGAGATCTAGAAGACAATTATTTACAAGAGTTGTTTTTCCAACACCCCGGGGCCCAACTATTAGCACAGACTTCCCTTCGTGATATTTCACAGTGTTCTCTAGAATTTTATATATTTCTGTTTGTTCATCCTTTAGGCCATATAGATCAACATGCGACTTAGATCCACTACTTTTGGCTGAAAGTTTCCGAAGAACTTGATCTTTAAGAACTTTTTCATATGTAAATAAAAATTTCGAATCGTCTTTACTCATCCATAAAATACCTTAATTTCAGACTCGGGCAACTAATTATACATTCAATTTAAAGTGTGTGCGCCAGCTATAAGTATACATACATCATCCCTGAATTTCAAAGAACGAAGGAGAGACAAAAAAAAAAATACCGAACAATCTCATCGCATAATCAACATTTAATTAATGCTATTCCCGCACAATATCCCGAAAGAAAAAAACGCGTGTGCAAGGATGTTTCAAGCAATGACAAAAAAATTCCGACCACCGCATTCAGCATCTGAAACAGCGTACATACTCGATTAGGCAATCAAGATAAATTCTGGACTTGAGGTACCAAAAAAAATAGAAGCCCCAAATCTTTGACTGTAACGATCAGTTTGAGTCACTACCAAAATCATCAGACTGATCGCTATTGTAAGCCGGTTGTTGTTGTTGTCGCATTGACTCTACAAATGTAGGCGGCAATTGACCACGAAGCATTCTTCTTTCAGTTTCATCTTCACTCAAAATAAGTGGTTCTGCAGCATCCTCAGCTTTTTTGTATGCTTTCTCACCTTCACTAAGATCAGATTCATTTCCCTCTGGAATATCAATATAGTTTTCCCTCGTTGCCTGTCTTTTTGATCTCGTACCATATCTTTCAAATAATTCACGCAAATCCCTGCTCCCAAAGCTAAGTTCATGAAGCATTTGTAAAGCTTGCTTATTCGATCCTGCTATTTCTTTCATCACCTCCTCATTTTCTTCATCCTCGTCAAGACCGAGAACCTCGGCAACAGTCTTTTTCTTTTTCTTCGTAGTTTTCTTTTTCCTTCCCTTTTTGACATTTTTGGTTGACTTTCTCACTTTTTTATCCTTCTTGTCCGTACTTCCATTTTCGTTTCTAAAATCTTCTTCTTCTTCATCGGCATCCTCACCCGGATCAGAAATTTCATTCGATGCATCCACAAATTGTTCATCATCAATCGATTCAGGTGAACTACTGTGTTGCTTTTCGAGAGCTTGCTTCTTATGATTTGATGTTTTCAAAGCATTCCTGGCCATCTTTTTTGGCTTTTCCGATCCTGTTTTCGCTCTTTTTCTCTTTTTTCCATGGGTGCGTTTCGCTTTGCCCTTTAATATGCCGTGATTTGCCTCATCCTTAAGTCGTATAGCTTTTTCGATTGCAACATTTTCGTTCCGTTCTGTCACAACTTCACTATCGTTCGATGAAGTACTATCCAAAGATTCAATCTCAATGCCTAAATCTTGAAGAGAAAGCATTTTTGCATAGCTATCAATTTCTCGCTGATTAATAACGCGCGAACTTCTAGGGTAACGACAAGTGAGCGAATCCTTTTCACAGAAGTCACACGGATAATTCCGATTGCAATATCGACTTCTTCCACGTATAAGGCAGTGAATACACGATGTAGAATAAACAGGGACAGGTGCATTACTTTGCTTACGCTTGACAATTTTCGGAGGTGTTTTTTGCTTTGCCGGTTTTGCCTTCTTTCCTTTAGAGGTACGAAGTCGCAATAAACTGGCAATATCTGAGTACGTTACATTCTTTTTTCCAGTATTCTTTTTTCCTCCTCTAGCAATTTTAACAGAATTGTCTTTTAAATTTCTCTTCTTCTTATTTGGTGCAACCTCCGGCTTTTTTTTATGACTTGATTTAGATTGTTTCAAGTGCTTCTGCTTTGTATTATCTGCCTTTGAATCAGCCAACTTGTGATGTGATTCATTCCTCTTCTCTTTATAAGTATGCATTTTCCTAGAGGAATGCCCTTTGGATGCAGATAGGTCGTTCTGAATCCGTCCTTCACTTTTGTGAGGAATAACTTTTTCTTTCTGAATGGTACTATTTTTATCATTCTTTTGAAGAGAGAGAAAAGAATGAACATCTAACGGCTCCTTTTTTGAATAGTTTAATCGCTTTAAAAGTGATTTAACTCTACCATCTAATTCAACACCCTCAGCATTTTTCACAATCGGCCCGTCTGAATCGACTTCTTCTTGTGACTCTGATTCATCACTTTCAGAATCTAACGTCTCAATTTCATCCTCTGACGTTAAATCTATAACCACTGGTTTTCTAGTTGCACTTCTTGTTCTAGAAGACAGCGGGGCTGGATAGGAACCATTACTTGTCTTAGAAACATTATTTTTCGTAGAATCCTTCTGCTTCTTTCTTCCATGATGCTTCTCTTCATTTTTATGGTTAAAAAACACAGGCCTAGAAGCTGACTTCTTTTCCGTAGTCTTCTTAACATCTTTATCTTTGGAAGATCCATTATTGGAGATACCTGTATCTTTCGGACCTTTTTTTCCTTCCTTTTCTTGTTCCAAACTGCTTTTAAAACCGGAAGGAGCCCGAACATTTTTGTCCACAGACATTTCCTCGGAATCTGATATCTCCAAATCATTACTATGAACGGTTTCCGAAGATTCATCCTTGTCATCAGAAACAGAGGGAAAGTCAGAGATTAGAGATTTTATAACTGAATTTTTAGTTATGCTGTTTTTATCTTTTGGAACTTTATCCTTTCCCTGCGAATTTGAATTCTTTTTTCCCTCTGAGGTGGTTTTATCTTTTGAACTATCCTTTTCGTTTGATGAATATTTTTTATGAAAAGATTCCTTTTCACTTAAAACACTTGCACCATTTAATGTATCACCAACGTGCTTCGAATCCATTGAAATTTGAGTATTTTTAGCAGCTGACGAAACCTTTTCACTTTTTTTCGTGTTATTCACGTTCGCATCCTTACTATTTAACGAATGATTCACCTTGGATGTATGCTTTTCATTTTTAAGGCTGTGACTTTTGTTTCCTTTTCCTGACGATTCGACCTTACTATTTTTGACAGTCTTATCATTCGATGATTTATTCACCTTTGTATGCTTTTCAATTGGAGCAGGTTCGGCTTTATTCTCTAAATTCTCTTTCTTGGATTCTGTCGCTTTATCCACATCATTTGAAGCATTAATAACAACATCCTGCTTGACTGTCGTATCATTTTTCACCTTCCCCGGAGCTTTGTTATCGCTATCAGGATCATCATCCAAAAAATCAAGGTCTATAATATATTCGGATTGGTCGTAGTCATCATTCTTGCTCTTATCATCGTCCTTCTTAGTAATATGACTACCACTATCATATTCATCATCGTCATCTAAAAGTATCACATCCACATCCACAGGCTCCTTAATCTTCTCCTTAATCTTCTCCTTCTTACTCTTCAACGAAAGATGTTGTTTCAAAAATTTTTGTGTTTCTTCTTGAACATTTGCTTTCTTCATTTCCTTTTTCCTCTTGGCTCCTTCTTCAAACAATGCACGTTCAACACGCAATGGCTTACTTTTTCCAAGCGGAACTGTGCGAACGGATCCATCAAACACATGATCTAGTTCGTCTGAACTACTGTCCAATAATATATCAGAATCATTTAAAGAACCATCTTCGATGTCATCATGTGCCTCTTCGGGTGTTCCCGCCGGAACAAATAGCTGCCCAAGGCTTTTCTGCGAGTTCTTTTTCGATGCTGGTGAATCACTTTTACCTGAGTCGGCAACCTGTAGGTTACCACTATCTCCATCAGGGGTTTGTGTATCGGAAACAAATAATGATGACGTTGGAATATGCTCCTTAGTTTCTTCAGCCTTTTTTTCCACCTGAGTACCTCCTGCGGATCCAGAATTGTTATCTGAACGTGAAGATACACTAGACTGTGTCTCATGGATTATCCTCATCTTGGATCCTGGAACCATACTAAGTATTTCATCGTCATCCGATTGCATGCCGTTTAAACCTGTACTGTCAATGAAATGACTTTTTCCCGCCGAAACAGGTAATCTAATCATCTATATTCTGTCGAGAAGATAATAATAAGAATAATTTAAAATGTAACACGCCAAAGGCTAGAAATAAAATGTTACCTCACAAATAGATTCCTTGACGTAGAGAATGCACTAATAAAGTCGGGTGATCAGTACTCCTGGAAAAGATGTCCCTTCTCCAAAACTATGCCAACAAATGCGAATCACAATTGTGGCGATGATTCTATTAAACGATGCTACCTTATAACAAATTCAAACACTCCTATCTTTAATATGAAATGTTGATATATCACTGCCTTGAAAAAAAAAAAGTCTTCAATTATGTTCTTGATAAGAAGAACATCAAGCAGTTGTCCAAGCAAACGATGAAACGAAGAAATGTGATATAACTTGTAAAAGAAAACACGAGTGGATGTACTTTTAAACTGTGTTGGAGGCTAAACTCAATGATAATGCTCTTTTTCTGTAATCGATAAATAAAACTGATTAGGCGCTTATTTCAGTTTGGGAGAAATTCACGTTAAATCGTCTTATTTTTTTTTTTTTGATATACATGTAATTTTTTTGGCCGACAAGCATGCACGCACATTTTTCGTTGGCAGTTGTTTTCTGACCAGAATCTCTATCCTAATTCGAAAAAGGGAGAAGCAAAAGTGTAAAGCGAGAAAAAAAATTCGCGTCGCATCATATATATGTAAGGATGTTAAAGGCCCATTGAGAGGAGGAACATATGCACCACGATTTATGGATAAGCCCAGTACTAACTGCAAGTTTTAAGAGGTGATTTCCAAAGAATTTTATGATATGGCCTTTAGCACCGGTAATTGAAATGCATGAATTATGATATGTGGCGTTTTTAATGCACACCTCGTTCTATGTATAAAAAAGGACAGTGGAAGCAGTGCATCAGGTAGTTTTGCTTTTTCGAAAAAGAAATCAAAAAAAAAAAAAAAAACTGCCATTATTTTTTAGCCTCATTTTCCCCGCCCCATCTCCCTGAAAATGAAAACCAAGCTGAAGAGCATCATCATTTTTTAGCATTCTCGGATAAACAAGCACACAATTAAAAAAGCATCAGAAGAATAGCAAAATGAGTACAGCAACAGGACCACTACCGAAAGACGTGCTGGAACGATTGTCGAAATCAAATTTCTTGCATTTGGCTACATGCTCCGATAATATACCTCATGTTAGTCTCATGAACTACACTTTTATTGGACCAGAAGAGAGTTTCAGGTCTTCAGACGCAAAGCAACCGAAGTACTTGATTCTATTTGCTACGAATAAAAACACAGAGAAGTATGAGAACTTGGTGAAAAATCCTCGCTGCTCTATATTGGTTCATGATTGGGTGACAAGTGATACTGCCAATCAGGACAGTATCTTGAATCTTTTACACAGGCTGAACCAGGCTGAGGTCAGCGAATTGAGCTGCACACTATCGGGACACGTGTTCAAGTTCCTCGACAAAAAAGACGGAAAAGAGTTTAATTATTACAAAGACCAACATTTGAGACGTAATCCAAAGGCTAAAGCTTTTATGGAGGGAGACGACTTTGCATTGGTTCTTATTCAGATTGACTGTTCGAAGGTTGTGGACACGAGTAACCACATTGCACAATACAAATAAGGGGATGCGATCTGGTATCGAAGGATTCAGTCTAGCATTACCTTCGATGTATGCATATGGGGTGAATGCGGTCTTTGCTTACTGATTCGGGAGAAATAGCCGAGTTCCATGCCTCTCGGGTATGCCTGCGAAGGAAAAGGGCACTCTCCTGAATAGGAAATCTGTTGTTATTATTATTATTATTCGTAATTTTTTTTTCTCCCAGGACTTACAATTTGCAACTATATAAAGGACTGCTTTTTCCAGTTTGTAAAGAAGAAAAAGAGGAACCGAATTAAATAAAATCAATAAAACGAGAAATCAATAAACCGGCGGGCATGCGTCAAGCATCTAACATCGTCCATAAATTGCAGTTCATAATGTATCACAGAATCTAAATCAACTAATTTCCCTCGGAACCAAAATCGTTGGTGAACTCAACAAACCTCGTGAGTTCCTCTTTATTGACAGTTGGCTTGTTGGTCTTGACAGCCTTTATGAAATCCTTCATGGTGAGATCAGGCTCCTGCAACTGATCTCCTTCTAACTCCATCCAGTTCATTTCGACAGCCCCAGGTGCACCAGGAGAGCAAGGCTGGTATCTTGGGCTTGAATTCGAGTCTTGAGAGTCTGATTCCTCTATTTTGCGGAAGTGTGTGGCGGTCTGGATCTTCCGCACAGGCTCCATCAACGCATCCTTGACCACAACGGCGATATCATGGCCCGAATAGCCGTCTGTAAGTTGTGCAAGGGTGTGGTAATCCTGCGGCGTCAAAGTGGTGGGCGTGTCACCAATATTGAGCTTAAACATCTCGACCCGGGCCTCGGCATCGGGGAGTGGGATGTAAATCCGGCGTTCGAAACGTCTCCGGATGGCCGGATCAAGTTGCCAGGGAATATTGGTGGCACCAAGAACCAAAACACCGGTGGAATCAGTTCCGACACCGTTCATCTGGACCAAGAGCTCGGTTTTTATCCTTCTAGAAGCTTCGCTCTCTCCCTCCCCCCTGGGTCCGCACAAGGCATCAACTTCATCGATGAAGATGATGGAAGGTTTTTGCTCGCGAGCCATTTGGAACAATTGCTTCACCAATCTTTCGGACTCACCCATCCATTTACTGACCAAATCGGACGACGAGACCGAGAAAAAGGTCGAGTTGGCCTCTGTGGCCACAGCTTTGGCCAAATACGACTTTCCCGTTCCCGGTGGGCCGTACAAGAGAATTCCACTCACCGGTTTCCGCTTCCCGGTGAATAGTTGCGGGAATTTCACGGGCAAGATCACCGCCTCCTTTAATGCATCCTTGGCCTGGTCGAGACCGGCAACATCACTCCATTTCACGTCTGGTTTTTCTGTCATGATCGATCCGGCCAACGCACCACGAAGTTTTTTCGTTTCTGCATCTGTGCTATCGTCCGAATCCTTGCCGTCGGCATTTGCATCTGCCTTTTTCGCCTTGACCGACCCGGATGACGCACTTGCCTCTCCAGTTTGGTCCTCCTGGCCTTTTTTATCCAAATGCTCCTTGAGCTGCTCGGCCCTCGTCAAGTACTCTGTAAATTTCGCACGTATCGTTTCTTTAGAGCGGGGATTCTTCTCATACTTCAGCGCGAGCATCAAGTAGTCCAATCCGTTGTAGTATAGCTTGTAAGCTTCGTCATATCTGCCGGCACTATCTGCCTCTATGGCTTTTTTCACTAGATCCACACCTTTGTCCAAAAACTCGCTTGTGCTGGACATCTGTGCTTTTTTTTTCTCGCTTTTGCTGCTTGTGTATGTGGTTCGAACCCGTTCCTGTACCTTTTGAAAACGAAAAGTACGGCAGACCAGAGGAAGTTACGAGTGATAGAGATAGATTGGGGCTGTATCTGATACATGGGAACGCAAAAAAAAATAGATAAAGCACATAACGGGTGCAAGGATGCAAACAATGTGATACATGTGCAAGGATGCATTGCTCGCATTGCTAGTGTATTTTAAAGTATGAGTTAACGCGGAAAAGGGGGAAAAAATAGGTGAACACATAACAATCTACGGCAGACTGGCGTTGGGGAATTAATACAAACGCGAAAATAAGGAATTTATGAGGTGATGAGTCAAAATAAGGGGAAATATAAAGAAGAGCATGGTGAAGGAAGAGATCTTACGTGAGAATTAAAGGGAAAGAGGAGGAAATTGAGAGAGGAGGAAATTGAGAGAGGAGGAAATTGAGAGAGGAGGAAATAGGGAGAGAAGAATAAATAGAGAGAGAAGAAGAAATAGAGATAGAGGAAGAAAACAGGTGAAAGTAGAAGGAAACAGAAGAAAGCGGGAAGAGTTTACTAAAAGAAATTAAAAGCATTTATGATTGAAAGAAAATAATAATTGAGAAGTCATAATTGAGTTAGATACAAAATTCAAGCAAATCCGAAGAAAATTCATAATTTAAATAACTTTACAGCGCAAAAATTCATAGCACAAAAAATTTGAAAAAAATCGAGACCAGAGGCCTCGAGACCACGCAGAAATTGCCATTCTTGTATGAAGGTCATTTTTCTAAAGCCCAGGGTTGAAGCTGTGCTTCAACAACTCGAATCAGCACATAATTCCGCAGCAACCGCGATACTATTGTGCAAAATGCGGATGTGCAGATGGTAATAGAAGTTTTTGAGTGGACAACTATTGTACGATAGTTTGTCCGAATAATGTGGGCTGCACAAGGCAATTGTAATTGAGCACAAATGTGAGTCGTGGTCGTGTTCATTCGGACAATAGCAACGGACACTTCCGCTTTAGGTTAACTCACACTAGCGCTCATCTTATGCATTATTCAGGTTTGAAATTCCTCGCCCCGTCAAAAAGTTGCAATTATGTATTTACTTTTTATTTTTATTTTTTCTCCTTACTTCACTTTTTCTGTTGTTTTCCGTGCTTCATTATGTTTTATTTCATTTTTTCAGCAGGACAGGGAGAAGGAAAAGGAAAAAAAAACAAATAAGAAAAAAAATTAAAACGTATACACCTTTTCATTAGGCTTCAAAAAAAAAAAATAAAAAAAATTAACTTGTATTATCGCTTCATGTTGCGGTCATTATTCTTCTTCCTAGGCAAGACAAAAACCGGAACAAGGTAACACATTTGCATCCGTTCGGAAACCAGGAGTGAAACAGCTGCGAAAGTGGACTGAAACGTATTGGTTGAGGCACAGGATTGGAGACTGAGCTGGATATTTACAAGTGCGAAAAAAAAAAGATAGCTTTTTTCAACAGAAAGCTTTGACAGTGGAGAAAGAGCACCAAGCGGAACAACAGACGCCAAAACGACGCGTCGCAAAGAGCAGGTAAGCAGCCAAGACAACAAGCTAAGAATGCAGCAGGATCGGACACATTTGGATGAGCTTCTAGAGGCAGTGAAGAAGGAGTTCGACAATCTCTCGAGGCAGACAACTCTGTACAAGGACCACCATCAGGAATATGAGATGAAGATTAATCAGCAGCACCAGGAGCTGGCCAGCATAAGGAACACCGTGTATGAGTTGGAGCAGGCACACCGGACGATGAAAGATGCCTATGAGAAGGAGATTATGCGGTTAAAGCAGGATCTTGAGAGCCGGGACCGTCTTTTGGAGCAGAAGCAGCAGCAGCAGAAGCAGCAGAGCCAGCAGCAGCAAACTCAGCAGCAGCAGAACGTGCAGAATGTACAAAATGCACAAAAACAACAAAAACAGCAAAAACAGCAAAACCAGCCCCAGCAGGCCGGATTCGGCGCACCGGGGGCCTCGCCGGTGCTCGCGCGGCCTCCAAATCTCACCGGGGGCCCCACGGCCACTTCGCCCCGCGGTTATGCGCCACATATTTCGGGGGTGCCCGGTGGCGTGACAAAAACCACGAGCCCGGTGACACCGGCGGCGGCCGCGGTTGCCCCGGTGGCCGGAAGTGTTCCGGCGGGATCACAAGCGGTTCCGGTGGCCCGGCCGAAAGCGGCCCCGGCAGCAGCCACGCAGCATAACGAGGCAGGCGACCGCCCCGGCGAGCAGGAAAAGCCCCGGGAGGTGGCTGCAGTGTCGCAGGAGGTGCAGTTGCACCGGGCAGAGCACAACAAGCCGATTCCGCAGTTTTTGGAGGATTTCGACTCGTACAACACTCTCCCCTACAAGAAGAAGCACGCGGAATATTACGAGGTGTACAACCCAAGCGTGCCGAAGCGGGCGGAGATCTCGCTCGTGCACTCCTTTGCACACACGTCGGTTGTTTGCTGCGTGCGGTTTTCCAAGGATGGGAAATTTCTGGCCACTGGATGCAACAAGCTCACCCAGGTGTTTAGTGTGGAGACGGGTGACTTGGTTGCCCGGTTGAGCGACGAGACGAACGGCGACGGTGGAAATTCGAGTGCGAATGAGGGTGCGGGCGGTGCGAATACAGGAAATAGCGGAAGTGGAAACGCAAACGGAAACGGAAATGCGAACGAGGGCGGGAACTCGGCGAACTCGGCGAACGGAGGCGACTTGTACATCCGGAGTGTTGCATTTTCGCCCGACGGCAAGTACTTGGCAACAGGTGCCGAGGATAAGATCATCCGGATCTGGGATTTGGCAACCCGCACAGTGGTGAAGTATTTGCGGGGCCACGAGCAGGATATCTACTCGTTGGACTTCTTCCCGGACGGCACGAAACTCGTTTCGGGCTCTGGAGACCGCACGGTGCGGATTTGGGACGTTTTCACGGGCCAGTGCTCGCTCACACTCTCAATTGAGGACGGTGTGACCACCGTGGCCGTTTCTCCGGATGGGAAACTCATTGCCGCGGGCTCCTTGGACCGCACGGTGCGTGTTTGGGACGCAAATCAAGGATTTTTGGTGGAGAGATTGGATTCCGCCAGCGGGGCCGGAAACGGCCACATGGACTCCGTTTACTCGGTTACTTTCACGCACGACGGCCACCAGATCCTCTCGGGCTCACTTGACCGCACCGTCAAGTTGTGGTCCTTGAAAGATCTCCAGAGACAGCAGGGGGCCTCTTCCAAATCCAACTGCGAGGTCACCTACGTTGGCCACAAGGACTTTGTGCTCTCTGTGTGCTGCACGCCGGACGATCAGTTTGTTCTCTCGGGTTCCAAGGATCGCGGCGTCATTCTCTGGGACAAGGTTACTGGGGAGCCCTACATTATGCTCCAGGGCCACCGGAATTCCGTCATAAGTGTTGCCGTCTCCCCAGTCATGTCCACTTCCCGCGGAATGCACGGTGGCTTCTTTGCCACTGGATCTGGTGACTGCAAGGCCCGGATCTGGCGCTGGGAGCGCGTCGCATTGTGATCCGGCTTCCCTGTATTAGATATATACTTTAGTTACTGTTGTATATTGAATTTTTGTTGTCCGATTTTTGTTTTTTGTTGTCTCTTTATCTTCAATTTATATTTGTTCTTTCTCATGCTTGTGGTTGTGCGTTAGTTTTGTCTATGTTTGGGTGAATGTAGTTGGTGGATTGTTTTTGTTTAGGGTGGATTAGAGGGGTTGCTTTATTTAGGGTAAACGTGGTTGGTGAATTAGTTAGTTTGCTTTATTTAGGGTGAATATAGTGGATTAGTATGCTTGCTTTATTTAGGGTAAATGTAGTTGGTGGATTCGTTAGTTTTCTTTATTTAGGGTGAATGTGGTTAATGGACTATTTAGTCAGTTTGTCTATATTTATGCTAAATGAAGTTGGTGGATTAGTGTGTTTGCTTTATTTAGGGTGAATATAGTGGATTAGTATGCTTGCTCTATTTAGGGTAAATGCAGTTAATGAGTAAGGTGCATTAGTCTGTTTGTCTATATTTAGCGTAGGTTTGGTGGATTAAGTTATATGAATGTTGTCAGGAAATTATTTAGGGTGTACGTAATTAGCTCTTTCTGTATATTTACTGAACACAATTCTAATCAACGGTATTTGGCAGAGAATTTGTAAATTTGAATGTATTCCCAAACCCTGCTCAGTACTTGCATCCACTAGTTAGATTTCACCTTTAATCAACAGACTTCATCAAACAGTACATTCAGTTACTCAGTATCTCCAGTCATCGATGTACTAATGAGCTGTACCAAATCAATAGGCTGAGCAGATCCATCCGAATATATGTATTCAGTTACTAGGTAGATTTACTAAGTTAATAATTGAATATATTTTTTAAAATGTACTCAGTGATCTGATGTACCACTTACAAAATCAATTGAACAGTTCATCAAAATAGTGTTCCAGTACTTGAGCATACTGAAGTTCAGTATACTCAGTAGTTCAGTATATTCAGTGGTATAGTATATTCAATAGTCAAAATATCTACAAGTTTGGTATATTCAAGTATTCAGTACTGTATACACGAGGTAGACAAACCTAAATAAATTGAGAATAATAAATATATTCAGCATTTGATAATTTGTCAGAAATACCTGATTAAATGTTAGATTGAATGCTCATATGCACTAGATGAAGTACCGTACAAATCAACTGGAAAATCAATACGTCGTCTTAATATCTAAACTAATAAAATCCAGAATTCAGTGACCAAACAATAAAATCAATGGCCAAATGTACTATATATTGGCATATCCAATCGCAAATTCAATCTTCAGATTCCTATTGAATACACTTAGGTAAATGCGTTACCTCATAAATTTGATGTCTTTAGTAGATAAAATCAAACCAATATGTAGATTGCTGTGCTAATTAGTTAGATAGAGCACACAAATGAATAATTATGGGCTTAGAATACGTAACCCAATATTAGACATAACCCTAATCTCGGCCATTTAGGGAAATGGTGAAATCCTTGAATCGTTCGGTACAAGTAATTCACAATTGAATTGTCTGGTGAAGACAATATGATTGATCTATCTTTAAGATTGTGTATTCAGCAGTTATGAATCTAATGCCTACCGAATTAAATAAGTTAGACAATTCAATAAACTCCATGGTCTACATTCAATTCATTCAACATTTCTGAAAGATCAAAGATGGTATTTAGGAAAACTCATAGCTCATAAGAATTAGACCACTAACTCCCAAGCATTAAATATCAATCTGAGGAAAGTCGTTTTAGTTTAATATATCAAGAATACCATGATTAAGCATACAAAAATGCAATATCATCTAGATACATTTTAGATTATGTATGCTGTACTCATTAATTTCATATTGTGCCAAAGCTTGTCTATTAATGTTAGCTGGTATTTAACGAGATAAAATGATAATATATCCGTGCATATTCTTCATAATCGGTTAGTCAACATTCTAATGAATAAATACGTGATAAATTTCTGAATTACGTAGTAAGACAAAAATCTCATCAATATGCTCCTTCAACGGGAGCTTGGTTTCAACTAAATTGAATTAAAATGTGACACATTTGAAGGAACAAGTACATGAGCATTTGGATGTTGTTCAAAGGTGGATTATATCATTTGAAGTTTTTAGCAAACTACAACTAACAGACCACAGTATAATCTTTAAGCCAAAGTTCAGTTTTCAATTGGAGCCCAAATGCATCAATGAACCAAATACAGAAAGTGATAGTTTATATATGAAGAATTTGGCAAAGGATGAAAAACATCCAATGCATTTTTCGCTATGATAAACAACTAAATACATATTTACAGTAGTAAACTTCAACTTCGTACTCATGCCATCATAAAACTAAATTCATGGAATTATACATATACTACAAAGCATTCCTACATGTACAACCGAAAGATCCTTCACCTTTTCACATAGTTCTACTAATCTATTCACACGACACACATTCACCATGTGGGATGAAGAATATAACAGTAAACACGCTTTCTAATCTCTTCTGTCTCCTTCGGCTCCTCCAAAAACATCGGATGCGACCAATGCACCATTTCCACAAACTCAACATCAAATTTGAACTCTGTCTTGGCTATCTCAAAGAAGTTGAAGTCATTCTCAATCATCTTCTTCCGTGGACGATGTGGACTCCACACAACAAGACATTTTCCACCACTCCTTGGCTTATTTTTATCTGAAAGTGGCTTAATTAGCTCCTTGCATGATCTCAGAAGCTTCCTATGCTCAGTGTGGTTAAATACAAGATCGGACATAATCACAAAGTCGGCAAACTCATCATACTTGCTTCCGTCTGGGGCCCTAAGCTTTTCTCTAATTGGCTGAGTGTCATTTCCCCAGATGAAGCCTTCTGTACTAAGAACTCTGCTTTTGGTATCTTTATCAAAATCTAAATGCTCGATGTTGTATTGCATATTCAACAGAAGGTCCTGGTCCGGGTAATCTGTTGCAACAACCCTCCTTGCGCCATCTATACAACATAACAGAGACGGAAGTGTAGATGCAGAGCCAAACTCAACGACGTTTTTTCCTCTTACAAGTTCTTGTGCGTGCTTATCTATATATTCGGCTGTATATTTGCCTGCATTCCATAGAAGATGTCCCCAAAGTGGAGATTTACCCACCAAGCGAAGTTTTATCTGCTTTACTCCGCGCTCGTCCTCTTGTCTGTACCCTTTTCGCTCGTATACCACAAAGTGTGCTTTTTCTGGTTTTGGTCTGAAATCATCCGGTTCATTAAAAATTCCCAGGTCATTCAGTGACACCGCATCCAATGCCTCATCTGAGCTACTTGCTGACATTCTAAAAGGCTATTTTTAGTACTCTGAGAATTTGTATTGGCTGAAAAAAGTGCTTTGTTAGATGCACTAAGATACCTTATTAAATTATAGGATAGATCTCGTTTCGATATTTTATATATATTTTTTTTTAGAAGTTGAAAATTGAAAATCAAAGAAAAAATAATCCTGTCAAGATAAAAATTCCTCGAGAGATCCGGAAAGCTGGGATAATGATTTATTGCTCTAAGAATGAACACAACCGACATGTATTCACAAGCAAAAATTCAATCGCTAAATCACCCACACCTGGGTTCGAACCGGATCAAGCAAGAGAAGTTGCTGCGATGCGTTTCATTATAAAAAAAAAAAAGATGGTATACTGAACGTAAACAATTGCATAATACTGATCCTTATGGACAATGGACCACATCCCAATCAGATGGATCATGAACTTCCGGATGATCGAGCTGTGCCATTTCAGCCGGGCTGAGCTCAAATGACAAAACGTCCAAGTTCTGGGCCAATCGACTAATCGTCTTCGTTTTTGGAATTGGGATGTATCCTTTCTGGATGGACCATCTAATCAAAATCTGGGCACTACTGACGCCTTTTTTCTTTGCAAGACTCACTGCATCCGGATCGTTAATTCTGTAGGCGTGTGAGAGTGGCGCATAAGCAATTACTTGAAGTCCTCTGCTTTTTGTGAAATCGCAAAGTTCTTGCCGCATACACCAAGGAGAAACCTCAATTTCATTCACTACAGGCTTCACTCTAAGCCCATCCCAAGAAAGTAACTCATCAATGTGTCCTTCACCGTAGTTTGAAACACCAATTGACTTCACAATGCCAGATTCAACAGCTTCCTGCATTGCTTTATAAGTTTCCAATCTGAGTCTTTTTCCCTCGGTTGGAGAATGGATAAGCAACAAGTCGATGTACTCGAGTCCGGAAACCTTGTTCAAGCACTCATGAATGGCATTTTTGGCATTACTGTAGCCATTTTGGTCGTTCCAAAGTTTTGTAATGTAAAAAACATCTTTTCTTTTATGGTGCACTGGATCCTTCTGTAGCCAATTCAAAATCCCCTGTCCACACTCTCGTTCGTTGCCATACAACACTGCAGTATCAATCATCCTGTATCCGGCATCTAGAGCAGCCTCAACTACCGATGTTGCATTCCGAATATCCCAAGTGCCAAGTCCCATAAATGGAATTTTGGCACCGTTGTTTAGGGGAAGCGCTTTAAAAGACATGATGGCAAATGAAAAATGTTCAATTGATGGTATTGTAGTATTCTGGAGGCCACAAATTCTCTCCGCACAGTCTAAAAATAATACAACAAGGGGTAAACACTGATTTAACCAGGGGCTTATTAGTGCTGACAATGAAGAGGGATCGTTGGCAAAAAAAAAAAAAAATCCGGTAAATGAAATCAAAGGGCATGCGGGCAATGCAGCCTGTAAATGCAATTATACGATCGCACCCGTGCACCCAAAGCAGTGGGAAAGTTAGCGACATTTTGCCGAAAAGGGACAAGGGGCCGGAAGGGGCAAATTAAGTGCACCAGCCATGCACGCAATTAAGGCAGAAGCGGCAATAATGAAAGAAAATCGAGACCCAGATTTTTTAGCCTCTGACATTCTGCTGAAGGAAACCAGCCATTTTTTTTTTCTGGTATGTAACAAAAAGAAATAATATGAAACAAAATAAAATAAATTTAGATAAAAATAAGCTTAGAGTGTAATATTTACATCCATGATTCTTGACAGTTGAGAGAATCTTTTTGATTTGAAGCTACCACATCAGTACTGAAGTATAAGTGTGTTTGTCGAAAAGCAACCGTAATAAAGTCTCAAGTTGATGCTTTTCTAGACATCTCTCCATTCTCCATTGCACATTATAGTGAAACCTTTTATCAGATTATACACAATTTGGGAACAGAAAGTGGACATTTCTAAAGGCCCAAACAATGTCATATTTACAGCCATCGACGCCGCCTTCTATTACAGAGGTGAGGAAAAGCAAAATTAGAAGAGACAGCATAGAATCAAATACTACAGATGTGGGAAGCAGTGATTCTCTAATGCAGGCAAAGGCAAAGACACCTTCATCACGTCCAGATTTACACCAGCATCAGCGCCAACTTATAACGCCGAATACACCGTTTGAAACGTACAAGAAGCCACTTTTGTCGCCGTCGAAATCTTTTCGGCAATCGGAAGACCAAAAGCAGCATACTGGACAACTGGAAACACCAAGGCAGACGCCCAGATGGGGAGGAAGCACCAGAAAGAGACTTGGGGATGCTATTGAGTTTAAGAAAAGACCAGAGCCGGTGAATAGTGCGGGAACTTTTCTGTTTCCACTGGCATCATCAACAGTTGGTACTGGTCGAAATTTCCCAGAGTTACGTTTTAGACATGGGCCAGAATCGCATCTACAGCTGGGGGATGATCTTCTGAGACCGCATTGTGCTGACAGAGAGACCCAAACACCTCATTTAAGAATGGAACAGTCGATTTTGACCGTGAGAAAGGTGCGAAAACCAGCAAAGGGTCGCACTTTGAGCCGCGAGGAACAACTCATGAATTATACGAGTGACGAGGAAAGCGAGGATGAAAAACCAGAGCAGGGACTACGCAAAGTGAGCAAGAAGCTTGAGTTTGATGAGCCGGACTTGATACCAGGTACAGAAAGCATGCCAAGCGTGCCAAGTACTCCGAAAAACCAGCTAACGAGCAAAGATTATGCGTACAAGCAGTATGTTGAGGAAAAGAGCGGGCTTTCCGACAACGAGGAGTTGGAAACGGGCAAGATCAAACCACTAATAAATCCATTTGTGGGCCAATTTGAGCATAAGAGCAGACATATGCCCGAGGAATACAGCCGGTTTGCACATGAGGTCGAACTTGTGAACCAAAGAACCGGCAAGAAAGTCATCAGATCGCTAAATGAATACGAAAGATCAATCAAGCCAAAAATCTTGTTTGCACAGGAGAACGAGGAGGATTTGGCCGAGGTTGGGGCACAAACCCCACCTAACAAAACGCAGATCCATATTCCTGGGCTTGGCAGATCGTCAATTGTTGAAGAAGACGATCCAAACGAAATTATTAGACACGAGAGAATTTTCAATCCTTTCCGCGGCAGCAGGGGGAGTAAGCGCGGAAGAGAACCTGTGTCACGTGACCAGGACAGAGTTGAGGAGATCGAGTATATCAACCAGACTTCTGGAAGAAGGGTGAAGAGGAAAATGAGTCCCGAGGAGCTGGCTGTGAAGCCGAAAAAGCTCAATTTCGATGATTGCTGAAAAGCGATTTTTCTGGGGGATTTGTTTGTTTGTTTGCGCTGTTGGTCATTTATTGTATAGTATATAAAATTCGCATTGTATATTAGAAATTTATATTAGAAATGTATATTGGAGATTTGTTGCGTGTTGTGTAGAGATTCAAATGTCTTTTTACTGCATGCTGTGCAAATATTCAAATGTCATTTTATTGCATGCTGTGCAAATATTCAAATGCCATTTTATTGCATGCTGTGCAAATATTCAAATGTCTTTTTCATGCTGTGTAGAGATTCAAATAGAGCGTCTGGCTAATTTTGGATTCAAATGCCTTTCATCCGCTTTGCCTGAGTTTTAGTTGTTGTTGCTTTGTGCCTCTGGAACCAGTCAACATTCCACCGCTTGGCTGCAACCTTATCTCTGGAAAAATTCATGCCCGGTAGTGCATACGTGCCTTTATGGCTATAAATTCGGGACCAATCGGGAAACTCTTATCGACAGGAGGGGCGCGACTCGCAGATCTGGAAAGGGGTATTGGGATAGTGGGAGGAGTTTTTCCCTGGAATTCCTTATCTAGCACTCTTCGTATTATTTCTAATTTTTTGTTTTTTGTTTTCCTTCTTCCCTTTATTTTTATTTTTTATCCTTACTGCATCCAGGGAGCCCAGAGATAATATTTTTAACACATGTATATACACTCTGCCTGTTGCCTGTTTCATTTCGTTACAGCACCTTTTACTTTTGCCTCTTTTTGCTCTTTGCTTTGCCAAATCCATACTTGACTGCTCCATCCCCACTTGCATTTTCTTACGCATCACATTTTCATTCCGGTTTCATCGTCTCCAGTCGCTTTGCACTTTCGCCATAATAATATTCACTGATCTGTGTTTCATCATTCGTTTTTAGCAACTTGAAATCATACCTATTCCAGCACTGCATCAGGACACAGCTCGCGTTTTCTCCCGAAAAGAGAAACCAAATACCTTGTTGAATATAGATACTCGCATCACAAACAGGGACACGTTTCCACTTTATTGAAAAGAGACAAGCATCAAGTATAATTGCCATCACAATGACACCTGAAAGCAATATTGAGACTTCGACAACGGACGCGACTGTGGAGCAGATAAGAAAGGAGGCGGCGCGTGTTTCTGCGCTGAAAAAACGCAGAAGATGGCTCAAAGGCTTTTTGTGCTTGTTAGTACTTGTGATCACGTGGGTTATTACAGTACAGTTGGCCAATATGGTCATGAAGGGAAGCGATTATGACCACCCGCTTTTCGTGGCTGCGATCGACGGGATGTTCTTTGTTATTTTTGGTGGACGGATGCCGTTCAGAGCCCTAAAGTACGGCTTTCGTATCTTTTTCAGGCGGTTGCATGTGCTTTTTGGCACAAGCGAGAGTGTTCCGCTACTGGATCCGGACGATACACGTGTAAGCTATGGCAGTGGTGTTTCGGATGACGATTTTTCGTCGAATATCGATAAAATTGACGGGAAAACGGCAGTTGTGCACGTAAGAAGCGTGGAAAGTGAGCCCAAGCCACTTCGCACGGGAAATATCGTTACAATGGGTGCGGTAATTGCATTTATATACTTCATAAGTGGGGCGTGTGCCACCACAGCACTCAAATACACGAGTGGCTCGAACGAGACAGTGCTATCTACAACATCCTCACTTTTTTCGTTGGTTCTTGGTGTTTTGTTCAGCGTGGAGAAGTTCACGTGGTCAAAACTCGCGGCCATTGCCACCAGCATATGCGGAATCTGCCTGGTGACGTTTCTGGACAAGACAACGTCAGAAATGGTGATGGGAGTGCTTGGATTGGGAAGTGCGTCATTGGAGGCCGTTTTAGGCAACTTTCTCTGCCTTCTGGCCGCGATGGCATATTCGGGCTTCCTTGTGCTCATGAAGTGGATGCTTGGCAGACAGGAGAAGTCCAAAGATTGCGATGCAATCATGTACACGACGCTTGGATTGAGCACAATCGCATTTGTGCCGCCTATTCTATTTCTGGCAGATTTGTTTGGGGTGGAGGAGTTCAGCTTTCCCCATGATCCGAAAATCTTTGCTGCGGTCTTTTTCTGTGGTCTTCTCAATGCAGTTTCCGACTATTGTGCATCGGTTGCATCTTTGCTCACCTCACCTTTGGTGACATCACTTTCGCTTTCCACGGCGATTCCGTTGTCGATGATATGCGACTCGTTTTTCTTCCAAACGGTGCATATTTCGCCATGGTATTACGTTGGAATTTTGATGATATTCACATCTTTTGTGTTCACAAGCGTCGAGGATGAGAGCGAGCAATAGCTATATATAATATTTAAATAGGCAAATGGGTATAGGTAAATACATTGGGTATAGGATAGGAGGTAGAAAGAAAGGAGAATGGGAGTAGAATGGAAAGTAACATTGCGGAAGCTGAATTGAAGTAGATCTCGTGAGATTAGAGCACTGAGATTAAAGATTAGAGATTGAGATTGAGACTGAGATTGAGAGTATAAATCAGAGGTACGATCGCAGATGTAGGAATTGG
>ERZ746981.283-NODE-283-length-27544-cov-12.304110_pt1 | contig 27544 bp, 14 predicted proteins | sample MGYA00374948_ERZ746981 | MGnify/ENA primary metagenome ERZ746981 (study PRJEB28757, sample SAMN06711160) | food metagenome | host: microorganism | place: China:Harbin | collected 2017-01-30 | study: EMG produced TPA metagenomics assembly of the Analysis of...
TTCCTTATTGGGAACAGTGACTTTCAATTATTTCTCTGGCTTTAAACCAATAGGTTCTTGGTTTGACCCCTTACAAATTTGTTGATGGGCGTGTAGCGCAGTTGGTAGCGCGTCTGCCTTGCAAGCAGAAGGTCACTGGTTCAAATCCTGTCTCGTCCACTTTTATTTTTTTGATTTGTACATTAATTATTCGATGTGTGAAGCATAACGAAACGTCCTCTCATCAAATTATACTTTTTTTAAAGTGCTTAGCATGTCAAACTCTTATATAGAAGAATCGAAGAACTTTTGAATATTGTAAATGTATTGAACAGAATCCTCATGATTTCAACACATATCTCATGTGATCATTCAACGTTTGGTAGTGCACTTAACAAGAATTATAAACAGGGTTAAAATACCTGCGATTTTTATTGAGCATTGCTCGCAACTGTTACCAGTGTATAGTTTATAAAGTAAATATGCCTGTTTTCTTTTTACCAAACGGATAAACAATAATCGCACTCAAGAACAAACCAACTGATATCCCTATAGAGACTTCGATCATAGTAATTCCGAAAGTTAACGTGCTATCACCAATAAGATCATTACCAGAACTTCCAGTAGTTGACCCAGCGGAGTTCAACTGAGTTATTCCTGAAGCGAGGACATTTCTTGATGCAACACTTCCTGGGACCAAATCAATGATGCCTGGATACATAGCAGTAAATGCAGAACCACAATAACCAAGTCTGCGGAAAGGCATACCGAATCGAGAATATAAGTTACTTAGTAACCCGACGACAAAGGCACCAAGAGCAGCATTAAACTGTGAAATACTAAAATGCCTTGCCGAAAAGTAATAGACCGCATAACCTGCACTGGCGATTATGACCATTATAGGAAGTTGCGACCATCTAGCTTCTACGCCCAAAGTCGCAAAAACAGTGAATGCAGGAATAAACAACAAATTCCAAAGTGGAGGTAATGCATCAGCACTGCAGGTTGTTGATGTCACAGCATTACTGTCTATCCATCCATATAATGCAGATCCTAGCGTAATACCAAATCCAAGAAATAAAGAATAGACTATTGCATAGAACATTCGGACAGTTCCGGAAACTATAGATCGGCTCTGAATTTCTAGAGCGCCAGACATAATAGTATATCCAGGAAGTATCATTGCAAGCCCACTTTGTACAATTGCACTGAAACAGAATAAACGTCCACCATAAATTGATCCAATTGCTCTTCCTAAGAAGCTAAGTAATATGGAGCTAGCGACTTCAAAAACGGATGAATAAAGTGTTGATTTGGGCGCAATAACTAACTGAAAAAAGCCAACAATACATCCCATAACAAAACTAGGTATCATATCAAGCCACGAGCCATTAAACCATATAATGATGAATGCACTAGCAAGTCCATAGAAAATAATCATCCAAAAATTGTTAAAGATGGGTCTACAAGTTAGCAAGTCATCCAACTTATGGATTGCCTCCTCCACACCGAGTCGATCATGAACAACAGCCTTGTATATATCTTGTGCATCGTCAAGCTTTGATAAATCAAATCCTTGACTAACTCGTATCACTCTGATCTCTGATGTCTTGGTGGAAGGATCACCAAAAGACACAATAATGACACCAGGAAAGTAAACAAAAGAGGCATCAATCTCCAAAACCTGGGCAGTACGTCTCATGTATTCTTCTAAACGATGATTTGGAGCACCATAGCCCATAAATGCCTTACAAAGCGTCAAAATGAACTTCTGTCTCTGTATAATATCTGCAATATGCACTGTTATCCTTGCAGTAGATACTGGCTCTTTGCTCACATTAAACCGGCCACGAAAACAATTTTTTTTCCGATTTGCATATTTTCCGTCAACATTCCGTTTGAAAGATGGCATATTAAAGTCTGACTGACGAGGTTTTGGAAATATCTTTGTTCCCAAATTAGTAAAACTCTGAGAAGATCTTTTGAGTGTAAATTTGTCTAATAAAGATTGTTTAGAACTATTACTTGGGCCAAGATTCGAGTCAGAGTGTGATTCATGATATATCCCATCTGCTTCCCGCAAATCACTCGATGGTTCATGCAATTGCATTAAATGCGATGCGATTCCAACTCTAACACGTTTACCCTTCTTCTTGCCATTAGCAAATGAATCATTACTCACAGATAATTCATCATCACTGGTCCAAAATATTTCATCGTCAAAATCACTGTCATATGGACCAACTACATCATTTTCATCATCTTTGCCAGCATGACCAGATGCCAGCAAGTGCCTATTAACGATATTTTTTGCCTCCTCCATCGGTGTTTTCGTGCTAAATGTGGGTGATAAAGAAGTAGCGACTTTATTTCCGACGTAATCCCTTAATTTATGCCATCGAGATTTTCTTTCATTTCCAGTCATAGAATTTGTTTCAAAGGAATTGCTCCCTTCAAGGTCTACGCTGCAATAAGATTCAGTAGGATCCGACCTTTTCGGATTGGTATGTTGGCTATTCCGATTAACCTTATTCTTTGAAGAACATATTATATCAGTATCTGCTCTAACCGGAGACAACTCCTGCTGTGATTTCAATTCCTGTAGTTGATAAATTTCCGTGTCTATTGAATGGGAAGAAGTTACGGAAACTGCTGGACAGCCATTTATGGAACTTCCGTGTAGCATTTGAAACTTTGGAATATAGCCTCTACCTTCTATATCAAAAATTTTAGGATGCCGAGTGGTACGTGCATTCTTTGACCGACTTCTCCCAGGCTGCTCAAGAACCGAGCTAGTATCTCTTTTAAATTCTCTTTCAAAGTCTTTTTCGATAGCAGTATCAATCTTTTGTGATTTTATCGGCTTTATAGGAAATGGAATTTCATCTGCAGCCGATTCATCCACTGTCATACTACTAGTGCTTGTCGATACAAGGGAAGCATCGTTGCTAAACACAGGAAAGGCATGATTGAAAGAAACATTTATTTCATCACTTTCAATTATTTTTGCTGGCCTTGATACAATTGCAGAACTAGCCGATCTTGACGGTGTGAGATCTCTCAGCCCTCTATGAGAACCAAGCGAAGATTCATCTCTTCCATGAATTTTATATGATTGGAAAGAACGCGATCTCGGCACCAAAAGGTTTTTGTAAGGTGATCTTGTTCTAGATCTCCCCCTTTTTTCCGAGGAATATACTTCTTCACGTGGAGTAGATGTGTTCATTATATATACATCAGATTATAAACTAGTGTGATAAGAATTGAACAATGTTGATATAAGTTGTTGTAGTACATGCTTCTTCCTAAACTTGAAGAATTAGATGCTAAAGAAGAGAGGTGTGTACTCAAAAAAATAGAATAGATAGTGAGTGAATGTTAACAGATTAAATCCGTATACCCTAGGATGAGCGACGCGTCGATATAAACCGCTTTTAATATCTGTAAAATTTCTTTCTCTACCGACTTCGCGTAGTTAACTGTTTGATTTATTTACCACTTTTTACTCCGGTATCGTGAACATAGTGAACGTTAAAAGGCTGCAGTACGCCTTGAAAGTTTCTATAATACAAAAAGGTGGGGAAAAGAACTTTTTAAGATATTTCTTTAACATTTATCATCAGATTTGTAACTTCGATATTTTTTCCTAGGCTTTTTTTTCGATGAGTTCCGTGACTGCATCGAATGATGATCAGTTATTTGTTGGACCAGATGGTACATCATATATTTTCTACTTATGTCCACCACTTAATACAAATGATTTGTTGATCAAGATGATAGAGGAACATGGTGGTGGTGTCACTTATGACTTGGAACATACATGTATTGTGATATCTGTTCCAGGAAATGTTCCGGATGAATTGCGTTCCGCTCACATTTACTCGTATAAAGTTATAGAGGATTCAGTGAGGGAGGGAATACAACAAGAATTTGGAAGATATCTGATTCATAACCCTGAGGTGGAAGATATAGTACAAGGCGAAGTTGATGAAAATGGAAATACAGTAATTGGTGCACCTGACGAAGGTGATATGAGATCCGGATCTCACTTGGAGGATGATAATGGGTTTAATACAGAAACAAACGACTTACAAGTTTTACCTTCTACGATTTCAGCATCGTTAGCCACTGCAGTTTTTCCGCGTCGTCATGGTATAAAGTATTTTACGCCCGAAGAAGATGCATTTCTTTTAGAAGAAATTAGAAAGAGACCATGGTTAGGATTTCGTGGACATCAAATATACAAAGAAATAGCAGCGATGGACTTTTTTAGAAAACGTGGACGATCTTATTCTTCATTACGCGAAAGGATCAGGACTCTGAAATATCACGTGGGATATGTTTATAAGGCTACAAAGGATCACAAACTCCTTGTTGATGAAAATGGAAATTACGTTCGTACTTACCTAATAAAAGGTAGAACAACTTCGTTTACGGCGGCTGATGATTTTGCATTGACCAAGGTGATATATCAAAAATTGAATCCCTCGGAGAAGCCAAATGGGTTTGAAACGGTTCTATTTCCTACTAATTTCTTTGACAAGTTTTGCCATATATTTGTTCAGCACACCTCCGAGTCCTGGCGTCAAAGATTTAAAAATTATCTTGTTATCTTTGGAATTAAGAATTATTTGAAGTATTATATTGTTCAAAAGAAACAGGGCTTAGATCCCCAACCTAGCAATTTGGCTAATAAAGAATGGATGAGAGCTAGAAGAGAACTAAGAAAGGCTGATAATGCATTAAGGTTGTATTTCCCAAACATTCCTATGGGAAATAAATTCATAGACGATAATATTGACATGATCGAAGTTCCCGAGCTTGAAGGAAAAAATCTTGAGGTTTTCACTCCAGTAATTATCAGCTCAAACTCAAATGATTCTGATGAGGAGCCAGTACGGAAAAAGCAGCATACTTCGAATAATCAACCGCACCAAATCGAATCATATGACCCTGAGCTAAAGGAAGAACCAAAAACAAAACCGGAACAAATCATTGCTTTTGTTGATGTACCTACCACTTCTTTTAGAGAGAAAACATTTGTGCGTTCATATAAGAAGTATGGGGAGCCAATGGATCTCAAATCAATTGTCGCCTCGAAACCGGCATTTTACGCAAAGTTAGATAGTGTATTTTCACAGGGTTCGTTGTCACCTAAGCAATTGAGTTTTGAACTTCGAAAAATTGGCATCAAAGAGTATTACACCGTCTTTTTAATGCATCGGTGTAACTCGAACAGGCAATTAGTAAAGAAATCAATATGCCACTTCATAGAAACAAACGGTCACGAACTATTGTGCATTGGGCCTGGAGCATGGTCTAATAAGGCGCTGAGCTGGCTTGATAAGCAAAATGAGCATCTCAACACTTTGCTCAAAAAATACCATGGAGAAGAAAACTTTGAGAGTGAGCTACGGTCTTTGAGAAGGACTAAGTCAATCAGCTGGTGATATCATCAGTGGTGGTCCAATATGTAATTTTAATTTTCCTTCAATGTATATTTACATGATGTAATACTATGGGCACAGGTATTTAACAATTCGTACTGAACCAACTTCAATAATTTAATATTTCTGACAAATACGAAATTATTCTTTTACTGACGACAATAAAGGACAATCATTTTTAAAAGTTTCATGCTTTTCGTCAGCCTGACTAGCAGTAGAGCTGTCAGGCTTCTGCTTGACCATCTCCGCTTCCTTCTCTTCTCTGAGCTTTCTATATTTGGCTTTCGACTTTCGTTTCGCACGTTGCTTTCTGATTTTTTCTCTGGCTCCTTTCAAAGCTTTCCAGCTTTTGTCTCCATTCTTTAATTGATCTACCTTTAATGCTAATATTTGCCTTGCAATTTTTCTATTTTGGTCTCTGGATCTTGTAGCTTGGCAACTGATTACAATCCCAGTAGGAACATGTGTTAATTGGACTTTAGAGTTTGTTTTATTAATCTTTTGACCTCCATGACCTGAACCTCCTTTGATGAACTTCTCCTTCAGTTCATTCTCAGGTAATTTTGGTCTTGGGGGCATTTTTGTTAGCTTTGGAACTTTTATTTTGCTATGCTTCGTTTCATTGTAGGTACAACTCGTTACAGAAAAAGTTCGCTTAAGATGCGATACCAGCCCATAAATAGAAGACAATTTGGATAACATTTCGTAACCGCTCGTACTTTTAAATAGTGACAACATGCCACTTTCCTTATATGTAACTGAATAATGTGAAGTGTAAAGGAAGAACTTTAAAAGGCTGTATGTGGCTGTGTAAAGAGTACATTTTTTTCCATCTGTGGCTGACATAATAATACAAGCGAAGAATAAAAAAAAAACGGTAACAGGTTCCTTATACCAGCGAATTTTCATAGTCAACGACATCTGATTGAAATACTGATTGAAATCAATTAAAGTCTTCTCCACCAAAGAATCATTTTTGAAACAATTACCACTGTTTAGTACCACTTTGGAAACAAAAGATGATGGGGAAACAAGTGGCAAGATTTTGCACCAGTGCAAGATGTCTCGCAAAAAACATGAAGGGTCGTTACCGCATATCTCCAGATGTCAAACTTAGGCCACCAATTATTCCCACGATCAACAACATTAAGGTGAAGGACGATCATCCATTATGGCAATTTTTTTCTCACAAAAAGTTTATTCGCAGTTCCAAAGAGGTACAGCATACATCCAGACCATGGAGTATTCAAGAACTAAGAAAGAAATCATTTGAGGATCTCCACTCTTTATGGTACGTGTGTCTCAAGGAAAGAAATAAACTTTATAGGGAGTACCATATCTATTACGAAGAAGGAAGTAAAAGATCAACTGACTTCATTTCTCTTAGTGATGATATTTTGGATACAATGAATAACATCAAACATGTTATATCCGAACGGGAGGCTGCATTGAAGAATGCTCAAGCTGAATTCATTACTGGTGGTGAACAATATCTTGCAGAATTTAAAAAGAAGTACTTAGAAGAAAAAGAAGTTGAGACAGATGAGTGGTATGATAAACTAGAGAGATTGCAATACGCTATTTTTGGCATACCAGATGTATTAGATACGTCACTTAAGGTTGATGTGAATTTCATTAATGGAGTTAAATTCATTGGCAATCTTAAGTATGATAAATTTGCATCTAAGATAGGACGGGAGGACCTTAATGGATTGAAGGATATCGCCGAAATGTATACAGTTTTTGAGGAAAGTGCAACCGCTGATGGTCTGAAAGAGGCATGTACAAAAATCGACGAGTACAGGAAAAGTAACTTGGTAATTCCTGAGTCAAAGGAGATACGTGTTGTTCAAGGCTTTATAGATGACAAGATCAAAGAAGCCGAGAATGAATTTTCATCGGAGGCGGTTGAAAAATCGTGAGAATAGCGTCGTACTGTAAACAATTCTGCATGTAAATAGATTTTGTAACCAATTTATATTTAATGGTAATTAGATAAGTAGTATAAATTAGAAAAGATGTAATATATATTGAATTTGAACGTTGAGATATAACCATGCGAATTACATTATATTCCACTTGACTAGACCTTAGATGGTTTAACTAAATCCTTCGTCCCTTCATCAAGTACTTTAAAAGCTTCCTTTACCTTGCTGGAGATATTCACCCAGGCTTGTTGCTTTGAAGAAACAGAATCTCTAAGTTTGTTATACTGCTTTATTTTATCCTCCAACAAGCTGGTTAATTTATCACACGATGAACTTAATGATTTCGAACTTTTGACGTCAAATACGTATTCAATGGCATCGGGATCATTGCTATTGTTATTTACAACCTTTCCCGAAGATAATATCACACTAACGTCAATGTCATCATCAAAGAGCTGATCAAAGTCTCGTTTTGAAATTCTAAAAGAATTACTCTGCTTCAGCACACGAACCACGACATCATTGAGCTCCTTTCTCTTCCCAAGAAATTCCGATGCCCGAGAAATCTTTTGTTTGAGCTCCGTTTGAACCGAAATTTGAATATCGATCAAGGAAACCAATCTTTTCGAAAGATCTGTGTCAAAGTTTTCAAATTCGGATGTAACCCTGCGATATGTTAATGCATCTAGGTTTAGATTAAGTCTTGTTTTAAAGAAGAAGAAGTCAATATCATCTGCAATCTTGCCTAAATCATCGCTCTTTATTTGTTTAATATTTCCTTGCCTTGCTAATAGTAGGAACTGTAACAATCTTGACTTTACATTAATGTAAGAGTCGAGATCTAAATCAAGAACTTTTCTTCGTTTTCTGATTGCTTGTTGCTGTTCATTCATGCCTGGTGAGTGTAGTATCTCTGGGTTGGACAATATCCTTAAATACAATGTATAATTATTTCGATTTTGGATCCCTGTTTACATATGCTATTTTGAAGGCCAAATATAACATCACTTTTCAACGAATAGTTTTTTTTAGTTAGAAAAATAATTTACAGATATATGTATTTTCCACGTTGCCTGTTTCTACATTGTACCTTCTCTATTTTAAATGAAATGAACACGATCGGTCATTAACAAAAATATCGAAGTAAACTTATATAACTCAAGTTTACTATATTTCAAGCTTCATTCTCTAAAGCATTCTTTATACATCCAATTACAGCTGTACTTTGAATCTTATCACTTCCACCTTTGGAAATGCCATATTCTATATCACCGAGACCCTGAATCATTTTTATTCTAGTGAGCGGTTTGAGCTCATATTTTGCAAGGATATCCATAAATCCTTCAATTAAATCAATAAGTGCAAGCCCCTCAGTCTTACGGATTTTATTCATGACGGAGTATGAATCTGTCCAATCTCGTTCCATTATTGCATTTAATATCACTTCTATAGACTTAGGTCTGGGAGCACCAACACATTCGTAAATCATGTCAACGCTTATAGTATCCTCAGGCTTATCCAATGCTGCCGCACAAGCTTGTAAAACATTCAAAGCCTTTCTCATATCACCCTTACTGAGTGCAACGAGGCATTTTTCAGCTGGCTTTTCAATTTTGAGCTTCTCCTCTTTAATGACAGTGTCAACCCTTTCTTCTATTGCCGATATAGCTAACGGAGAGAATCTGAATCTTGTACAACGTGACATCAAAGCGGGATTTATTTTATGTGCATAGTTTGCAAGAATACAGAATCTCGTGTTTTTAGTGTATTTCTCTATGATCCTCCTTAAAGCATTTTGGGCTGTATTTGTCATTGCATCTGCTTCATCTAATATCACTAGTTTGAATCCAGAGCTGAAAATCTGCCGAGTGCTGGCGAAGTTCTTTATTTGATCTCTAACAATATCAATACCTCGATCATCAGAAGCATTCAACTCTAAAACCATATTTCTGTAATTCTTTCCATAAATTTCCCTTGCCAATGCTATTATTGTAGATGTCTTACCACTACCTGGTGGTCCATAAAATAGAAGATGTGGAATTCTGCCATCTTGGGCAAACTTTCTAATAGTCTGGATAGTTTCTTGTTGACCATAGACCTGGTCAAGATTTTGAGGGCGGTACTTTTCAACCCACGGTAAGTTTTCATGCAACTCTCTATTCGGCATCTTAATGAAATTACAAAATAAGCACGCTAATGCGTATGATAGTTAGCAATGCTCCTTACTTAGGCAAGAGTACTCTTCAACATTGATAGGGTGGTTTACAAATAGACGCGTTTCTTACATAACACTTTTTTCCAAATCCCATTAATCTAATATGAAGCTTCGCGTGAAATATTTCCTGAAGTTTCTAAGTTCAGGTGAACGGATGCAGTAGAAAGATCAGCGCATTGCTTTTTTTTTTCTGTCTCCCTTTGCTTACCTATTTAGTAAAAAACTTTCTGGTATTAGAGAATCCGTCTTAAGCATACTTGCTTTTATCTAATTCCGTAATTTTTTATCTGTAATGTAAAATAAAATGATTAATAAAAACCTCACAAGAGCATTATTATGTCAACAAAGCTATTGAGATGAATTGCCGACAGCACGCAAGATGCACAAGGAAACAGCGGCAAGAATAATCAAATGTATTTATTCTTTAATCTATTCTTTGTTTATTGTTCTTGTAAGAATTATTCCGGTAGTCTGTTAAAACAGACACAAACATTTTCTCCATTTGAACTCTTATATTTCTACTTGAGGTACTTTTAAAACATCAAAAATAGGGTACCAGAATACAGCAAGAAATTTATCCCAAAATTACAAGTCAAGGAAGCGGGGATTTTCACCAATAACGAATTCTTTCAGGTACACAAGGCGAAGCACAAAATACTGTGTAACTGGACAGAACAAGGAGAAACCAGTTTAACAGTACATGTACACTGTCGTTGAATTCATACTAAAAATTAAACTTTGTTGTTTTTCCCCCGAACTTGCTTGAATAGCTCATAGAAATCGGGAGATACTAAAACCCTAGTTTTCGCACTCCCTATTCTACGGTTCCGATCGGAGCGGGATTCGCCTATCTCAATAAATTCATTGAAATAATTTTCAATTCATTAATAAACCAACTAGGATTTCAAGAAAATGCACAAGCCTAAAACGCAGGCTACACCATCGGCAAAAATCGAAGTTTACGATCCTTCTGAGATCCTTGGGACTGAGTTATCGATCATACCCCAGGCAGGAACGATTTTTAAGCAATTCACCGGCATGAATCATGATTATGAGTATTATCAATCTCCTTTCACTCCTTCAGGTGGAAACAATCAGAATGTGCCCCAAAGAGTAGAAAATGCTGAGAACCAAGAGTTTGAAACAATCACCTCTGGAGATGTTGAAAAGCTAGAACAAGCTTTCATCGCTGATATTCCAACTGAGCCCGCTGGAAACTATATCACGTCTTCTAACATGCTTTCCCAAACCACGGAGAATTTCAATGCCATTCCATCCATGGACAATCAGCATTTCTTTTCTGACAACGAAATATTTCCAGTGTCTCCAACGCAGATTCCAATGCCAACCGCACCTAGAAGAAGAAGAAAGAGTTCTAGGAGAAGCGATTCATCCAAGTCAGATTCCACTATTATCAAGGGGAAAACACCTTACAATTTTATTGGAGCAATTCCTGATAAGCCATTCACTCCATTTAATCCTCTTCCATATTATCGGCGTAATAATGGATTGACTTTTAAGAACTTCAAGCAACTGAGCAATGCGGATCCCCACGTGACCTTCGAAATGAACAAGAAATTTACCACAAATATGTACGAGCCAGCAGTGAACAAAAAGTTCAATTACTTGGGAAATGTGCAGAGCACATCGGGTGACAATGCCGGCGGGACCAAGACACTCAGCCAAGGCAACTTCGCTCTTTGCCCTTACTGTGAGCTCTCCAGAGAAAATCTCACAAATAACTGCGAGAAAATGTTTTATAAGAGAAACGACTCCAACTATTTACACCACATGATTCAATATCATGGAATTTTTTCCAATGGTGAGCTTGTTAAAGATCCTCAGGTGCGTGGATGGGCTTCAACACAGAAAGATAAACAACTGGTGGAAGTTGTCCAATGTCCATATTGCGGTGAACTTATCAGCCTTAAAAAGTTCAAGCCTGAAAACCGAATGGAACACCGCCTCTTGAAATATCTCAGACATGTTAAGGAGAAGCACAAGACCGGAAAAAATCTTCAGATTATGCATCAGCATCAGTTCTCGACTTCGAGTTGAAGACGTATCGCATTCATTATGTATATGTATTTGTACGTGTGCTTTTTATGTTTCTTTTTTTTTAAAATGTTCTTACTTTGTATTCCTCTTCCGTTTTCTTGCTTTTTGTTTCTTGATCTTTAGCTTTTTGGCGTTTTGTTATTTATTGACCTGGATTTGAACTGTGCATATTGAGAAAGGGTTAGGTATGTTAATGTGCTTTTTTTTTGCGTCCTCTCTCTTCTATCTGTTCACGGATATGCGCTCGCTTTGCTTTTTTATTTATCATCAAATTGTTACTTTCTAATCTAATAAGAGTCGTTGACTCAGCTCCATTTCACGGATCTTATATAAATGTTTTGTTTGTCTGAACCAAATACACATGTACATTATAATACTTTACAACAGAACTTAGATTTCATTTCATCTCAACGTCTCCATCAACATCTTTGTCCTTAGTTGGGCTATCTGTTCCTCGATTTTCACTGGAAGAAGCCTGCTTATCCTGTTCATTAGCATTTTGGGAACTTGTAGTGGCGACTTCAGTCTTGTCTTGACTTTCAATCTTCACACTACTTTCAGGATGTTCTGGGATCTCTTCAATCTTTGGCTTCTCATCTTTCTTTGACCCATCTCCATTCTTGTATTCTACAGCAGCACTGCTCGAAAAAAGACTGTTGGAAACTCCGGGTCCTCCAACGGCAGATTTCATCTCAGCCTCAGTGAGACCTGATTCTCCTGCTGCTGCATGCTTTGTATTGACAGAATCCTCCAGATACTTCATTTTTTCTAATGGTAGCAATGTATCTTTCTCTTCATTCTCGCAATCCTTAAATTTTGGTGCTTCCTCTGTTATCACCCATGTCTTAACCTTAAATCCGTAGGTTTCCACTGGTTGAGGCGTTTGTGATTGTGATGGAGACGATTGCGTCTGTGGGGTTGATTCCAAAGGAGTTATAGGGGCAGATGCGTGAGAAGGTGGTATGATTATATTTTGCTTCGATAACATATTTGCATCCTTCGAAACTTTTGGAGGATCGTACCAATCCCTCACCCAATGCTTGTCACCATTAGCTTGATCACCATAACCCAAAAAGCTTGTAGAGGAAGCAGAATTACGCGAATAATGCTTGTACAAACTTCTTCTCAAGGACATTTTGGCTGTATCCTGGCAGATCAATCTTTAATAAACAAGTAATCCTTGCGTTTTGGAAATTTTGTGGTGCTTCGAGCGATACGGAAGACAGATGTCTAATCATTTGGAAACAGTTTTCTCGAGTATACATTTTTTATTTTTTTATTTTTTTTTGGCGAAATTCAGTTGCAAAATATATATGAACTTCATCATATAGATACCATTAAATACATTCCTTCTGTGGCCAGTCATTCAAATAAATTTATACGATAGATATCACACATTTGGGGTTCTACATTGTGTAGTGGACTTACATCATTTAGCTTTCACTTATATATGTTTTAAAAGCTCATCAGCTAACACCGAATCTCGAAGACTTCCTGAAGAAAGTAAATCGTCATCTTCGTTATTTGGGGCAACCGAAGTCTCTTCCTTATCATCTGCAGAAGTAGAAACATGCCTTTTCTGTTTCTTATGACCAAGGATAAGTGACCTATGGAGAAGTGTTGAAGCCGAAGCAATATTGAATAAATTATCAGCTTCAGAATTACTTTCTAACGAACTAACATCTGAAGTTAGTAGCTGATGATCACTTTCATTACCACCACTGGTGTATGATTTACTGCTTTTTTCCTTGGCCGTACTAAGGTCACCATCTTCGAGTTTTAAATACTCCAATTCTTTCGTTGCAGATTTCACATCAGAAGTGTTATCATCTAATCTCGATACATTTAAGGGTTCTATTTTACTTGGAGCCTCAGATGCCTCTGTTATATGATTTGTTTGTGTTTTCGTGAAAGGTGTAGACTTTGATTCTCTTAATGCTTCCTGTTGGTGGTAAAATATAATTATTTGTCTGTATATCTCACCCTTACTTAAACCCAACTTTTCTGCAAGCTCTGTAAAATTGTATTGCACATTTAATTTACCATCCTTTTCTTGTATCAGAGGTACAAGGTTTCTTAGTGCTTCGACTTTGCTTTTGATCAAAGTTTCTCCCGGGTTGTAGTCGTTGAGAACTAGGTGTCGATCCTCCAAAACACTCCGAGCTTCATCAAACCGAAAAAGTATTTTCTTTCTCGACATCATACGACTAAGTGTTCATCTCTTAAATGTTTGTGTGTCGATATACTTCTATTTTTAAGTGGTACAGTATATAAAGCATCAGAAGGCAATGCGATCCGCTTTCTATTACGTTAGAATTTTTTTATCAGTTGTATCGTTGGTATTATTTTTTCACGCCCATGATTTGTTCAATTCCAGATGGCATATTCTAATCAAAAAACCACTAATCGCTCTCTTTTTAATTTCAGCCATCAACCAAACAGGAAGTATCGTTCTTTTAATGTATTGAATTCAATCCATTGCTATGAGCACCAGCTTTTCATCTTCCTCATTTGACATTTCGTGCATTGATTCTAAAAATCTGAAGATTCAGATCATAGCATATGATTCTTATCAGTGCGCGCCATCATCCATAGATAAACAAAATGTTACCATAAATGGCTTGTCTACAAAAGAAGTGCTAACGGAGGAGTTTGAGGATGTGCCGATAATTAGATTATATGGCAGATTACAGACTGGTCACACTTGTCTTCTTCATGTTCACAACATTTTTCCTTATTTATATATACCATATCAGGGACCCACCCCCAAAGATGATAGAGAAGTTCAAAACAGACTCTGCAAATTATTAGTCGAGATAAACAAGAAGTTGAAGCAATCATTTCAACGGAAGGATGGTGAAAATTTAAAAAAGAAATCTAGGAGAAGAAACCGTTTGAAAAATGAAAAAGAGCAAGATGAATCAGATTTTGAAACTGCTTCACCTGGTAGTGACGATAGCAATAACAACAGCTTTAATTCTGCTTTCAATTTTGTTTCTGATCTTTCTGTTGTGAAAGGAGTTCCCTTTTATAATTATTCAGTTGGTTCAGATCCGTTTGTGAAAATAAGCTTGCTTAATCCTCGATACACAGTTCGTCTCTCACGTTTGCTTAGTGAAGGTGCCATTCTTGGCCACAAAATACAACCTTTCGAAGCGCATATTCGATATAATTTTCAGTTCCTTCTCGATTATAACTGCTACAGTTGTAATTGGATATCGCTTTCACAGTTTTTCTGGAGATCTCCATTAGTAATTCTTAAAGATAGAGAGGATTACCAATTATTTTTTGATACTCCCTTCACAGCATTCAACCGATTCAAGATTACACCTATGCTAAAAAAGTTTATGAGCTCTTACATATTTGATGAAGGTGCAGAAGGTTCGAATATCTTAGATCCCGATGAATTTCCAAGGATAGGACGTACTCTAGTTGAACTGGATGCATCAGCCTCATGGATTGAAAATAGGAAAGAGATTGCAGAACGACCATTGCACTTATCCATGACAGAAAATGAAGCACTGAAATATCCAAACGAGAAATATATTAGTTCCACGAAAGCTATAATAGCAGATGTGATGTTTTTAAGGAAGGAAAGGTCACTTCCACAAACTTCAAAGCTGAAGCTTTTTGATGATATCAAACGAGAATTTAAAGGAGAAAAGTGGGTGGAGATCGAGGAGTTGAGAAAGCAATTTGAATATTGCTATGATTGTTCCATGAAGTATTTTAAGAAAGGTCAACGTGGATGTAGTGTGGATGAAACCGCTGTTATAATTCAGAGGCAATGGCTTCAAAGATACCCTACCAGCTTTGAGAGTGTTTGCATACTTCAATATACCCCAAAAATACAAGAAATCAGTACTTTACATCTTAAAAAAAACAATGTCACTACGGAAAATATTTTGGATGTTCTTCTGGGCCAAGTTCATAGCATTGCAAATAAGTTATCACAAGTTGGAGAAACATTTTTAAATTCCATAGATGAAAATCAGGAACAAAATGTATCTCCATCTGATTCTGATGGTAATATCGATGAAAATCTAGCGGAGATGGAAAGCAATGCATGTGATAACGCTGAAAACCCAGATTTAGACACAAAGAAGGATACTCTTCCTAGTGGATTACCAGGCAATACCTTGAAAAAAGATTCGCCAAGTAACACTCAAAGTGAGATTCAGGAAAAGAAAACTGCCATAGATGCTGGAAACCTGGATATAAAAATCTACAAAGCAACGCAGACTGCATTTAAGTCATCTATTCATAGGGAATTTCCAAAGTCGCAAATGGCAACTAAAAATTCTGAATCCTTCCTTTTACATCCATTGAAGGAACGAGAAACTACAAAAAAAATCCTCTTACGGTATCAACTAAATCCACCGAGGTATGAAACATACGATGACTTTCTCAACAGTTTTGAGCGGGAATTTGGGATGTTGAAAATAAATTACAAGAGTCCATATTATTCGGACAGAGAAAATTATGATAATTATCCATTCTACTTTGCTGGAAAGAAGTTTAACCTAAATTGTCTTGATATTGAGGGACTGGCACACTATCAAGGCGTTGGCAATGGTGAACCACATCCAGATTTTGATATAAATCCAGAAATCCAGAGCGTGTGGAGATTTACTGCAAAAGCACCAAATTACAATGATGTTCATAAATGGTTATTAGAACAACCATCGAACACGTTCATTAATAGATCATTACTTTTGGAATCAGAGATTGAACCGATTACTCAGAAACATACTTCCACGGATAAACGGTTTGAAGAACCAATTGAAAGAAAGTCAACGCATTTTGCAAGGTTAATAACTTTAATAATGGAGTTGCATATAAATACTCGAAAAGATTTACAACCGGATCCGGCGAAAGACCCGATTGGGGCAATCTTCTGGAATTTTGATAAATCACACAATCCTTACCCCTTGAATCTTCCAAAAGCTGGCATTTTCTTACTCAGAAATAATTCAGTACATATGGATATAGATTGGGGGAATATTCTTAATATACCCATACGCATATTCGATGAAGAGGAGGAAATGATTTCATCATTGGTGGGTTTGGTTGAACTAGTTGATCCTGATATTTTGAGTGGTTACGAGATTCATGCCGCATCATGGGGATATCTGATTGAAAGATGTAAGATTGTTTATGACATTGACCTAACAATCAGATTATCGAGAGTCTGTCAGAAGCAGAGAAATAAAGTAGGGGATCGATGGGGATATACACATGCTTCAGCAATAAGAATCACGGGCAGACACATGCTAAATATATGGAGGCAGTTAAGGAGGGAGACAAATCTTGGAAGCTATTCGGTTGAAAATGTTACATTCCAGGTCTTAGGACGTCGAATTCCTCATTATAGTACGGAAACACTAACCCAATGGTTTACAAACAATAATCCTTATTCTTTATCAAGCCTCATCTGGTACTATTATCATAGGATCATAATTGAGGGAGAGATTATTGAAAAGCTTGAGATCATAGAAAAGATTACGGAACAGTCCAGATTATTGGGAATTGATTTTTATTCTGTTATTTACAGAGGTTCACAATATAAGGTGGAGAGTTTACTTGTTCGTCTTGCTAAGGCGGAGGATTACATCTTGATATCTCCTTCGAAAAAGCAAGTGTTTAATCAAGATTCGTTGGAATGTATACCTTTGGTACTGGAGCCAGAAAGTGCACTTTACAGAAGTCCATTAGTCGTGCTTGACTTTCAATCTCTATATCCATCCATTATTATTGCTTACAACTATTGCTTCTCGACCTTATTAGGGAAGATGAGGGATTATAAACCCGGCAGATATCAAAAGCTCGGTGTCACAAGACAAAAATTCCCTCCTGGAATTATTCCTCTTCTAAAGGATCTGATTACCCTTTCACCCAACGGCTTAATGTTTGTGAAAAGTACTGCTAGAAAATCCTTGCTTGCAAAGCTGCTCACAGATATTTTGGACGCGCGACTTCTTGTCAAGGGAACTATGAGATCGTTGCATAATGATCATGATGTTAATAAGATTTACAATAATAGGCAGCTTGCATTGAAGATGATCGCTAACGTGACATACGGATATACATCTGCCACGTTTTCTGGTCGTATGCCTCATTCAGCCTTAGCTGATGCAGTGGTCTCTTCCGGAAGAGAAACTTTACTAAGAGCTGCTTCTGAAATTGAATCTAACCCTAAATGGGGTGCTAAAGTAGTTTATGGTGATACTGATTCATTGTTTGTATATCTTCCTGGTAAAACAAGAGCCGATGCCTTTCGAATGGGAACGGAAATGGCTTCTTACATTACCCACATTAATCCCGCTCCGGTTAAATTGAAGTTTGAGAAAGTTTATCATCCATGTGTTCTCGTTAGCAAGAAAAGATATGTCGGTTGGAAGTATGAATTCGAGGATCAGAAAGAGCCAATATTTGATGCAAAAGGAATAGAAACTGTGAGAAGAGATGGAATACCAGCACAGCAGAAGATTATGGAAAAGGCTATTACCATCTTATTCAAGACTATGGACATTTCCGCAGTGAAGAAGTATGTTTGTGCACAATTCAGTAAGATAATGCGGGGCCAGGTGAATTATAAGGATTTTATTTTTGCCAAGGAAGTCAGATTAGGGACATATAAAAATGAAGCTTACTTACCTCCAGGAGCCAGAGTTAGTAAAAGAAAGCTTTCTCATGATCATCGTGCAGAACCACAGTATAAAGAGCGCGTTAAATATATTGTGAAGAGAGGATTTAAAGGCGAGGCTTTAAAAAACAGGTGTATGTCTCCAGACGAATTTTTGAAGGACAATACCGCTGAACTTGATGCCGAGTACTATATTACCAAAGTTGTGGTGCCACCATTGGAAAGAATATTTAATTTAATGGGAGTAGATGTAAGATGCTGGTACAATGAAATGCCCAAATATCTTGATTATGGAAATCCAAGAGACACAAAATTTAAAGGATTGAATATAAATTACAGGAAATGCATTTTGTGCAACGGTATTTTGCTCAAAGATAGTGATAAATCGTTGTGTCCGGAATGTGCTGAATCCAAACATGAAACTGTATTAAAACTCCAGGAAAAATTATTGATCAAAGAAAAGCAGATGAGTGACATTTCGATGATTTGTGGTGCATGCTCTCAAAGAATAACTGATTACCATCAAACTAAGGCAGAGGGATCCCATGCTTGTGAGAATTACGATTGCCCATTATATTACAAAAGGGAAAGAACGCAAATGCAGCTTGACATTCTTAAAACCAACATAGAAAAAGTATCCAGAGACTGGTAGTTGTTAATATGCATATTTCGCAATTCTATAAAAATACTTAGCAAAGACCATACTGATCGCCCGATTCTATTTCCGCTTCAACGCGATCAATACTTATCGAAATATCACCTTGTTGTTTCTTATCTTTATTCTTTAATGCAATTCGCTTTTGTAGCTGCAAGCATTTTCGAATCCACTCGAGATCCCGCAATTTCTTGAACCCCAGAAGAGACTTAGAAAGATAGACATCGATTCTTGGTAGCTCATCATCAGACAAATGTTCTTTTTTTGCCATAAAAAAGGTGTAGGATAATAGATAATATCCTTTCGAAGATAGTTGTAGATCTCCTGTCTGAAGTATTATGGGCATTCCTTCGCTTAAAATTTCTTCGACATCATGCGAAGAGTTGACAGGATCAATTCTCAATAAAACATCACATAAAGCTAGGGATCCTTTGGAAATAAGAGTTAATAAGGAAGACTTGTGTGCAGTATTTAAGGAATTTAATAAAATAGATATGGCACGTTCGGGGCTTGAAGATTGCTTTGCAATTATTTCGGCATATAATATCTGAAAGTTAATCATCCAGTAATTATTGAATGAATTCACTGACTCTTTTAAACGTGAGAATTGATTGAATATAATTTGGGTTGCCTCTGTAGGATTTCCCAATTTACTTTGAAAAAGTGCACACTCGAATTCAAGCTCACAACCTAGTTCATAATCATGAATTTGAGATATCTGAGACTTTAAGTTATCAAGAAGAACTCCTGCCTGTCTAAGCCGATAGCGTCGGATCCAGAAATCAGCTTTAAGAAGCATGTATCTTGTTTGCCACGATTTCATAAGAATCGCCTCTCCAGTGACACGATCTTCGTATGATTCCAAATATTCAAACGCATCGTCAATATCTCCTTTACTATACAATATAAGTGAACGTTGAAGTACCAATTCTACTTCATCAAATATGCTTATATCTTTTCCAGCAGATTGTAAAGCTGTGTCAATGTACAACTCGGCTACCGATTGAATTCCAACCCGAGCCCACACAGTTGCAGTGAGTTGGCAAGATCTGCAAAATGACATTTTTGTGTTGAGACTAGAGTCTAGGTTCAAAAGAATGAAAAAGGCTCTTGTCAAATTATTAAGAATTTTCCTCAAAGGAAATCCTTCCAACATCTGCTTTACAGCCTCATGCTGATAAGCCATCGATTGCAGAATGGGATTCTTACTTTCCTTTGTTTTAAGTTTGAGAAACTGTAAGATTTGTTCCCTCCCTGGATGATCAACAAATTTGTAAGAAAGTTCCGGACGGCTTTTCAGAAAATCAAACAACCAAGTAAGTAAATAATTAAGACAATTTAAATCCTTGTTTTCGCGTGCGACAGATATAGCCTCGTCTATCGCTCTTAAAGCTTCTTCATCAGAGCCAAACGAAGAGTGTAATGTTGCAAGAGAGAGAAGAGCATAATGATAAAACAGTTGTTGCTTGTTAGACATCATGTAATCAAAGTATCTATGCAATGACCTGAAAGATCCTTCATAGTCACCATTTTTCCAGCATTCCAAGTACTTTATGTAATAAGAAGAAGGAACAGTACCTCTCTGAGACTCCGTCATAGAGAGAAGAATTTTTTTAAGTGAATTAGGAATGGTACCTGAGTAAAGTTGAAGTTTATGAACTTGAAACTCAAGTAGCTGGGCTAGATCCACTTGCGAATAAGACGTAATTTCTTGAACAGTAGTGCCCCCCAATTCAACAATTGTGTTCTGCTCTACCTTTTGTTGTATATATTCATCTTTAGAATTACATTCTCCTCTATTTCCCCACGCTTTGTTGGAAGTTAAATTTTTATTCACATTCTTCATGTTATTCCATATTTCCTCACTCTTTGCGCGATAAGTGATAAATGCGTCCCATAATCTAACAGTTTCATTAAACATGAGAGTATTTGTTGCAATGGAAATAGATGAAACAAATTTCCCAAGAAAACTTGAAGAATGTAGTGGCTTCTTCAATCTCTTCCGCATCTTCTGACCGTTATGAAAACATTTTGTATCTGAATCTGATATTAACGACTCCTGCTCAACCAGTAAAGCTTGACTCCTTTTCAAAAATGAATAAAATTCATCTATGTCATGAATACCCCAAATTTCGCCCAAAAGATAGCTCTGGACCTGGAAAATATAGTTCTTTACGGTTTGTTCGGTTTCTGAGTTCTGGTTTTTGAAGAACAATTTGATAGAATGTTGGAGCCTTTCCATAATGAGCAGCACAGGAGGAAAGAATTCGGAAACAATATCATCATCAGTGTTAAAGTGAGTATTTCGCCCACCCTCTATAAGCTCAACCAAAGTTGACAAAATTGGTGGAATGCTCTTGGCGGGGAATCTTCCATAACAATATCCTGTAATGAGAACTAGAATTGGAAGCTTCGACGAATCTATAATTGGCGTGAAGATAAGCTCCTTACCAGACGACATCAAGACTTAAAGTTGAACAATATGGGATGATGTACAGTTAATAAGTGAATAATTCCTATGTGAATTAATTGAATCATTAATATATATATGCTTTTTGATAGCGTTTGTTTACCTCAGTTTTCTCAAACAATAATTTTTTTTTTTGTATATTGTGTCAGAAATGGGTATTAACATAAATGTTTAAATGAAGACTTTCTACTTACATTTGTAATATCTATTGATTAATTTTATACTTAACTTAACCTTTATTTGGAAGCTTGTCTCTCTTCAAGAGAGGAAAGCCACGTTTTCACGCTCAGTAATATCAATAGGCTAGCAAAGCTATTAGAAAAGTCGATATGTATAATCTCGACGCTCAGAAAATCCTTATGTCTCCAACACTGCCTCGAATTGCATATCTATTATACAAAAGAAAGAAAACATCAGTATTCTTTCAACGTAATTGGTTAAAAGCATCCAGTAATACAGAAGATGGCCCATTATTACTCTTTGCCTTTTCGAAGACATTCCAAAATCTTAAGGTTTCATCTCCAGCTCCAGTCACGATAGTCTGACCATCTGGGGACATTGCCAAATAAAGCACTCTATAAGTATGCCCGGTCAAAGATGCTATCTGCTGCATGGTACTATACTTCCAAATCACTATCTGGTTTCTGGAATAGCCATGCGTTGAAACAAGTTCATTACTGGTCTTAGACCAGGCCAAATTACAAACCTGTGATCCTGTATCAACATCATGTATTTTCAATCCTGTTATGGTATTCCAAATTTTTATTTTTCGGTCTGCTGTTCCTCCTCCAGATGCCAAAAGCCCCCGTTGATGTGGAGACCACGCAATCGCCTTAACAGCAGCTTTATGCTCCGTAAATTGATACAATGGACGACTTTCCAGCCCGTCCCAAACAAAAAGTTTATTGTCGTTTCCACCTGAAGCAAGTTTATCCTCATCCACGTTCCATTTGAGTCCACACACTTCCTGCTTGTGATATTCGAGTCTTTTCATGTAATGTGCGGGCTCGCGGACATCTCTGTGTAGAATATTTCTATCCCGAGAACCAGAAGTTAAGATATGCCTATTCCAAGATAAAGAAGAGCATCGAGCAGTGTGTCCAGTCATCGTCCTTGTGCATTTACACGCAGATGCATCCCATATTTCTACAAGACCCGAGTTTGTACCCACAGCCAAATGTGTGCCTGCTCCTATCCATGAAACACTTGTAACCGAATCGGATGGACCCAAATCGCAAAGTCTGTTTACAGAGCCAGTCGAGGCGTCCCATAAATAAACACACGATCCAAGTCCGACTCCAAGAATATCCTGTGAACCCCAGTCAACCAGATTGAGATAAAAATCATCGGCCAATTCCGGCGCATCCAAAACACGATACGGCACTTTCGAGATTGCTCGTGGTCTGTGTTGTGGGGACAGAAGAATTCTCTCACTGTCGTGCCCCACTGGACTCAATGAATACATTTCATTATCCACAGCAAGTGAAGAAGCTGATCTATGTGATGGCGAAGCTGACTGATACGTAAATATGTTTCTATTTTGTCTGGGTGTATGCGGGACAAATGAATTTACCGTTCGCTGACCTGGTGAATTATTGCTATTTGTGTGAGCTCTTTCGGGAGATGTATGCAAAGAAACCGAATCATGTGTTGATGCAGGTGGTGTTGGCTGTGTAGATCCAGTTCCAGTAGTGTTTGATCCAAACAATTCAGTTTTAAGAACAGCATCGAATGCCCTATTTGCTTCTCTTGCTTTCATGGAGTTATTATCGTTGTCCCCGGGTTCAAATTCTGAGGTAGAAGCATCAACAGTTGATTCATCAACGGTATCAGGCATATCTAGTACACCAACTCGAGTCGAACTCCTAAATGGGCTTGAAGTTGGATCATGACCTAAGGTAAATGCCGCCTGAAGGTTAATCCCTGATCTTGCTGGGATGTATCGATCACTATATATGATCTTTCTTCTTCGTGATTTTTTGGAGGGTGATCCTTGAAATAGCGGATTTCTTAAAGGTTCACTATTGTGCGACACTCCTCTATGTGTGGGTGTTGTAGGAAAGTCGTCATCTGAGCTATCCATTGAATGTTTTTGTATTCCACTGAAAAAGATGTGAAGTAATTCAGCAATTTTTTGATATGGGGAATGCTGATAAAAAGATATATATTCAATAGGCGAGTACTATCGAGAAACCAATACTGAAAGATTAACAATAATGTATGGTTTTTTGAATTATATATATCCTGCTGCTTGTTGATATTTTCTTGGAAGAATTAAGAGAAGATGTGATCGGTAAGATTGGGCGTTAATCCATGTTTTGCTATTGTGATAGAAAATGGTGCGATGTTGTTTTCTTCCATCATTATTTATTTTTTTTTTTCAGTAAATTAAATGCATACTATCAGAATGATTGATGCGGGGACTACTGAAGTACTAAGAGTATAATTTGGATGTCACATAGATATTACTCCATAGAAAACAATATATGTTGTACAATTTTGATAAGTTCTCAACAATAAATTAATGACACTTTTCTAATATAATAATTATTTAACCTGGCTTTGTGAACTGTTTACTCAGTATCCAGGATTTACTTTCATGCATGACTCTTTCGTAATTATCCTCAATATATGCTGTATTAAAGACTTTCTTTCTATCTTATTATTCATTGATAATTAATACCTCAGAATAGAAAGAACGAGCTTTTATAATCACGTTTCTTTTATAAGGGTCAGCTTTTATCTATGAGTTCAAAAAGCTAAATAGGTTTAGATAAAAAGTCAACTATCAAGCTTCGCGATATATGAATAATTTGGCTTTAATCATACTTTCTTCAACCTTGTCTAACCTACAAGTTTGCCTGTATGCATCATTTATTATATAAGTATTAAAGCACACTTCAAATTATGGATGTTCAACGTCAGAAACTAATTGTAAGTATTATACATATATGTTTCCTTTGTGGCTATTGGGTACTAATATTTGCCACTCTTATTGAAAAGGCCAAGAATCGGGCAAAAGCTTTACAGAAAATACGAGAACGTCAAAATAGGATTCGACAGTCCGCAAGTGGTAGAACTAATAGTGTCTCAAAGCATGCGGTAGATGAACGGTCAAAGAAAAGTGATATACATGATGATAAACAAAAAGTGCAACCTCTAACCGCAATTCAACGAGCAATTATACAGCGAAATAGGGAGAATGCCATTAAAAGACGGGAAAAAAGAGAGATGAAGGTCATCCAAAACCATAGAAATGCAGCAAATGCCGCTTCTACAATGGAAAGCATTTCATTTGCCGAAAAATCTACAAATCGTAGTAGAGAAAATAAGTCAAATAAATTAGATACGTTGAGTCCCAAGAAACCGGATATTTTGGACAAAGTCAGATTCTTTAAAGGTGAAAAAAGCATTCAAGATAGTAATGTTTCACCCCGAAAGAAGGGTCAGTACATAAGGCCATCAATTCGTAAGTCAGATTATATTGAATATGATTTTTCAACAATGAAGGACACGTTTGGAGGCTTTCTGTCAGAGGATGCCGAAGGGAAAGACGTTGAAAAGGAAGAGAAAAGCTTAGATGATTGGAAGAAAGCACAAGAGGAGAAGGAGGCGTTAAATCCGTTAGGCCCTGCACCACCACCACTAGATATAGCTAACGCTCCAATGTGTCGTGAGTGTGGATCCATAGACGTTGATAAGAAACTTTTTGAAGTGTTCAAATGCCGCGTCTGTCGGAAATGTGAAGAGAAGATACCAGAGAAGTATTCATTGTTGACCAAGACGGAATGTAAAGAGGATTATTTCTTAACAGAGCCGGAACTAGCAGACACATCCCTTTTTCATCGAATTGTTAAGGAAAACCCACATAGTGGTACATTTTCCAAAATGCAGTTGTTTCTAAGGTATCAAGTTGAAGAATATGCGTTCAAAAAATGGGGCGGCGAAGAAAAGTTGGATAAAGAATGGCTTCGACGTGAAGCCATGAGGAAAGCGAGAAAGGAAAAAAAGTTTAATAGTAAACTTAGTCAGATGCGGCGGAAACTTCGTGCTGAAGAGTTAACTCGGAAGTTTAGGGAAGCGAAAGGTTCGAAGCATGTGCATGATTGGAGTGCACCTATTCAAGCTGATAACGATAATCCTCATATTTATAAGCGGCGTTGTATGGAATGTGGAATGGAAGTTGAGGAGATTCAGCTGTGAGTAAGCAGTGTAAAGAATAGTATGATGTACCAATAATTTGTTCCGGTCAAGATTTGATATGTAAATTATAAATAAATGAACCATGGGATTTCCTCGAATAGTGCTTATCTTTGTCTGGTATAATTCACAAGATTATCACATAGGCAGTTATGCGGGTAAATTTTTGCTGTTTCTTCAGCTATGTATGCTTTGAAAGAGTGGTATGCATTGATAAGCCTCATAATATGGACAAGAGCCGCAGTAATTATTGGATTCGAGATATGAATCCTCATTATACCGTCTTAAATAATTAGCCTTCTCAAGATCATTTATCTTAATGTTAAAAGACAGCAAGGAATATGAGTGTGGTGAGAACGTAGAGGTGTTTTTGTTGTAGGTTATTACAATAAGTTAAAATAAACAAAAAATCAAAGTTAGTGCTATACTTCAAAAAAAAATGACAACTCATACCGTAGCATCAAAATGATTGCCTGTTCATATTAGTAAACCGAGCACCTAAAAAAATCACGTGCCTGAATTTTTTTTTCTGGTAGAGGATTGAAATCCTGCGTTCTAGTTATATCAGCATTAGTTATCGATTGACATATATGATGACTACCCTCTTATTATAAAATTGATCTTTTTGCCCTCAGGATATAAATATTTGCTTATTGAATGGATTCCGGGCGCAGTATTGCTACTGTTAAAAGGAAAAGTGGAAATCACAATATGACAAGGAGGAAACAAAATTGGCAAAAATTAGAATAAGCATTCAAATTCTCTCTGATAAAAACAGAAAAATATCCTTAGATTTTAGATAGTCTTGAAGTATCTCCTGTTATTGTGAATTTCAAGTAAGTATAAAAATTTGTGCTCACAACATAATTTGTTAATAATGATTGAATTCATAACTAAATAGTATTTAAAGACAACTTCAGAAAAGGTAATTTTTATAACGTGCGAACCCGTCTTACATCCTTTCGACTTGGGACTTAAAATGATGATATACTACATCCATCAAATTATATTCACGAACAAAAAGGATGCCATTTTCATAAAGGCCCATAACTGGGAAAATAAAATAAGTCAGTTCAAGGCATAATATTGTTTATTGGTTAAATACAACTCAGGTACTATAACTAGTTATTTGAGTGATTTCAGTCTGAAGAAAAAATAAAATGTAGGATACAAAGCATAAAAATAATATGTAAAATGGTACGACTGAGAATAAAGCAGGTTGAAACAAATATATCAAATATCATTGATCTTGCTTCGGGAAAGCCAAGCACGGCACTGTTGCTTTGTTTGATGGTATATTGGTAACGAAATCTTCTTTGGGAAATCAAATTACTTAGCTTTAAGGAACCCAAATTAAATTTATTTTAAGATCTGTGTCAAAGCAATAGAAGGATAGAACAATGAAGTTCTAAGTAGAACGAGGTCTATTGTCTACATTGTCGTATGAGAAGAAGAATGGGAATTATATAAAAATGAGATATCCTTTTGCGTCCATACTAAATCTTATGTACAAGTTATATATTACAATAAACATCGAAATACTATACAAATCTGGTAACACTAACTTTAACACATGTTGATGCATTCACAATTCTTAAGGTATGGAAAGCGTTAATATCATCACGCATACTTCTAGATACATTTATACTCATTTTAGATAACCAAAGTTCTAATTTTGTAAACTTTCCTAGGTTTATTGGTTTTATTAAAGAAAGAGTTTGATAGCTAAAACTTTGGAGCAATTCATAAATACTCTCTTAACTACGACAATAACTAAAGGTACCTGCACGTGCAGTAATCCTAGTGTCGGATATATGATAATATTACCTAATATTAGGCAATATATTATTATATGTCATTAGATTTATTTGTTTTGAGATCTGAACTTATTCTTAAATAACGAAGATTTAGAATAATATCTAATAGAGATAATCCTGGATAAAATG
>ERZ746981.284-NODE-284-length-27438-cov-1242.680640_pt1 | contig 27438 bp, 28 predicted proteins | sample MGYA00374948_ERZ746981 | MGnify/ENA primary metagenome ERZ746981 (study PRJEB28757, sample SAMN06711160) | food metagenome | host: microorganism | place: China:Harbin | collected 2017-01-30 | study: EMG produced TPA metagenomics assembly of the Analysis of...
CTGTAGTTTGCGTAATGCACCTTGTCAGGGTCGGCAAAGATGCCGTTTTCCTTGTCCATCTCGAACGGGTCGCGGTCCCAGCTGTTCCACAGCGCCATGCAGGCCTCCACGACCTCATCAGCCATGTCGTAGCGCTGGTTCTTGTCGGGGAGGACATCAATCCCGAAATTCTGGGCCTCGAGTGTCGTGGCCGATGTTACGATGTTCCATGCCACGCGCCCGCCGCTCAGCAGGTCAAGGGAGAGCAGGCTACGGGCAATCTGGTAGGCGGGAAGGAGTGTGGTGGACAGCGTGGCGCCCAGCCCGAGATGGCGCGTCGTGGCCGCCATGATCGGCAGTACGGTCATCGGGTCGAGATAGCTGATCTGACCGCCATATTTGATATATGATTCGAAACTTCCGCCATGAACGTCATAAAGACCCTGAAGGTCGGCAAAGAAGCAGCCGTCAAAGCAGGCATCTTCCAGGGTCTGGGCAATGGACTGGTAGCGTGATGGCGAGAAGATATCCTGTACCGTTGCTTCTGGATGCCGCCATCCGCCCGGATGCAGGGATGTCGGGCCTGTTTTGAGATAGGCAAACAGGTGCATCTTCTTTTTCATGTCGATGTATCCTTGCGGTGCGGTATATATTTCATGTCTGTGGCTGATTATTTACATAACCCCGTGAGAAATATATCAGGGGCTGTGTGGGGGCATCATGCAGGTCAATTTCATTGACGGTGCAGAACATGACCGTATGGCTGCCGGATTCAACGGATGAGGCAATGGAACACTGAAGGGTCGCAAGGCTCCCTTCCAGTGCGGGGCAGCGCCCTGTACTGAACGTCCATATGCCGTTGCGGAATTTTTCTTCATGCCTGATGGGGCTTGCAAAGCAGTCCGAAATGGGCCTGTGCGTCTGTGCCAGTATGTTTATGGACAGGACCCCGTTGCCGAGGATGGCAGGCAGCGACATGCTGTTCCTGTTCAGGCAGAGGAGTACCGTCCCAGGTGAATCCGTGACTGACGTAACGGATGTAAGGGTGGCGCCTGCGCGGCCTGCCACGCCATCTGTCGCGACAATGCACACGCCGGAGGCCAGCCGTGACATTGCTTCCCTGAATGATTTGTCCATTATGGACAGTTCCCTGTCATTTATAATGTATGCACTATTTCTGGTTGCTGTTTCACGCGTATTCCAGCCTTGTTTCATAGCTGAATTATGTTTCTTGTCCGGAATCGATTTAAGATTCAGGGGTTGATGATCCGGTTTTTCCTGAATATCCACATCAGATGTAGCGTATGCACTGAATTACGAAATCGCAACAAAAATAATCATCCGGTGCCGGCTTACAGTATCGTGTGGCGCGCAGACCACGGGCAGGCATGCCGCCATGCAGCCGGAAGGGACGATGCACGGGGCGGGTCTGGCACCCGGCAGGGCGCGGTTCGGCACATGAATTTGCGGACCACGCGCCCATGGCCATGATGGGTACCATGCGGCGTACGACGTGACGAACGGGTCGGGATGCCTATGGCGCGGCCCGCGTGGGGCAGGGACCGGACATGAAAAAACCCCGCCAGCAGTACTGGCGGGGCGTTTTCAGGCCGATGGGATGGCAGGCCGGTCAGAGCATGGACTTGGCCCGTGCCTCGACCTTCGCACAGGCCTGCCTGCGGATGTCGGTCGATGCATCTTCCAGCGAGATGGGCTGCTTGCCGCCCACCTTTAGCAGGCCGGTGGAGCCATCGGCATAGGACATGTTGCCCTTCTGGTTGGAGGGCACGTCATTCGTCTTCTTGTTGAATGCCGCGAGTATCGGCCATGCCTCGGATGCGGTCAGGTAGTTGGACTGGATGCAGTAGTTCATGATCCCGCCCAGATCGGCCGGCTTGGCGGAGGCCACGGCGGAATAGACCGTCTCGGCCGAAAGGGAGCCGGGGGCGATCTGCTCGACCTGATTGGCAACGCCGGCACCCGTGGGCGGCGAAATCTCGGCGGCATGGGCCGCAAGCGGTGCTGTTGCCAGCAGGGTTGCAACGGCACCGGCGGACAGGACGCGACTGAACGACACCATATTCATTCTTCCTTGCATTGTTCATCCAGGGGCGGGCCGTACCCACCCCTTTTGTGAATCTATGTGTCAAACATAGCCACGATGCCCCGGCTCTGTACCCCTGTGTCTGATATGACAGGCATTCGGCTTTTCGATATATCCCGTCGGCTTTCGTCGGGTGCGGATGGTCATGAGGCCCTGTTATCAGCGGGTAGCGCCGGTTTCGGGCCAGCCGGCCCGGCACGGCGGGCAGGGCGTTCCGGTACGTCAAGAAGTCGTGAGATGCACCGGGCACCCCGCTGCGGGCCGCCTGTGTGGCGATGGTGCGCAATGGTGATTGAGTCCGGCCCCACTTCGTGGGAATGCTGGGGACTTCACCCCCAACCCACTGCACGGGATTGACATGCAGCATCTGCGCCTTCTTCTGAAAGACGTCTGGTACCTTACCCGCCCCTATTTCGTGTCCGAGGACAGGAAATGGGCCTGGGGGCTGCTGGCCGCCGTACTGGTCCTGACCTTTTCCATGGTGGGGCTGGACCTGCTCCAGTCCTTTTCGCGCAATGTATATTATACCGCCCTGCAGCAGCATGACGCGACCACCTTCCTGCGCGGGCTGTTCTGGTATGTACATAATGACGAAGGGTTCGTGCTGGGCTTCTTTGTCATTACCATTCCGGCCGTCATGTGCTCCATCTACGCAACCTATCTGCAGCAGCTGCTGGGACTGCGCTGGCGGCGGTGGCTGACCGCGCGCATGACCCGGCAGTGGATGGAAAACCAGACCTTCTTCCGCATCGCCATCACCACGTCGGGCATGGAAGCCGGGACCGACAACCCCGACCAGCGCATACAGGAGGACCTGAACAGTTTCGTAACCGATACGCTGACGCAGTTCATCAACCTCATTACCAACATCGTGACCCTGTTCAGCTATATCGGGCTGCTGTGGGCGCTGTCCGGCCCGCTGGAGGTGATGGGCATTTCGATACCGGGCTATTTCTTCTGGGCGGCGCTGATCTATTCCGTCGTGGCGACGTGGGTCACGCACCTTGCGGGGCGCAGGCTGGCGGGGCTGCAGTTCTTCCAGCAGCGCGCCGAGGCCGATTTCCGCTACAGCCTTGTCCATGTCCGCAACAATGCCGAAGGCATCGCGCTGTACCGTGGCGAGGGTGAGGAGCAGGCCGGACTGGACCGTTCCTTTTCGGTTGTCTACCACAATTTCCTCTCCATCATGCGGCGGACCAAGTGGCTGGGGCTGCTGACCACGGGGCTGGAGGTGGTTTCGGGCAACTTTGCCCTGCTGATCGGCTCCATTCGCTATTTTGCGGGCAAGATGAGCTTCGGCACCCTCATGCAGCTGGTCATGGCGTTCTCGCGCGTGCAGGGGGCGCTGAGCTGGCTGTCCACTTCCTATGCGTCGCTGACCACATGGCATGCGGAGGTGGCGCGTCTGGCCACCTTCCAGCGTGTGATGGACCGCGCGCGCGCCATGCGTGATGAAGTGAAGGTACTGCCTGCCCCCGCCGGGGCCGACATGGTGGCAGACGGGCTGGATGTGTTCCGTCCCGATGGCACGCCGTTGCTGCGCGGTGTGAACCTGACCCTGCCGCATGGGCAGATGACGGTGGTGACCGGGCCTTCGGGCACCGGCAAGTCCACCCTGTTCCGCGTGCTGGCGGGAATCTGGCCCTTTGCCACGGGCAGCATCACCATGCCCGACGCGCCGATGATGTTTATCCCCCAGCGCCCCTACGTGCCCACCGGTACGCTGCATCGCGCCGTAACCTACCCGGAGGGCGTGGACGCCTACCCGGCGGCAGATGTGGCCCGGGCGCTGCGGCAGGTCGGGCTGGAGGCGCTGGTGCCGCGCATGGAGAACGAGGAACCATGGGGGCAGATCCTCTCGCCGGGTGAACTCCAGCGCCTGGCCTTTGCACGTATCCTGCTGGCGCGGCCGGGCTGGGTCTTTCTGGACGAATCCACATCCAGTCTCGATGCGGCGTCGGAGGCGGCCCTTTACACCCTGCTGCGGCAGGACTGCCCGGGCATGACGGTGGTCTCGATCACGCACCGGCAGTCGGTGGTGGACATGCATGCCGGGCGCATCGACCTGACCCCCTTTGCCGTGGCCGCCCCGGATGGGGCGGCGGTCAGTGCGGACGCATTGCCGCAAGCATGAGATCGGTGTTGTGGCGCATCATCGTGATGTAGTCCGGCGCGGGGCCGGTGGGGGGGGACAGCGCTTCGGCATACAGTTCGCCCCCCGGTGCCGCCCCGGTCGCATGCGCCACCTGCCGGACCATGCGGGGATCGGTCGCGTTTTCCATGAAATAGGTGGTGACACCATTGGCACGGATCTGTGTGATCAGGCTGGCCATGTCGCCGGCCGAGGCTTCCGTCTCGGTTGAAAGCCCCTGCGGAGCCAGGAACGTGACCCCGTAGGCGCGGCCAAAATAACCAAAGGCGTCATGGCTGGTCAGGATGCGCCGCCGGCTGGCGGGGATGGCGCTGATGCGCGCGCGGATATCGCGGTCAAGTGCCTCAAGCTGGCTGACATAGGCCGCAGCCGACGTGCGGAAGCTGTCCGCGTCCGCCGGGTCGATGGCGATCAGGGCATCACGGATGTTGTCGGCCCATACGATCACGTTGGCCACGTTGTTCCATACATGCGGGTCCGCTTCTTCCTGCCGGTTGCCCGGCGGGGTATAGAGGCTGATCCCGTTTGATACGATGACAGGCGTGCCCCGATAGCCTGCCGCATGCGCCAGGCGGCCAAACCAGCTTTCCAGCCCCTCGCCACTCATGAACACGATATCCGCCTGCCGCAGCACGCGCGCGTCATTGGGGGCGGGTTCGAATTCATGCGGGTCGCCATCGGGTGGCACCAGCGAGGTCACGCTTACATGCGTCCCCCCCACATGCGCCACGACATCGGCCAGGACGGTAAAGCTGGCCACCGCGCGCACCACATGCGGCGGGGGGGCGGCGTGCGCGGGCAGGATGGACAGGACACCCCAAACACCCAGCAGACAGGACAGGTGGCGCAGCATGGTCGGATTTTCCTTAAAGGGACAGGCTGTTCCCGGCCCGGATACCGGCGGGAGAGGCAAGCAGGGAGAGGATATACAGCACACTGCATGTCAGGATGATCGACGGCCCCGCCGCCAGATGGCAATGGTAGGAAACCAGCAGCCCCACCAGTCCCGCCCCCATGCCCACAAGCGCGGACAGTGCCATCATGGGCAGCAGGCGGCGTGTCCACAGCCGCGCGGTGGCGGCGGGCACCATCATCATGCCAACCGACATGAGCGTGCCCAGCGCCTCGAATCCCGCCACCAGATTGATGACCACCAGAAACAGGAACACCATGTGGTACAGCCCGCCGCGTGCGCCACTCATGCGCATGAAGCCGGGATCGACGCATTCCATCACCAGTGGCCGCCAGATCACGGCCAGCAGGCCCAGGCTGAGCGTGGTGATGCCGCCCATCAGGTACAGTGCCGGGCCATCAATGGCCAGGATGGTGCCGAACAGCACATGCAAAAGGTCGATGTTCGACCCCCGTGCCGAGACGATCAGTACCCCCAGCGCCAGTGAGGTCAGGTAGAAGCTGGCAAAGCTGGCGTCCTCCGCCAGATGGGTGCGCCTGCTGACCAGTCCCGCCAGCAGCGCCACCCCCAGCCCCGCCCCGATGCCACCCAGCCCCATGGCGGTCAGCGACAGGCCACCGGCCAGCAGGAAGCCGATCGCGGCGCCGGGCAGGATGGCATGGCTCATCGCATCGCCGATCAGGCTCATGCGGCGCAGTTGCAGCATCACGCCAACCGGCCCCGCCCCCATGCCCAGGGTCACGCAGGCCACAAGGGCCCGGCGCATGAAGCCGAAATCGGCGAACGGGCCCCACAGGACTGAAAACAGGCCGCTCATGCATCCGTATCCGGCCAGCGGGGCTGCATGCCGTCATAGGCCTGCCGCAGGGTGGCGGGGGTCAGGATGCGGGCGGTCTCGCCCCAGACCGCCCGCCCGCCGGAGAGCAGGACGACATGGGGAAAGCAGCGGCGGATCTGGTGCATGTCATGCAGTACGGCAATGATGGTGCGCCCCTGTTCATGCCATTCGCATACCAGCCCCAGCAGGTCCTGGGTGGTGGGGGCATCAAGGGCGGTAAACGGTTCATCCAGCATCATGACGCGGGCATCGGTCATGAGCAGGCGGGCGAAGAGCAGGCGCTGGAACTGCCCCGCCGAAAGGGCATCGATCATGCGGCCGGCCTGCTGGCCCAGCTTGACACGGTCCAGCGCGTCGGCCGCGCGCTGGCGCAGCGCGCGCGTCGCCCCGCCAAAGGCGCCCATGCGGTGCCATGCGCCCCCCAGCACCATGTCCGCCACGCTGATGGGGAAGGCGCGGTCGATCTTGCGTGCCTGTGGCAGGTAGCCAAAATCCCGTGGGTGCAGGCCATCAAGCGTGATCGTGCCCGCGGCCAGTGGCACTTCACCCAGTATGGCGCGCAGCAGCGTGGACTTGCCCGCCCCGTTGGCGCCCGCTATGGCTGTCATGCTGCCTGCGGCAAAATGCCCCGTTACATGCTGCCAGACGGGTGCGCCATTCAGCACCACGCCGGCATTGTCCAGCCCGATCGTGCCCTGTATCACGAACGGATGGTCATGGCAGTGCCACCGCCCAGCCCACCAGCCCCCACATCAGGGCACAGGGCAGGGCGATGCACGCCAGCCGCTGCCACCACGCGCGCGCCATCCATGTCAGTGGCAGGGGCGCGGTGGCATGGGATGTCGGCGCGTGCATGTCTGTCCGTGGGCCATGGGCCGGGGCGTGGGCGGGCGGGGGCATGGGTTGCTCAAAATGTTATAATATAACACTCGTGTATACCAACGGCCTGCCTACCGTCAAGTGAGGACGGCATGGCCAGCCACGCATGGCGGTGACGGCAGGCATTACGGAAAACAGGGGCACGGCAGGCCAGTGGCGTTTCATACATGGTTTTTGTTCGCGGCAACCGCGTTCGTGCTCTCGGCCATGCCGGGGCCGAACATGATGCATGTCATGTCGGTCAGCGTGCGCCATGGGGTGGCATGCAGCGTGGCGGTTATGGCCGGGTGCATGCTGGCCATCGTGCTGGTGGTCGCCGCGTCGCTGGGGGGCATGGCGGGGGTGCTGGCTGCGTCGCCCGGGCTGTTTGCCATGCTGCGCGTGGTCGGGGCGGCCTATCTGGTGTTTCTGGGGGTACGGGTCTGGATGGCGCGCAATGCCGGGCATGCGGGCACGGACAATACGCCCGGACTGCCGGGTGCCAGCACGCGCGATCTGTTCCGTGACGGATTCCTGACCGGGATCAGCAATCCCAAGCTGCTGCTGTTCGCGGCGGCCTTCATCCCGCAGTTCGTCAACCCCATGGCGGCGCGCATGCCGCAATACGGGCTGCTGATCGGTACCTTTGCGGGGGTGGAGGCGTTCTGGTACGCGCTTTACGCCACCGGGGGCCGGGTCCTGTCCACCTGGCTGCGCACCCCGCGCGTCCAGAAGATATTCGCACTGGTGAGCGGCGCCATGTTCATGGGATTTGGCGGCATGCTGCTGATGGCGCGTGTATAGCGGCTGCCGCTGGTCCCCGCTTCACGCGCCCCGCGCACCCGCTTGTGATGGCGGCCGGGGGCGCGAAAGCCCGGCGGTGTTCCCATATTCCCCTTGATACAAAAGGAAGGAACGCCACCATGACCGAACCGGCCACCCCCACCCTGAAGGACTGCCCCATTGGCCTTGATGCCACGGGTACGCGGCGCGAGAAGGATTCGATGGGGGAGATCGATGTCCCCGCCAGTCACTACTGGGGGGCCCAGACGCAGCGCAGCCTTGTGCATTTTTCCATTGGCCGCGACCATATGCCCATCGAGGTCTGCCATGCCTACGGTATCGTGAAAAAGGCGGCGGCCCAGGTCAACGCGGCCGATGGCCGCCTGCCGCAATGGAAGGCCGACGCCATAAGCCGCGTGGCGGACGAGGTGACTGCGGGCAGGCTGGATTCCGAATTCCCGCTTTTTGTCTGGCAGACCGGATCAGGCACCCAGACGAACATGAACGTGAACGAGGTGATCGCCAACCGTGCCATCCAGCTTCTGGGTGGCGTGATCGGGTCCAAAAGCCCGGTCCATCCCAATGATGACGTGAACATGGGCCAGTCCAGCAATGACTCGTTCCCCACCGCCATGCATGTCGCAACCCTGCTGGAAATTGACAGCCGCCTGTTGCCGCGCGTGCGCGAACTGATCGAAAGCCTGCGCAGCAAGGCGGAGGAATGGATGCAGGTGGTCAAGATCGGCCGTACCCACCTGCAGGATGCGGTGCCGCTGACCGTGGGGCAGGAATGGTCAGGCTGGGCGCAGCAGCTTGAAGATGCGCTGGAAGCGGTGGAGGCCGCGCGCCCCGGCCTGTTGCAACTGGCCGCCGGTGGCACGGCGGTGGGCACCGGGCTGAACGCGCCGCCGGGTTTCAGCCGTGCCATTGCAAGGCGTATTGCCGAACTGACCGACAGGCCATTCGTGACGGCACCCAACAAATTCGCGGCCCTTGGCGGGCTGGATGCCATGGTCCGCGCTTCTGCCGGGCTGCGCGGGGTGGCGGTCAGCCTGCTCAAGATCGCCAATGACATGCGCCTGCTTGGCTGTGGTCCCCGCTGCGGGCTGGGCGAGTTGCACCTGCCTGAAAACGAACCCGGTTCCTCCATCATGCCCGGCAAGGTCAACCCGACCCAGTGCGAGGCCATGGTGATGATCTGCACGCAGGTACTGGGCAATGATACGACGGTGGCGTTTGCGGGCAGCCAGGGGCAGCTTGACCTGAACGTGATGCGCCCGGTCATTGTGGCCAACGTGCTGCATGCCATCCGTATCCTGGCCGATGGCTGCCATAACTTCCGTGTATTTTCGGTGGAAGGTACCACACTCAACCGCAAGCGCATTGATGCTTACGTGGCGGGGTCGGTCATGCTGGTCACCGCGCTCAGCCCCGAAATCGGCTATGATCGTGCCTCCGCCATTGCCCACCAGGCCATGGAGCATGATATCAGCCTGCGCGAAGCGGCCCTTGCCTCGGGCTTTGTGGATGGTGCCACCTTCGACCGTCTTGTCCGCCCGCTGGACATGGTGGGCAAGGGCGTAGGCGGCGCATGAATTAGCAAAACAGCTAAAAGTTTCTGGTGAAGCTTTTTTTCAAAAAGCTTTGAAGAATGCCGCCTTTTTGAGAAAAGGCGGCACCCCGAAACGTTTATCTTTCAAGAAGGCGCAGCGCCCTGCGTGTTCACCTGCAGGGTAAACAGCGCATCGCCCGCGCACATGAACAGCATGTCACGCTTGGGGCCGCCGAATGTCAGGTTCGACACCCCGCGTGGCAGGCGGATGCGCCCGATCATGCGGCCCTGCGGGTTATAGACCACAACCCCGCACAGCCCCAGCGGGCCACCCGCCCCGCACCACAGGTTGCCAAACACGTCCACGCGCATGCCATCGGCAATCAACTGGTGGCCATTCAGCATCATGTCGGCAAAGGGGCGCAGGTTGCGCAGTTCGCTGCCCACCACGTCGCCTGCGTGGATGTGCAGGTCGCCGCCATGGCCGTCCTGCCCCGGTCCCGGCCCTGCGGAAATGACGTAAACGATCTTTCCATCCGGTGAGAACGCAATCCCGTTCGGGTCCGCCAACTGCTTCTGGGTCAGGATGGCGCGCACCTCACCCGTGGCGGGATCAACGCGAAATACATGGTCCTCCTGCCGCCTGTGGCCGCCGAACTGGGTCACCACCTCGCCATCCAGTGTCCAGCGCTCCACGCCGTTGCGGTTGGCGGGGCCGCCGGGGGCATCGGGGTGGCCTTCGACAATCGTGTCGCCATAACCGGGATCGGTGAACCAGATGCTGCCATCGGGGTGGACCGCCAGGTCGTTGGGGGAGTTCAGGGGCGCGCCGCCATAGCTGTCGGCCAGCACGCGGCATGAGCCGTCATGTTCCCGGCGCACCACGCGGCGTAGCCCGTGCTCGCAACTGACCAGTCGGCCTTCATTGTCGAATATGTTGCCATTGCTGTTGTAGGAATAGGGCTGGAAGATCGAGATCGCGCCATTTTCCCACAGATAGCGGTACTGGACGGCGCGGATCGTGTCACTCAGCAGCAGGAAACGGCCCTCGCTGTTCCACGCAGGCCCTTCCAGCCAGCCACCACCGCGCCATGCCAGTCTGATATTGGCATTGGCGTATGCCAGGTTGCCGAAGCCGGGGTCAAGCACCAGGATGTCCGGGTCCGGTAGCGGGCTGATCGGGGCATCCGGCCCCCATTGCCGGGGCGGGCTGGAAATGACGGTCGCGGGCTGGGCCAGACCATCGACCGCCGCCGCGCGGGTTGTCGTGGCCCACAACCCGCCTGCCGCCAGTCCCCCCGCAAGCAGGCTGCGGCGGGAAACGGCGGGCAGGCGGGTGGCTGGCGGCATGGGGTATTTTCTCCGGTCCGGACTGGGGATGCATGACAGGCCCCGGATGGTGCCGGGGCCGCATGGACTCAGTTCTCGATGTTCTGCAGCACTTCGAATCCCTCGAATACCGGCGGCCCGGCCATCAGCGGCTTGCGGTTGCCCGCATGGGCGTGGGCGGCGCGGAACTGCTCGGACTGGGTCCAGCCCAGGAAGGCTTCATAGGATTCCCATACGGTGTGGGACGCATACAGGATGTACTCCTCATGCTGCGGCCCCTTGAGGAACTGGAAGCTGACAAAACCGGGCACGGTGCGCAGGTGCACCTCGCGTCCCAGCCAGCGTTCACGGAATTCCTGCTCGTTTTCAGGCGGGATACGGAAACGGTTCATGGCGATGTACATGGGATCGATTCTCCTGTTGGGGTGCATGCGGCTAGCGGCCGCCGGACACCGTCATCACGCTTCCCGTCATATAGGATGATGCGGGCGAAAGGAGAAACGCCACCGCCTGCGCAATTTCGTCCACATGGCCCACGCGGCCCATGGGTACCACGGTTTCGGCCAGTTTCGCGGTTTCTGGCGGGACCATGTCGGTCGCGGTCAGGCCGGGGGCGACGGCGTTGACGCGTATGCCCTCACGCGCGACCTCATTGGCAAGGCCACGGGTAAAGGTTTCGATCGCCGCCTTGGTCGCGGCATAGGGCACAAGCCCCGGCAGGCCGCCCAGACGGGCCGCGACGGAGGACAGGTTCACGATCGCGCCGCCGCTGCCGCCATGGCGGGTGGACATGCGGCGCACCGCCTCGCCCGCCGCCAGCATGGGGGCGCGGATGTTGATGTTGAACAGGGTATCGAGGGTCTGGGCCGTCTGTTCGTCAATCCGCACCTTGGTGCCGGTAATGCCGGCATTGTTGACCAGACCCGTCAGCGTGCCCAGTTCGGCCGCGCGGTCGAACAGGGTGCGGATTTCATCGGGTTGCGCCATGTCGGCCCGGATGGCCAGCGCCCGGCCGCCCGCCTGCGTAATGGCATGGGCCAGTTCCTCGGCCGGGGCGGCGGTGCTGGCGTAATTGATGGCAACGCCATGGCCGCGCCGCGCAAGCAGGGTGCTTATGGCGTGGCCAATGCCCCGGCTGCCTCCCGTCACGATCACGACGCCGGGCGCCTGCGTCGGGGGGGTGGGGGGATTGCTGTTCATGGGCCTGTCCTGCCTGCTGTGTCGTACCGGATGAACTGATCATAGACCCCCCCGTCCGCCTGCAAACAGGAAACAGTCCTGCCCGCAGGCACGGGGCGTATATCAGCCATCCAGTCGCGACAGGTGGGGCAGCAGGTCCGCCAGTGCCTTGATCGTCGCGTTGTGGGACTGACCCGTTTCATCAGCGAAGCGGGTGATGACGGGTGCGGGGAACAGTTTGCGCACCGTCTCCTCATCGGCCGGTTCGCTGCCGGTGTGGTTTTCCCATGCGTTCAGGCGGGCTTCCAGCCCGGCATGGCGGGCGCGTTCATGCACCTCGCGCCGGCCCGGGCTGCCGGCATCGCCCATATAGGCAATGACGGCACTCATCAGGCCGGAGGTATCGTTGCGCGCGCCTGTCAGCGTATCGGCAACCTTGTTCGCGGCATTCCCGATCCTGTCCGTGATGGTGGTCATTATGCGTGCTCCTTCGGTTCCGTGTTCAGGTATGCGGGGGCAACGTGACGGGAACGGGGTTCGTGGCATCACGGATTTATGAAGGATGCGGCGCATTTCCGGCGGAACCCCTGCCGTGGTGGCGCGTGCCCCGCGCGGGATGGCTGCGCTGCGGGGATGTGACTTGACTCGGCAGGCAAACTGCAATGCGCTGGGATGATATAACAAAACCCTCCCTAACCTTACCAAGGAGAGCAGGATGCACCGCATGCCCGCCGTCCGGCGTTATGGAGCGCATGGCCTGACCTGGACCGCCCCTTTTGTCATTCTCCTGCTGCTGGGCCTGCCCGCGCATGCCGGCGAGCGGGAAGACCAGACCAGGGCATGCAAGGAGGATGTCTTCCGGCTGTGCTTTCTCGATATTCCCAATGAACGGCTGATGTCGGCCTGTCTGGAAAGCAAGCGGGACCGGCTTTCCCCCCGATGCCGCGCGATGTTCGAGGATGACGCACCGCCCCCCGCCACGCCCCCCGCGCGGGTTGGGGAGCAGCCTGCGCCTTCACCCCCCGCCACCATGCATTGAGGGCCGGTTGCGGACGCCACCTTTTTGAAAAGGGACGGCAGCGTAACCTTTCATCGGGATTGCATCAGATGAATTCAGCCGACGACCGCTCCGGAACGGCCATCGGCAGTCCGGCTGCGGTCGCCATTTGACGGCAGGGGGTTTGTGTCCCACACAGGGGCATCCGTCCCCGTCCGCAAGCCGCACCGGAAAAAGCATCCATGTCCCAGAGTGCCCCGACCATCATGTGGTTTCGTGATGACCTGCGCCTGGCGGATAATCCGGCCCTGTCCGATGCGGCCGCATCGGGACCGGTCATATGCCTGTATGTGCATGATCCCGCCCTTGCACCGGGCAGCGCCGCGCGGTGGTGGCTTCATGGTGCCCTGACCGCGCTGGAGGATGACCTGCGCGCACGCGGTGGCCGGTTGTGCATCATGGCGGGGCCGGCATGGCAGTGCGTGCTGCGGCTGGCCCGTCAGGCCGGGGCGGGAGCAGTTGTGTGGAACCGCCGCTACGGTGGGGCTGCCCGGCAGGTGGATGCACGGATCAAGCTGGCGCTGAAGGACATGGGCGTGCAGGCCCGCAGCCATCGGGGCAACATGCTGCATGAACCATGGCAGGTGCGGACCCGGCAGGGCGCGCCGTTTCGGGTCTATACCCCCTGGTGGCGGGCGGTCCGGGCCATGGGCGCCCCGCTGCCGCCCCTGCCGGTGCCGGCCGCGCTGGGTTTTGCCGCCCTTCCTCCCGCCGTGGAGGACGGTCTGGTCAGCCTGTCCGCGCTGGGGCTGCAACCCACCCGGCCGGACTGGGCGCAGGGATTGCGTGACACATGGCAACCCGGTGAGCAGGCGGCGCATGCACGACTGGCCACCTTCATGGCGACACGCCTGCCGGGATATGCCCGGCTGCGTGACCTGCCTGCCCGGCCCGCCACATCGGGGCTGTCGCCCTGTCTGCGTTTTGGCCATATTTCCCCCCGGCAGATCTGGCATGCGGTGGAAGCGCAGGGAGACGTGGACGCGGACGGGATGTGTTTTCTCAGTGAGGTGGGGTGGCGGGATTTCGCGCATGCCACCCTGTTCGACTGTCCCGACATGGCAACGCGCAGCCTGCGGCCCGAATATGACCGCATGCCCTGGCGCACCGACCCGGCCGGGCTGCGGGCATGGCAGCAGGGGCGGACGGGCTACCCCATTGTCGATGCGGGAATGCGTGAGCTATGGCACACGGGCTGGATGCATAACCGGGTGCGGATGATCGTCGCCTCTTTCCTGACCAAGCACCTTCTGCTTGACTGGCGCGCGGGCGAGCGGTGGTTTGCCGATACGCTGGTCGATGCCGACGGGGCCAGCAATCCGTTCAACTGGCAATGGGTTGCCGGATGTGGACTGGATGCCGCGCCCTATTTCCGTATATTCAACCCGGTCCTGCAGGGGGAGAAATTTGATCCCGAGGGTGATTACGTGCGCCGCTGGGTGCCGGAAATTGCCCATCTGGCGGGCAGGGCGGTCCATACGCCCTGGAAGTTTCCCCACGTCCATCGGGGTTATCCCGCCCCCGTGGTGGATCTGGCAGATGGGCGCGCACGCGCCCTGGCGGCATGGAAGACACTGTAAGGATTATGTTTTCTTTATTCCATATCGGCTATGTCCTGTTTTGTGAATTTATGGATACCTGAAATACCCAGAGTAAAATGGTAATAAAAATACATGAATTTGAATTAAAAAATCTGGGCATAAAATTTAATTCCGGAATTTTGACATTTTTTCTTGTGTTTCCCTAATAAAATATATTGTGTCTATACCGTTTTTTGAAAACCCGCGTGATCTGGACCAGATTTCCCACATGGAAGACACGCATATCGAATCAGACGGCATCATTTCATGGGCAGGCAATATGGTTCGGCAGCAGCGGTTTCGTATGAGGAGGGATGCCTGTCCTTTACCGCCGGCCATTTTGATGTGGATATGATACGGCAGGCCATCATCCAGTATCGCCGGTCCGGTTTCCATCATGATCCCCTGCGCCTGCAACTGCTTGTTGTCCGGGCCGGGGCATGGCTGAGCCTGCGCCTGCATGAACTGCATGAATGGAACCAGGGATTCTTCAGCCTTGATGGCGGCACGGTTGTCATCCATCCCACCGCATCCGATACAGTGACCATGCTGCCGGTTGATATCCGCAACCAGGGCGGGAGCCTGGTCTTCAGCGCGGCGGAGAATCTGTCCGGGACCCTGCTGGTCAACCTGAGCCGCCCCAGGCAGGCCCATGCGCCCGTGCAGCTTGTCTTTCAGGGCTGTGCGTTACAGTTTGCCCATTACGATCCCATGACGGATATGACCCTGGTGGGCCTGGTGCCGGAATATGAACTGCCCCATGGCTGGGTGGCGGTCAGGCTGGACGGCAATCCGTGGCGGATTGACAGGGCCGTGCAGGTTCCGGGGCTGGACAGGCCGGTCCTGCGCCGGGAATGGCAGGCGGATGAACGCGAGACCGTTACGCTCAGCCTTCCCGGCTGAACGGGCGTTCACGGATATGTCACGAAAAAGGGAGGACTCTGCGCGCGCAGAGCCTGAATGCCAAAGGACCAACAGACTTATCCACAGGTATTCACACTGGATTCAGGCTTGCGACTCTGGTCTGGTGTTGCGGTAAAGAGACAATAAATGGCTATTTTCCGCCATCAGAAGGATTCTCTTGGCCGCCTGTGCGCTTCGGCCTGTGCTGTTATCGACTGGACTCGGGTTGAGTCCAGAAAAAAAATCCACACCTGACCGGTCTGTTCATTTTTCCGCTCCCTATCCCCTGGCCGTGCGGGCCTGCTGGGCAGGCGGCCCCTGGCCGGCCTCATGCGCATCCTCGAACTGCAGCAGGATTTCCGGTGGCAGGTTTTCATTGCTCACCATGGTGAACCGCTCCCGTAATGACCGGCGTACCCATGATTCGAATGGTGAAAGGATGGAACGGCATACGGAATGCCGCAGGATGTCGGTTGATGTTGACATGGCGGGTTCCCTGCCTGCGTGGGCCGTCGGATGGAGAACGGTCGGGATGGCCTGACAGTTTCCATCCCGGTCCGCATGCTGCCGTGGCCGCCATGGAAGCCCCCGGGCGGGTCAGGCGGCGATGGAATCCAGCAGGGGAATGCCGGTTGCCTGCGCCATGTGCTGGCAATATGCCCGGACCCGTTCCGGCCAGTCCAGACCGGCCACGATGGTCAGGCTGCGCAGGTGGGCAAACAGGTGAATGTCATCGCGCGACAGGGTGCCGTTTACCGCATCGGGCCGCTGGATCAGTCCCGCCAGACGGGCCAGTCCCGCATTGGTACTGGCGCGCAGGGCCGGTGTGTCGGCCAGGCTTTCACCAAAGGGGCCGATCATGTCTTCCTTGTTGCGGATGAAATACAGCCGTGCCGCCGTGGTGGCGAATTCCGGCAGGGGGGCTGCCGCGAAACGGGGCAGCATGAGGTGGATGCCGGCGCGCTGTTCATCCTTCAGCCACTGGCTGATCGCGGGCCGGGTCGGCCCGGTCAGCACGAGCCTGCCATCCATCGTGTCGATATGGGCGACAATATCCATGCTTTCCCCCATGAAGCGGCCGTCCTGCTCCAGGATGGGCACCAGCTTGCGCCCAACCATGCGGGTAGGAGTCTCCACATCATCATTGAGCAGCACGACATCCGTAACCGGCACATGCTTGAGGCCAAAGATCATGCGTGCCTTCACGCAGAAGGGACAGTGGTCGTAAATATAGAGTTTCATCCAGACCTCCAGGAACGGAACAGGGCCGCGATCTTGCGATCGGTCCTGCTACGGGCGCAGCGCATGGACGGATCGGATCGCGGCGGGAATCCAGCCAATAAGGGTAACCTGCGGCACAAGGCAGACAAGCCCCGCTAAGGGGACGATGGTGAAGAACTGCAGCCGGGGCAGACGTGGTGCGAGGATAAGCCGCGTATCGGGTCTCCCGGTAATCCCGCCCGCCCCCATATCCTGACGGGGACTGGCCGCCAGCACAGCCGGATCTTTATCTGCCGCCCGAAGGGGATGGTGGCGGGGATGCGTACGCCCTTTCTTTTGGCGGGTGATCACGATAGAAAACGCAGGATGGAAAACGCGTCGGATACACAATCGGCACCCGGCGGCGGGCGCCGGAATTTCCTCGGGCTTGTCACCGCCGCCACGGCTGCCGCCGGTGCGGGGGCCTGCCTGTGGCCGTTCCTGCAAAGTCTTGCCCCGCGTGACAGCGCGGCAGCGCATCTGCCGGTAGACGTGGATGTCTCGGCCCTGCCGCCGGGGCAGCAGATTGTCGTGACATGGCAGGGCAAGCCGGTTTTCATTACCCACCGCACGCCCGAATCCCTTGCGGCCCTGCAGGATGCCGCCCTGACCAGCCGCCTGCGTGATGGCCAGTCACAAGACCAGCAGCAGCCCCCTTATGCCGCGAACTGGCATCGTTCGATCGAACCGCGTTATGGCGTGGTAGTGGGGGTATGCACGCATCTGGGTTGCGTGCCAGCTTACCGCCCCCTGCCCGAAGGGCAGGCCGACGGCCGGTGGCCGGGTGGTTATGCCTGCCCCTGCCATGGCTCCAAATTCGATCTGGCAGGACGGGTATTCCGCGGCGCGCCCGCGCCCTACAACCTGCCGGTGCCGCCGTACAGCATGCCGTCGCCCACTCTCATCCGGCTGGGTGAGAACCCGGCCGGGCAGGTATTTGATTTTTCGACCATCCGCCAGCTCTGATATGCGGCCTAGCGGACGGGCTTGAGATGCAGGTCCATGGTGTAGATCGCAACCGGAAGCTGCACGCGTGAAATGCCATCGGGCTGGAACGTTGCGGTCCGGTTGAGCTGCACGGCCGGAATCCACAGCACGCCATGGCTGTCGATCCACATGGCATCGGCCCAGACCAGCCGCCTGTCCCGTACCAGCGTGCTGGCCCTGCCCTGTGGCGTGATGCGCAGGATACGCAGTCGGTTCACATCCGATACATACAGGTTGCCATCACCATCAATGGCGGTGCCTCCACTGCTGGGCGTATTGTAGAAGCGGGTCACCGCGCGCGCGAGACCGGCTGCCGGCAGGACCGGGTTTTCAAGCGCCGCCGTTGGGGCTGACCACATCGGGCCGGAACTGGGCTGGAAATACAGTGTCCGCCCGTCTGGCGAGACCTCAAGCTGGTCGGCATGGATGCGCGCGGGCTGGCCATGCACGGTCAGCAGCCTGCCTTCGGCATGCATCGGGCGTTTATCGGTGGTGGAACGGTCATGCGCCAGCACCCGGCGCTGCGCCCCGGTGGACAGGTTGACCACCACCAGCGCGGGATCACCCGCATCGGTTACGAAAATCGTGTCATTGTGGAAGCGGATGTCATCCATGTAGCTGTGCGGCGTACTGGCCGCGCGCAGCGAGAGGGCATGGACGACCTGCCCGGTCGTGATGTCAAAGGCCAGCAGGCGGGCCGGTGCGCCATTGGCGGGGTTGGGCGGGCCACCCACATTCGCATCGCCCGAATCCACCACCCACAGCAGCCCGTCCGACCCGATGCGGATGGCGTTGACCCGGACAAAGGGCTGGAGCATGCCCCTTGTCCCGTCAGGGTGGTTCCAGCGCGCATCGGGGAAGGCGTGGGGCTGGCCGTTGGCATCGATCTCGGCCACGGTGGGACCACCGCTGCCGCCTCCGCCCCAGTAGGGGAAGGAGACGAACCGCTGCCCGTCATCCGCAACGGCCACGGCGTTGAGGATACGCTCCGATGTCCACGCCACATGCAGTGCCGGCGTGGGGCGCGCCATGCCGGGATGCAGCGGCATGATACAGGCCAGAAGCCCCGCCGCTGCAAGCGCGGCGCGACACTGGCCCCGGCGGAAGCGTGGGCTTGGCATGGCCTTACCCTAACACTGCTCCCGTCCCCGTGGCATCACGGGTGCGTGTGGAACATCCGCCGGGCCGGTGCGCGGGTGTCAGGCCGCGGGGGCAGGGGCCGCCGCCAGCTGCCCCAGGGCCGCGCGCAGCTTGCTTTCATTTTCGGGGGAGAGAGAAGTCTGCAGCACGCGGGCATGGCCCTTGAACTGCGACAGGTCGGCCAGCACCTTGTCCGGCTGTGACTTGCGCACCAGCACGAACAGCGCGGACGAATTGGCGGGGATGGTGGCACCAAGCGATTTGATGAAATTGTCATCAATCCCGTAATCGGACATCTTGCCCGCGATGGCGCCAGCCCCCGCGCCCACGATGCTGCCCGCCACGAAACCGGCCAGCGGGTTCAGGCACAGAAGCCCCACCAGCGCGCCCCAGAACCCGCCGGAAAACAGGCCGTAGGAAGCGCCGATCTTCTCCAGGTTCACGCTCTGCTGCAGGTGCAGCTTGCCTGCCGCGTCCCGAACCACGACAACCGCGTCTTCCAGATCCAGCAGGTATTCCTTTTCCAGTTTCTTGCATTCGGTCAGCGCGGCCGTGGCTTCGGCCGGACTGTCAAAACCGACAACGATCAGATCGGACATGGAGCACTCCATTTGATAGGGCCGCCACCATTGTGGCAGCGGCATAAGGTTATCGTGATATTACATGCAGGAACGCCTTATTCCGTGGTGGTTTTTGAACATGGTTGCCCCCGATGGGGTGCAGGTCTTGATCATTTCGCGCCCCGTGCGGGATGGGGCCTGCCCTGATGCCGGGCGGCGGGCAGGGGAATGAACCCGCATGCCAGCCATGTGTTATCTGCCACAGGGCGACATGCCATGCCCGCGTGACCGAAGGGAAAGGAAACCCGATGCCCCGTTCCATGAATAAGGATGATCGCCCCGATGATGGCGGCGCAGGCAGGCACGGCGCCGCCCGCAGGCTGGCCGAGGCCGGGCTGCGGGCCGAACGCGCGGGGGATCAGGCCCGTGCCGATGAACTGTTTGACGAAGCCGGGCGTACCGACCCCGAAGCACTGGAAAACGTACTGCGGGAAAATCCCGTTCCCCGCCGCCGTGTGTCGGGGCAGGGCTTTGGCGATGACGCGGGCGTTGCGCGCCTGAGCCGCACGGTGGAACCGCATGGCGATTCGCCGTCCCGTGCCGGTATTACGCAGGCAGGCAGTGGCGCGGATTCCAGGCAGCGGTAAAACTGCCATTATCAGGAAAGCGTTCTTGGCACGGCTTCTTGCAAAAAGCCTCGCGCGATGCCGCCTTTTGAAAAGGCGGTATCCTGCAGTTTGATGTGTCCATCAAAAAGGCTGTTTGGGGTGCCGCTAGAGCGACGGCCCCCACATGCCCGCCACGAACACGATTGCCCCAAGGGCAAGCATGGCGATATGGAACATCACCTGTCCCGGCATGTAGTCCGGCGTGATGTTCAGCCCGTAGATGAACTGCACCACCACCAGCGTCAGCCCGATCACACACAGGCCGATACGCACGGGGCTGACCGTGACGGGCCATATCTGGTTTCTGCGGTTCATGTACTGCATGCCTCCGGGCTTTGCTGGCAGCATGCCACAAAACCCGGCGGGGCAGAAGCCGCGACTTTCTTGTCAGGATTTGCCCGTGCCGCGGCGCATGCTATGCGCAGCTATGGGTCGTCCCCGCCACGGCCACGGTGAACTGACAGGAAAACCATGCGTCTTGACCGTTGCGCCCCCACTGGCATGCTTGCTGTCTGTGCCATGATGGCCATGCCGGCTGCCGCCCACGCGCATCCCCACCACCATGGGGCGGCCCGCACGGCGGTGCGCCATGCCGCCGCGCCGGATGTGCCGGCAGGCCCACCCTTGCCCGACGGCCAGGTTTTCCTGCCGCCTCCGCCGGGGCCGGACACCGCGCAGCGCGCGGCCGATGCCTCCATTTATGCCGCCACCCGCGCGCTGGAGGGTACGCCGCGATGGAAGCTGGCGCAGGCCGATAACCGCGATACGCCAGCGCATATGGTCTCGGCCTTTTCCTGCGCGGCGGGTTTTACCCTGCCGCCGGAACGGCTGCCGGAACTGGTGGGCCTGTTCGCGCGCATCGAGCGCCGGCTGGACCCTGCCGTGCATGCGCAGAAAACATTGTGGAACCGCCCCCGCCCGTTTACCGAGGCCGAACTGCCATTATGCATACCCCTGCGTGACAGCCTGCGACGAGACCCGTCCTACCCCTCGCTTCATGCCACGCTGGGCTGGGTGGCGGGGCTGATCCTGTCCGATATCCTGCCCGAGCGGACGGCATGGATCATGCAGCGCGCGCGCGTATTTGGTGAAAGCCGGGTGGTGTGCGGCGTGCAGTGGCAGAGTGATGTCACGGCGGGCTGGCTCAATGGTGGCGTGCTGTATTCCGCCATGGAACAGGATGAAGGCTTCCGGCAGGAAATGGATACGGCCCGGGCGGAAGTGACGGCCCTGCGCACCACCATGGCCGCCCCGCCTGCCGCCGAATGCGCGGTGGAGGCGGATGCCGCCGCCCATCCACCGCAGTAATGTATAAATAATAAAAGTTCTTGGGTGCCGCATTTCTTCAAAAAGGCGGCATTCTTCAAAGCTTTTTGAAAAAAGCTTCACCAAGAACTTCTTTACGTTTTACATCCTGCACGGATCAGGACAGGAACCCGATCCGCCGGTTGCCATCCCGCCCCGCCGTCTCCGCCCGCAGGCGTTCCAGCAGTTCGTCCGGCGTGGGGTCTTCATCCAGCAGGCGCGCCCGGCGCAGCACCAGCGCGAAATCCGATGGTACCAGGGTGCGGACGTGGCGCAGCCCGGCGGGGGGCGCCTTGCCAAAGAAGCTGTGGAACGCATGGGCCGCCTGCTGCTCGGTCAGGTAGCCAAAGCGCGCACGGAACAGGAAGCGCCGCATGCTGGCGGGGTCCAGTTTTTCCACCAGGTTGGTGGTGCAGGCAAAGGGCAGCGGATGCTGTTCCATCCATGTCAGCATTTCGTTGACCTGACTGATCTCCCATGAGCGTTCGGCCGCCCTGCGGTCACCCAGCAGGCTGTCGGCTTCGTCAATGATCAGGAAGGCACCACTGTCGCAGGCTTCGGCAAAGGCGGCCGCGATCTGCTGCTCGCTCTGGCCCACATACTTGTCCAGCAGGTCGGAGGCACGTTTCTGCAGTACCGGCATGTCCATCCGGGCCGCCAGATGGCGGGCATAGGCACTCTTGCCCGAACCCGGTGGCCCGGACAGCAGCAGGGATACCGCGCGCGGCGCGCCGGGGCGGGCCAGGCGCGTGGTCAGCGCATTGAGGTCACAATCCGCGTTGATCAGTGTCGAATCGTAATCCGTCACGTCCGGCTGCGCGGGCATGGGCATCTGCCCGCCTGCGGCGGCGCGCGCGATGCCGGTTGCGATCATGCTGGCCATGGCCGAATCCCCGCCCGCCAGATGGGTGGAACGCAGCGCGTTGCGGAAGATGGCGGGGGCTGCGGGAATGGCACGGGCCAGATCGGCCGCGTCGGTTGCGGCCAGGGCTACTTTTTCCTCGCGCGCCATGTCCTGCCACAGGCGGGTGCGCACCCCTATGCCGGGCTGGCGGACCTCGATGCACAGCGCCATGCGCCGCGCGATGGCGGGGCCAAGCGTGTCCAGGTCATTCGCCGTCCAGATGACCGGCGTGCCGCCCTGTTCGAGCAGGCGGTGGAAGAACACGCGGCTGTAGGACTGCGGCGGGTCGAACAGGCTGGCGGTAAACAGGTCTTCCGCCTCATCGAACAGCAGGATGGAATCCGTGTTGCGCAAAAGCCGCGTGCTGCACCGCAGGTCGGCCAGGCGTTCATGGCGCGAGGGCTCGTCCCCCGCGCTGTCGGCCTCGCCCACGGGGTAAAGGGTCGCACCGATATGACGGGCCAGTGTTGCCGCGAATTCGGTCTTGCCGGTGCCCGGTGGCCCGTACAGCAGGATGTTGATGCCGGTGGCGTGCTGCGCGATGGCGGCCTTCACCAGCTTTGCCGCGATCTCGGCCTGCTGGCCCAGATGGGCAAAGGCCTCCCATGGCAGCGTGGCATCGCGCGGCTGGCCCAGCAGCAGGGAGCGGATGTCCCCCACCACGTTCGCGCGCCGGTTCATGAGCGCCATGAGCCGGGGCAGCAGGGTGATGTCGCCATCCTCGTCCACGGTCATGAGCCCGCTCATGCGCAACTGGCCATCGGGGGCCAGTGCGGTGGCGATCGCCTCCTCCTCCTGTCCCAGAAGCAGGTGCAGCAGCGGAATGTCCTCGCACAGGAACGGCCCGCGCGAGCGGTTTTCGCACAGGTCGTCCCATAACTGTTCAAAATGGCCGTTCAGCCGGTAGCACATGGCAAGGCCCAGCACCTCGCTCGCAACCCTGCCCAGCCCGGTGGCCTGGGTCAGTTCCTCCAGCCACGTATCCACATAACCCCGGTCACTTGCGTGCTGGAGGCGTACTTCCTCCAGCGCGTGGCCAAGCCGCTTCCATTCCGTGGCGGTGGGCGGATTCTCGCCATCATGGCGGGGGCTGGCGGGCAGGTCCTTGTCGGGCAGGCCCAGATCGGGCTGCGCCTGCACCACGCAGCGCACCAGGGCACCCGCATCGCGTGACCCGCGATGGATCGAGCCATGCAGGATACACAGCATTTCCAGCAGCCGGCGTGTCTCACCGCGCACGCGCGGTGAGCGGGGCGGGGCCGTCCTGCGCCGGGGTGCCGGTCTTCTGCTTTTGGCTAGCGCCATATATCGGGTCTCCTGCTACTCCTGTGCAATATAGGGATTGCAGGCGCGGATGTCGCGTGGGGGAAGAGGAATATGTTGCCCTCCTCTCCCTTCAGTTACCGCCCGACAGGGCAAAGCCGGTTTCAACCTGGTCCAGCAGCGCATCGAGTTCCGTCCGCCGCAGGGGGTCGGTGCCGGTGGCCACATGGGCGCGGGCGCGCTTTTTCAGGCTGCCTGCCACGCGCGAACTGACCGGCCGGGCCGCCCCGTTGCGCAGCAGGTCCGCGATGCTGGCCCCCTGTTCGTGGGCGGCCATAATGACCGAGAACGCCATGTGGTTGACAATGTTCTCGAACTCGAAGCGCCCGAAGCGGGACTGGCAGCGGCTTAGCTGTTCCAGTGCCGTGGCATAGCTTTCCACCGCGTTGAAGTGGCCTGCGGTGCGGAAATGCTGGGTATGGTAGCGCGATGCCTGGATATGTTCCTCCCGCGCCAGATCCCATTCGCCAATGGCCGCGCATTCCGTCTCGATCAGGCAGTGCAGCGCGCGGGCATTCAGGCAGGCCGCGACGAAATCGGTATGGGTAATGTCATTCCATGACAGGGGCTGCCCCGCGCGCCGCATGGCAAAGCGGAAGCCGCGATGCCCGTCAATGCCGTACACGATGGTGGTGTTGCCCCGGCATAGCGGGTCGGTACCGGTCACCATGATGTGGCCGCTATCGGCGCGGTGCATGTAGTGCTGCCATGTCATGACATCCAGCAGCGTCTCGTCATCCACCACCCGGTCGGTATGGCGGCGGACATGCTTCATGAAACTGGTCGCCTGCAGGCCGGTTACGGCACGGGGCGAGAAATCGACCTGCCACCATATGCATGCCCGCAGCAGATGGAACGCAAGCGCATCACGCAGCTGCGCCAGCTCCACATTTTCCGTGGCAAGGCTGTCCATCTGCGCATCGCACAGGGCCTTTACGGTGCTGAAGCGATGGGCCAGCATGTCCAGCTGCCGCGCGACCGGCTGCCATGGGTCAAGATAGCTGACCAGGTTCTCGGGGCGCGAATGCTGCAGATGCCACGCAGCCGGGGCGGTACGGAGTTCACGCATCAGGCAGTCCTTGAAGTCTTGGTGGCCGGAAAGGCGGTGCGGGCTGAACGGCCGGCCAGAATAAGGGTGTGTCCCGCATTGATGGTTCCCCCGCATCATGGCTGTGGCCGGATGCGCGGGCTACGGCGTGGTCCCCTGCCGGGACAGCGCATGGCATACGCTGTCTGGGTTGCCGTATTGATGTATATTATGGGCATGTTATGTGATACTGCTAATTAATATCACATTAAATTCGCGACAGGATTTTACGCCTGTCCGCATTCCGTCCTGACATGCGCCACGGGGCCGTGCTGCCCTAACGCAGCATGGTGCCAACAAGTTCACGCGTGATGCGGGTGATATCCACCCCCGCCCGGCGTATGACCGAACGGCTGGTATGCTTGGCATCCACCAGGGTCACGCGGCCCGCGGCGGACAGGGTATGCAGCCCGTCGGTCGCGGGGCGCCAGGCGGCGGGCGCATGCAGGGCGCGCAGTGGGTGGGCCGCGAATTCCCGTGTGGTCAGGGTGGTGATGGCCAGCGGCGTTATGGCCCCGCCATAGGTCCGTGCGCAGTCCTGCGTGGGCAGGATGATGGTGCCATCCTCCATGACCACCGGCGTGCCGCCGGGGCGCGCGCTGTGTATGTCGCGGCGCACGGGGTTGGCGGGGTGCGGGTGCCACGGGCCGGTCAGGCTGTCGGCCCATGCCACATGCAGCGTGTCGACGCGGGGCTGTTCGTGTTCATGCCATGGGGTATGGAACAGCCACCACCGTCCATCATGGAACAGGGGGGAGGCATCGATCATGGCGCCGGGAAAGGCGCAGCCTTTCACTTCTTCCCATCGATAGGGGAAATCCGTTGCGCGGTACAGGCGCTGCCGGCCGCTGCCGCCTGATTCCGGCATCATGAGGAAGGAGCCGTCCCGCTCACGCAGGATGACGGGATAGGACAGGTGCCACGGTTCCACCAGTACGGGGGCATGGGCCAGCAGGCGCAGTGCGTGGTCAAGGATGAACACGTCGATCCGCCCCACCCGCACGCGGTAGTCATAGGCTTCGGCAAACAGGTACAGCCGGTTCTCGTGCCAGATGCCAAACGGGTCGGCAATGAAGCGGAAGGGCCCCGGGTCCGGCAGCCATGTGACCGGCAGCCCCGCAAGCTGGCCCGCGCGCAGCACATCGGGCAGCGGGCGGTCTATGATGCCCGTCTGCCATATGTCGGTCCGGCCCAGTCCCATGCGTGCTTTCCCTTGTCATCCCGGTCGTGGCGGATTTGCAAACAGGCATGCGCTGCAATATGCCAGATGTCATCTGTACCAGATGGACATGGAAGGGGAATAGCAAGCATGGGCAGGACGGAACAACCCCGCCGCCGGACCATTCGGGACGTAAGCAAGGGGGGCGTGCCCGGCGTGTGGCTGACAGCCTACACCGCCCCCCTGGCCCACAGGCTGGACGCGCATGTGGATGTGATTCTGGTGGGGGATTCGCTGGGCATGGTGGTGTATGGCATGTCCGACACGCTTGGCGTGAGCCTGGACATGATGATCGCCCATGGCGCGGCCGTGGTCCGGGCATCGCGTCAGGCGCTGGTGGTGGTGGACATGCCCTTTGGTTCCTATCAGGAATCGCCCGCCCTGGCGTTCCGCAATGCCGCCCGCGTCATGGCGGAAACGGGTTGTGGCGCGGTCAAGCTGGAAGGCGGGGCCGAAATGGCGGAGACCGTCGGCTTCCTTGTCCAGCGTGGCATTCCGGTGTGCGGGCATGTCGGCCTCATGCCGCAGGCGGTCAAGGCCACGGGCGGGTTCCGCACGCAGGGGCGTGATGCGGAACAGGCGCGCAAGGTCCATGCCGATGCCCACGCCATTGCCGCCGCCGGTGCCTTTGCCGTGGTGCTGGAGGGCACGGTGGAGCCCCTGTCGCGTGAGATCGCGGCCAGCGTGCCGGTGCCCGTCATCGGCATAGGCGCTTCCCCCGCCTGCGACGGGCAGGTGCTGGTGGTGGATGACATGCTGGGCATGTTCGGCACCGCCATCCCACGCTTCGTGCGCCGCTATGCCGATATGGGCGACGTGATTGATGATGCGGTGGCCCGGTACGCGCAGGATGTGCGCAGCCGCGCCTTTCCGGGGCCGGAAGAATGTTTTGGCGTGCGCCGCCAGGTCACGCCGGGATGAGGCGTGCCCCCGCGCCCGTGCCCGCTCCACCCCCCGTCGGGATGCTGGAGATCGTGGCCTTTGGCGCGGGTGACATGGGGTTCAACATCATCTGGGGGCTGATGCTCAGCTACCTGGCGTATTTCTATACTGAAATCTGCCTGTTCCCCGTGCAGATGGTCGGCTTCATGCTCATGGCCGCGCGCGCGGCCAGTCTGGTCACCGACCCGGCGGTGGGGCTGTGGATCGACCGCAGGCCGGCGGGCCGGCAGGCCCTGCCGCTGCTGCGCGCGGGGATTGCGCCGTTCATGGTGCTGGTGGTGCTGACCTTCGTGCCGCTACCGCGCGGGTGGTCCATGCTGGCGCGGGGCATCGGCGCCAGCATCGGCTATATGGGGCTGTGCGTGGCCTATGGCGTGGTCAATACCGCCTATGGCGTCATGACCAGCCTGATCACCGCGGCACCCGATATGCGCCTGCGCCTTGCGACCAGCCGCATGGTCGGGGCCACTCTGGGCGGCCTTGCCATCAGTATCGTCACCCTGCCTGCGGTGGACTGGCTGGGCCACGGCAGCCGGCAGGTGGGTTTTGCCCTGTTCATGGCGGGGGTGGCCTGCGTGGTGGGCGGGCTTCTGTGGCTGTCGGCGCGGTTCTGCCATGAGCGCGTGCAGGCCCATGCCGGGGAAAAGCCGGTCCGTGCCCCCGTGCGCGCGCTGGTCGGGATGCTGGCCGCCAACCGGGGGTGGCGGCGGCTGACCGGCGCCATGCTGCTGACCATGCTGGGCAGCACCTTCCTGTTCGGGGCACTGGTCTATGACGTGCGTTATGTGATGGGTGCGAAGGATTACATGGCGGGCT
>ERZ746981.285-NODE-285-length-27273-cov-11.452934_pt1 | contig 27273 bp, 17 predicted proteins | sample MGYA00374948_ERZ746981 | MGnify/ENA primary metagenome ERZ746981 (study PRJEB28757, sample SAMN06711160) | food metagenome | host: microorganism | place: China:Harbin | collected 2017-01-30 | study: EMG produced TPA metagenomics assembly of the Analysis of...
CAATAAATACTATTGGGCATAACCATACTTCTAATATTAGATTCCACGTGTTCTGAATTAGTTTAGTAGTAACAACATTTTACACTCCAATACAATATTGCGCTTGGATAAATTGGACTATGAAGTTTTAAAATACTTAGTAGCCAGCCTACTCAGGACGAGCCTTTATACTATTTACTTGTAGCGATCGATTATATTACACCCTGCTTTATCAGGCATGCCCGCGTTCTATCTCTCTCTATTTTTAATTTCTTCGCTTACCTAACTTCTTATTTTCATTTTCATTTTCATTTTCAATTTTTTTCTATCTTCTTCATCCCCTTAAGCATTAAGCATACAAAAGAATTTACCAAATTACACATTACAACTTCACTATATACATAGAATAGCCAGTCAATAGACATTGAGTTAACCACGATATGAACGGTAAGACTCTCCGGCTTCAATTGGATCAGGGTTTGGCAATGTCAATAGTATTGGCCTCTGCCTTTGCTCTATGGAAACTTATGTGTATAATAACGATGTCAAATTCACCGATGGTGGTCGTTCTCTCTGGATCTATGGAACCTGCATTTCAGAGGGGAGATATATTGTTTCTTTGGAATCGTGAGCAATTCTTGGATGTGGGTGATATTGTTGTTTATAAAACTTCTGTCAAAGAAGTGCCAATCGTTCATCGAATAGTCAGAGAGCATATAGTTCCAGAGAAGACAAAGAAATCCAAAAGAAAAGCAAGAAAGAATTCACAAAACAGAAGAAAGACGCACAAGACAACAAAGAAACTCACCCAGAAGATTCTTACAAAAGGTGATAATAACAACAGAGATGATCTTCCGTTATATCCATATGGCCAAAACTATTTAGATAGGAAGAAAGATATCCTTGGATGCGTGAAGGGATATTTCCCTAAAGTTGGATATATCACAATCCTCATAACGGAGAACAAGTATTTCAAATATGCTATGATGGGATTTATAGCAGTTTCTGCACTATTCAGCGACGAGTAACCGATCTTGTCGTATCCAGATATAATACAAAAAGAATGACAGTATATATATGTATATATAATATATATAACGAAGTTGATACGAATTTATGTTTCGTATTTCATTGTAGAACCCCGTATCCTAATCTTGGAAGCTTCTGCTTTTTATTTGATAATTCTCTCTCGGTTAATGTTCTCTTTCTGTTTCTTCTTTCTTTCTCCTCGTCTTCTCTTCGTTTTAACACCTCAAATATCTCAGTTAATTCTGTATCTGAAACATCTATTTTGCTATCTTGTTCTTCGATAACTTTCTTTATGGTATCTCTAAACTTCTTTACCTCCCCTTCAAAACTTTTCAACTCTAGCTGGTGATTGTTCATTAACCGCATACAGTAATCAACCTTTGTTCTGAGAATTTGGTTTTTGGCATCAAGAATATCCCAGTAATAATCAATTGCAGAAGACCCGTTATGACCACATAATTCTATAAAACTTTCTTCGCTTCGTATTAGACCCAGAAATTCATACCATTTCATATTTGCGGTAAACTTCTCGGGATACCTCTCCTCCTTTTCTTTAAGCATCTTTTTAAAGCTGTCTCTCGCCTTCCTATCAGCCCTTTCGTTTAATTTTTTGTTCTTTGCAATTATCTGCTTAAACTCATCCACCTTTTTCATCTTCACCATATCATATATGGTGATAACATCTACTTTATTTAAATCAGGATATTTTCCTGTTAGATCAATGGCTTTCATGAATTCCTCAATCCGACTGTTGACTTTAACCGCTGCAGTCATTTCCTCTTCTAATCTATTAAGCTGGTCATCCCTCCGTTGATCTAGTTGCTCCTTTTCTTTTTCTTTCAATTGCTGGATGTAACTTTGGAAGAATTGCTTTTGCAAAGCCTTTGGAATGCTTATACAAATACTTTCATTCGCAATCTCTTTCTCACACGTCTTCCAACGTGTGTATGATTGTATATCATGCTTCTTGAGAATTTCCCTAAACTGCTCCAAATACTTCTGTCGGGATTCTTGAACTTTCTTGTATTCTTCCTCCCGTTTTCCAATAAGATAAACCTCAAAAAGTTGCTTTCTTTGAAGGGGATCTTCAATCTGCCAATAGCGACCATCATCAATACACTCTTGAGAAACCTTTGCAAACGGCCAATCAAGCTCAACCTTCTTCTCTGCAAGCATAGACAAAAATCTCTTTTTGGACATATCTTCCTGTTCACCCTCATTTGAGTTCTGTATTTCGTCCTTCGATGCTCCAGACGATATACCATGTCTTTCATCTGCATCTTGTTGTCGTAACAACTCTTTGAGTCCTATTAACTGATTAGCCTCACTTTCCCCTGTAGTTGATTTATAAGTGTCAGTTTGCTTCTGACCCTGCTCCCAGTTTATACTGCTTTCCGTTTCACCTTCCTGATGTACATTATTAACTACCACCGGCGTACCGGTTGGTTCAGTATTACTCTCAGATACCTCCTTACTTTCTGATTTGGCAGATAAGTGTATGTTCAATTCTTTTTTAACCTCCTCAGGAAGTTCCCAAACCGACTTCTCATCTTTAGTATTAAAATAATACGTTTCACCGTTATCTGTCTTATACGTTTCCCACCCAAATTGCCTCAATAACTCATCCAATTTAGAATTCTTGAGTTGCGCAGGTCGTTCCCACTGTGTTTTATCGGTTTCAGTATCATAATAATACACTTGACCTTTATCATCAATAGCTTCCTCCCACACCATATTTGCGTAGTTTAAGATCAATAGTATACCTGGTGAAAACTAGCCTGACTGGAAATATGAAAGATCTTCCAAAGCTGCTTTATGAATTTCTGTATGATTGATACTTTTTATTTTCGTCTTACTATGCCTATTAACCGGCAATGCATTTTTATATTATGCTTTATACGGTATACAATTTAGTACCACAATTTTTTTGGTTCCATCTACGTACGTTTTATTTTTTTATTTTTATTTCTTTTTTTTTGGTGTACGGCATCAAAATTCGTTGGTTGATCGATTGCATTATGAACTCTCATTTCAATTTCCGAGATATATTGCTTGAAGTCAAGATGTTAAGACGGAGGATTAACAATATTTGTCAACCAATTGATTTGCTTCTATTGAATTATTATTTCAAGAATCTGTCTACTCAAACAAATCGTGGTAGCTCAATTGGTCAGGACAACCCGCATATCCATATTGCACATTACCAGTTATGGTAAGCCTAAATCTTACATACATTTATCTACAAATTACAAATCAAATTTAATTACTAACACATCGACAGTCACAATCATTGAAACCATACCTTACAGCTGTGAGACACTCTTTGAATGCAGCACTCTGCTTACAGGACTTTCCATCACAGGTTGTGGAAAGACACAATTATCCTGAAATAGAAAGTAAAAAAACAGCAGAGGTGCTTTTGAACCCGATGAAGATTTCAAGAAATGAAAAGGAATACGTGCTTATTGAGCCTAGCATCAACTCAGTTAGAGTTTCAATAAAGATCAAGCAGAGTGATGAAATAGAGAATATATTGGTGGACAAATTCACGAGGTTTTTGACTAAAAGAGCCGACAACTTCTTTATTTTGAGGAGGGTTCCCGTTGATGGTTATGACATCTCGTTTTTGGTCACAAACTATCATAACGAATCAATGCTTAAGAATAAACTAGTCGACTTTGTTATTGAATTTATGGAAGATGTTGATAAAGAGATCAGTGAAATGAAATTATTCCTCAATGCAAGGGCAAGATACGTTGCTGAAGTTTACTTGAATACGTTCGACTGAAGTGTCAGATTTGCCCGAATTTACAAGCATGTTGTGCCATTCTTACTTGCTAGAAAATAATTTTAGGTTGTATCATAACAAAATATAAAAAGAAGTGAACTCGCAATTAATAATGTATCAGTATTACCCCGTATATATTAAAGTAATCCGCAAGTAAGAAGATGTAGAAACATTCTGAACTTACCTCTTGATTCAGCGCTCTTAGAAGTTGAAGTGTTTTTCACCTGCAAATGAACCTTTCCCACATTTTCGTCATAATACCATTCAAGAGTTTGATATATTCCATCATGCTTACACTTAGTTATGCCAGTATCGACGCTAACCTCAAATTTTCCAGGTGGAAAATGTTTTTCAGGAAGGAAAACAACAGTAGGCTCCAAAGATGGTGCTGGTGTAAGCCTAGCTGAATCCACTTCCAAACTGTACGTATGTGCCTTAATATCGGTACTCGCATCAATTACAGAGCCATTTACAAGAACCGCATATGGTCTGATAATGGCATTTGGCACACGAACTCCCTCTAATAATCTTCCAAGAGTATTTATTGGCTCAGATACACTTGACATTAATTCCACTTCAGAGTTATTCACTTCACTATGCTTTCCAATGGAATTGGAGTTGGAGTTGATAGTTCCACCCGTAAAAGTTATGTGCTCGTTTGGTTTGTAAGTAGACTCGGAACCAGCCGTTGTAATCCATTCACTATAGCTTGAAATTCTTCCGGATGAAGAAGTTCCACTTGTTTCACCAAAAGTGAAGTCCAGATTTTTTGCAACCATATCATCCTTAGAAAACACGGAAAAGTCCTCCAAATTCCATCGATCACCCCATTTGTGACAATTTTCCGGATTATAACACCAGTAAGTAAAATTCAGCGAGCTACCTTCAATTGCGAAATTTATCGCATCGGTTGCAGCTTCCTGTGAACTGTAATCTCCATCTCCATATGCTTTTTTATCATCCATATCGAAAGGCATACCAGTCTCTGTCAGAATTACAGGGGCCTTCATTCCAACGTTCTCCTGACATTCCCTTTTCATTTCCCTGAGCTGATTCCGAATAGATTTTCTGATGTTCCGTTCTCCCAATACAATTGCAAACATGGGACTAATATATTTTCCACGCATTATTCCCAAGGTATCCACATTCATAAATCTATTCCATGATTTGAACAAAAGAGTCATACCATCATAATAATGAATTGCCACTACAGTTTTGTCGTCCACATATTTCGTCTTCCTAATGTGAGGGGGGATTTGAAGTACCGGTGCTTGCATTATGAGAAATATATTCTCATCAATTGTTCGAAGTTTCCGTTTAAATTTCATCCAGAACGATAAGTATTGAATATTAATAAAGGTGCATTCATTAATGGGCTCCCCAGTTGTAGGATTCTTTGAGAAAAAATCTGGGTGATTCAACTCACCCGTTTTCGAATTCCACACTCCAAGTTGGGAGAGAAGGCAATCACCAAGCTTCCATTTTTTGTCCCTATTGAAACCATAATGAATATCCATTTCATCGTTGGATACCCATGATTTGACACCATGCGGATCAATGGTGATAGAACCGACCTTCTTTGGACCAAATGATGTCAATGAATATTTATCTACCGTTTGTTTATGTCCCATAGAAAGATTCAGAGACTGTATTACGGTTGGCGTTTCATCCAACCTTAGATTTTGGTCCTCTGAAATTTTTGACATATCCTGAAGTCCATATAAGCCTTTACTAGGCTCGTTCAGGCTTTCAACACCTATCAAGCATGTTTCAAAAAGGGAAGGCGCTTTTTTCTTAATGGAAGAGAGTAAAAATGCAACAGAGTCTATAAAATGATTCTGTAAATAGTCTTGAATGTTTACACCATCAATAATTGCGTTGGGCATAAACATTTTTCCAGAGAAAAACATAGTGAACATAATTTGGCAGGCTAGTTTATCGTAATTCGTACTCCAGACCATCTTAGTAAACTTCGAGGGATCAGAGCACATGCTGTGCAATTTTGAAGCACCTGTTACTTCAAAATTCTTCGGTTCTAAACCTGCTGCATATAAGGTCCAGATTGGGGCTCCTGATCCACCACAGAACTTTGACCAAACATCTTGGTGGGGATCCAAAAATACATATAGACCACCAACTTCATCAATTATTTTTAAAAGATCTATTACATATTGAATATAATCAACATCATAAACACCCGGACCTTCATGCTCAATAGCCTCCCAGGTAAATATAAACCTAATTGTATTGTAGCCGCAAAGTTTTATCCGTGTTAAATGTTCGTATGCATCCTCCAAAGGAAATGGTCTATTCACAAACGACACAAAGTCTGCATCAGAATAGAATCCACATTCATTTGGATTCAAATATGAAGTCTGATATGGAATATCCGGTAATTTCGAACATGATGCAATATTAATTCCATGAAGGGTGACAACTCTCCCTGTACTCGGTTGTACAAAGTTACCATTGTTATCCGTAGTTAATCTCTCTGTCTTGATAAGAGAGAAGGAGTCCCTTAACAAATTCTTTTCTCTTTTAGTTTTGACATCCATCTTTAAGGAATATACACCCTAACCATATATCAAAGCAATTGTTCCCTTTAGAATAAGCTGCTGCTTGTGGGGGGAGTCTAATTCTAATTGATTCCGATCAAAACGTGTCCGGCTTTTTATTTAGAAGTGCTCAAATAATTATAAACGAGGGGAACGTAATGATAGATAATGGGGGAACGCTTTGCGAACAAAAAAAAAATGTAGGAACAAATTAATCGTCTGACATTAATAGCAGGAAAAGATAAGACGATAAAAACCTAGCTAAAGTTTCCTTACAATCAAATTTTAATTTACCCTTGGGTAATCAATCACTATAAGTAATTTGAACATAATAAAACATTTTGCACCAAGCCATTGATCAACAGGGCCCCCAAATTAACTTATTCTTGGCTAAAACAGGGCATTTGCAATGATAAATATGCATTGACAAGTTGATGTATTTACTGCTCAGAACGCTAATCATATGAAATTTCAAATAGCAAAAACTTGTAATCTAGTTTCACATAGAGTATTGCACTTATAGCGAGGTAGATTAGGATAATAAGCAATTGACATTATGTAATTAAATAGGCTTACTATTTACATCATCAAGTTGTGTGTGTGCTAGAATTCTCACGCAATATAAAATATCAGTTGGATTCACACATTTCTTATATATGGTGAAATAATTGTATGAACGATTTACAAATTCTGCTTTTCGATGGTGATAGATAACCAAACACTAGCCTTCCGTTAAATCCTTCCTCCACAGAAAAATCCTAGAGCCGTTAATAAAAAGTATGGTTGTCGCGACTAACGCCGGATGGCCGAATTTCGTCTTCTTATCATTAACTGGCCAAGCTGTCCTATTAACATAGCTTTTCCATTTACTTTGTAGAGTATGGGTAAACACATGTGAAATGCGTTTGAGAGTACATAGAAATGCGCATAAAACTTTCGAGTAAATTATTTTTGCTCTATTTGTGCTTTGCATTATTCTCATTAAGATCCAATGCCTGCACATTTAATTCGGTTGAAGCTGCTGATAACATTGCAGGTACCAACTTGAATTCAACGGACAATAATGGTTCTCAGAAGTGCTTGGAAATATTTTCAATACCATCAAAAGAACAGTGTGAGTTTGCTGAGAGATACTGTGGAGAGTACAAGCTTGGAACGATCAACTATTTCAAAATTTACTATTGTGGATCAACCAGTGAGGTAACCCGTAAGGTTGTCTTCTTTCCTTTTACATTGCTCATTCTAGCATTTTTATTCTTGGCATTAGGCATTGTTGCTGGGGAATACCTATGTCCAAATTTGAGTGCAATTTCAAATTTCTTGCAGATTCCTGATAATATTTCTGGAATGACTCTTTTGGCTTTTGGTAATGATTCTCCAGACATAATGAGTACATACAGCTCGTTCAGTACGGGCAATGCATCCTTGGCAATCGGAGAATTGATAGGTGCTGCTTTCTTTGTTACCTGCTTTGTAGTGGGTACAGTGTCCATTATTCACCCTTTCTCATTATTACCCAAAGAACAGACAGCTACAGAACTTCCAAGCCAGGATAATACGTCCGATGTTTCCTGGTACAGAATCAGAAATTCAAAACTTGTTTTCTTGCGAGATGTGTGCTTTTTCGTTTTGTCACTTCTCCTTATAATGGTATTTCTTCTTAAGGGAAGATTTACAAAGTCAACGCTCATACTTTTAACAGGGCTCTACATTTTTTACACTGCGATGATTGTGTCTTGGCAGCATATATATGACAAAACTAGAAAGAACTTAGAAGCCACAGCTCGGGCTCGTAGTTTATACGATGACGAACGACCTTTGCGGTTTGCTAACGATAATCTTGAGTTTGAGAACGAGTATACATTCAATCCGGCAGTTTTAAGCAATTTTGAATTTGGCTCTGTGTTAAGTGGTTTGACTAAGAGCAGATCAATACAAATATCTCCAGAGAGTATTCTTCATTATTCAGACAATGATGATGCTACACAATATGAAACGAGGCTTCAGAACTTGGATGGAGAAGAGATATATTCGGAAACAGAAGGTCAGTTACGTGTACACTGGGAAGAGGATTCACTTAGAGAAGAGACTCGAAATATTGATGGTAGCAATGGCTTAACCCATTTGATCACTTTAATATTTAAAATAGTAAGTGCTCCAATTAAAGGCATTCTGTGTATTACCGTGCCCAAAGTTACTACCGATTTTTATCATACCGAGCACAAATTTAGGTTCAATGAATTAGCAAGTTTATTAAGCTCCGCGTTACTTTCAGGTACCATCATACAATATGCACTTTTTAAGCAAAATTCATTAAGGAGTAGTATTTTACAGTTTGGACTATCATTATTGCTTACGGCATGCACATATTATAATATGATTATATCTGGGCACCAGATGGATTTGTTGAAAATGTTTCTTTCGGCAGTCGGATTTATGGCATCAATTTCATGGATATCTTTTATAGCTGAGGAACTCATCAATAATTTGAAGTTTATATCAGTTCTTACGAAATTATCCGAGGCCATATTGGGTTTAACAGTGTTTGCTATTGGAAACTCTGTTGGCGATTTAATAAGCGATATAGTTGTTGCCAGATTGGGCTATCCGTTGATGGCATTGGCGGCATGCTTGGGCGGGCCATTAATGAACATGCTTTTAAGTATTGGTGTCAATGGTTTGATAGTCGGTGGAAGAGTGAGCATTAACACCAGTTTCAGTCTCTATTCCAGTTGTGTATTTATCATGATTAACCTCATATTTATGTTGGTGTATGTGCCGAGAAATGATTGGAAGTTTGACCGTCTAAGTGGGACCATAATGATATCTGTTTGGTGCTTTGGTACGTTGGTGAACGTTTTAATAGAGCTTTTCAATTGATTATGAATGTTCAAATAATGTTTTTGGTTCAAGGCGGGATTTCCATACAGTGCCTATATTAGGAAAGACACGGGAGATTCGCGTACGCGTGAATTGCGGAAGGCTGAATGAGGCATTAAAAAAAAAAAAATAAATAAAATAAGAGGGTGTAAATTTTAAAAAATAGGTCAATAAATAAAATGAATAGATGGTACTAGAATGAGAGGGGAGAAATAAACATGCGAATTATCTTAAGTACTACTTTACTTTATGGAGTGTTCACTTTGACCTTAAGGTTATTTTACAACCGGACATAACTGGCATATGTTAATGAAGTATAGATCCCGTCGAAAGAAACAACCAGTTGCTAATGATGGAATGGGATGTGGAGCAGGTTTGCATCCCACTATAAAAAGACGGCGTGTACTAGCAGATACCACCAACATTCTGGTAAGACCATTCAATGTCCCTTTCAAAAATAGAAACACAAAGACGAGAGTTTGTAATGGAAGGGAGGGAATCAGAAAAGCCCGACTGAAGGGCCCAAAGTCTTACGCTGAGGATGGAGGTGAACAAATTATTAATGTTGATGATGCTTATAATGCCTTGGAAGGAAGAAGTGTGGAGAAAAAGAAGCATGCACTTCTACCAAGAAATTTCAGTGGTTCCATGGAAATGACACACCAGAAGCTAACATCAAGATTCTTCATACCATTCAAGGCTGATAAGGATGGAGAAATACGATACAGATACAATCGGCCACCGCCACCGTTAGGAAACAGGAAAAAGGTGTATTTTCCACCAAAGCCACTTCACGATCCAATGGGCCAGTATGCCATCGTGCTGTACGACCCCACAGTAGATATTATTCCAGAGGAAAAGGAGGAAGAAGGCAATGGTGAAGATTCAAACCAACTTAATGAGCAGAATGCCTCAAAATCACCTACACCAGAAACCAGCGATTCAGATAACATTATCAATGAGATAGCTAGATCGTATAGAAGAAAATGGAGACAGCCGAACAGGTCATTGAACGATCTGTTAGATATAAATCCAGATGAGGACCCATCTAGCAAGTTTCCGAATGTTCCAGTGGTTATTGATCCAAAATTGGCGAAAGTGCTCAGACCTCATCAAATATCAGGTGTCAAGTTTCTTTACAAATGTACGTCTGGTATGGTGGATTCAAAGGCAAAGGGGTGTATTATGGCTGATGAAATGGGCCTTGGTAAAACTTTACAATGCTTGACGCTCATGTGGACTTTGATGAAGCAAGGTCCACGTGGGAGGAAAACTATCAACAAGTGTATTATCGTCTGCCCATCCTCTTTGGTGAGAAACTGGGCTAATGAGATCGATAAGTGGCTCGGAAAGGGAAGTCTCAAGTATCTGGCAATGGATGGCAGATCAACTAAGGGAATAACCGTAGGTGATGCTCTTACAAGGTGGGCAAATGCCAAGGGAAGTTCAATTGTCACACCAGTTCTCATTATAAGTTATGAGACACTTAGGAGAAACATTATGCATTTAGATTGCGAAGTGGGCTTGATCTTAGCGGATGAGGGCCATAGATTAAAGAACGGAGACTCGCTTACATTTAACGCGTTAAATTCACTTAATTGTACAAGAAGAGTGATTCTTTCTGGTACGCCAATACAAAATGATCTTTCAGAATACTTCTCTTTGCTTACATTTGCAAATCCGGGCTTACTAGGCTCACGGGCTGAGTTCCGTAAGGACTATGAATTGGATATATTAAGAGGAAGAGATTCACTCGCTACAGATAAAGAACGTGAAAAGGGTGATCAGAAGTTGAGAGATTTGACCGACGTTGTTTCGAGATTTATCATACGGAGAACTAATGACATTCTTTCAAAATACTTGCCGGTCAAATATGAATATGTGATCTTTTGCGAACTATCGGACCTACAGAAAAAGTTATACAAATATTTCCTTACATCACCTGAGATTAAAAGATTGATGAGAGGGCAGCATTCACAGCCCTTAAAAGCAATTGGAATGCTTAAAAAGCTTTGTAATCATCCGAACTTGTTGACTCTTCCGAGTGATATAAAAGGATCCGAAAAGATCCTTCCTGAGGATTATGTGGATCCTCACGGATACAGTCGGGTTCACGAAATACAGACTTGGTACAGTGGTAAATTTTCTATGCTAGAGCGGTTCTTATTTAAAATTGATCGGGAAATAGATGATAAGATAGTCGTTATTTCTAATTACACACAAACTTTGGATTTAGTGGAAAAGCTCTGCCGTCAAAACCGGTTTGGCTGTTTGCGGTTAGATGGAACAATGAACATCAACAAGAGGCAGAAGCTTGTGGATCGATTCAATGATCCGGAAGGTAAACAATTTGTATTCCTTTTGAGTTCAAAAGCAGGTGGTTGTGGAATTAATCTTATCGGTGCCAATCGTTTAGTATTGATGGATCCGGATTGGAACCCTGCCTCAGATCAGCAAGCTTTAGCCAGAATATGGAGGGATGGCCAGCAAAAGCATTGCTTCATATATAGATTCATATCAACGGGTACAATTGAAGAAAAAATATACCAACGTCAATCGGCAAAAATGCAACTTTCATCGTGTGTTGTGGATTCAAATGAAGACGTCGAAAGACTTTTCTCTAGTGAAAACTTGAGACAGCTTTTCCAGTATAATATGGGCACGGTGTGTGAAACACACGAAACTTTCAAATGCAAACGGTGTGACGCTAAGACTAAAAAGCAAAGAATAAAACCTAAAATGATGCTTTACGGTGATGCTACCACATGGAACCATATCTGTCATGATGATCTGGAAAAGAATGAGGACTTTCTCATTCAAAATGAATCACAGTTTGATACCATAAGTTATGCTTTCCAATATATATCTCACTGAGACCAGCCTCTGGACCAATATATAGAATGAAAAAAAAGATAAAATAACACAATTCTTGTAGCTATTTGTTAATCCAGGATGTAATCCAGTATCTCCTTTCATGATTTTCAGACTGGTCATCTACCCATAGAATTCCATTTGACACCAAGTCTTCTAAATTTGATTTGCATCTATATGATCTCCACTTAAAGTTATCCCTAAGTATAGCAACTGTAACATATCCTATAATATCAGCTGCGGACAGAATAAGGCCCTGATCAGCGTTGATTTCTTCTGTTGTTGATTTTATGTAATTCTTGTTTCCAATAGTAATCAACTGAAGTTCGTCACCTAAAGCCTTCAAATTGTCTAATGATGTTAACACATCCTGCTCCGTTATTTTCACCTCCGGATCCTCTGTAAACCAGGATTCACAGTTGATTAAATCCAAAAGATCATCAACCAATAGCATACCTCCATTAAGGCTTTTTGTGAGCCGGCATATATCAATTATTCGTAATGCTAATTGATTATATTTTTCCTGCCGGTCCGCTTTGCTTCCTATTCCAAGCGAGGATATAACCAACGGATCTATGCCAAAGCTCCTGCAAATCTCACTGAATTTAGACCAAAGATCTGGATTCGAGCGTAATTCTTCCGCATGCTGTTTTCTGAATGTTATGAGTGCATTCTGAAACACCTGAAGCTGTGTTTTTATCTGTTCTCTTTGCTCTTCCACAAGTTTTCGGCCTAACGTCTGATATTGTTGTTTCTTGTGAGCAGACGACTCAAATGAAGCCAGGCCACGTCCCACCGGCATAATTATTACGTTAAAATATTTTTGCCTAAGGTTTTGTTTCAGACAAAGAGAGAACTGAAGTGGCTCGTATCGAATTGTACTAATCGAAAAATATTGCAACGTAGATGACCATATATATATTTTTTGTGTATCATTTATTTATCCATCAGTTTCTGCAAAATTGAAAACTAGAATACTTGAGGCTTATTTCTATTCCTTCATCTTAATAGGACGTCTTATCATAAAATCTGAGAAAGGACGGAATAATACACTTATTACAGTACTTGAGTTAGATTTCCGTAGATACGATATTATACAAGTGCAAATATGTACATATTTTCATGAACATTTCCGTCGTTCGCAATAAAGCTTCAAAAGAGCATTTCCACTGTTTCTACATGTGATGTGCATTTACTATCGTACCTATTTATTATGCAGCCAATTTATGAAGTTGTTGATCTCAAAATGTATGTAGTGCATGAAGAAGTCCAAGAATGCGTAATCAATACGAACAAAGATGCATACATATGTAAGGATGTATCGCGCACATGAATTAATTTGAATTGTTTTTCTCCTTCTACGATCTCTCTCTTTTTTTGTGTGCCTACGTGAACATGCTGTTTTTCTTTCACCAATACTTTGCCTCTGAGATCTAAATAAATCAATATTTTAAATTTGAAATCATTCTACCCTGATCTCTTCTTTTCATACAGGAAGCCAGAGAATTCCAAAAAAATACACAAAGATGACGCAGGAGAAGCCGGCACAGAGTGCAACTACAAAGACAGTAAAGGGCAAAACAGTTGATGTTACACCTCCAGTTAACGCTCTTGAAAACTTAAAAGAGTTTTACTCTTTGATTGAAAAGTCAGCGGAGACTTTTGATCCTCGTTATGTTCTGAAAGTTTTCAGAGAGTTAACGCCAATTAGAAAGCAAATTGACTTGGAAACATTAGTGTCGTTTATTAATTTCACATATCCATATACCTCTGAGCATAGAAAGTATCTTTTAGAAACTCTTTCATATGATTCATCGGCAGATATGGAGACTGATGGTGATGATTCACAACTAAAAAGTGCGCCAATTGCCGAGATCGATGTTTTCTGTCATCTTTTGGTTCAAATATTCTTGTTAGATGGCAAAAAATATGACCAACTATACAGCTTCGGAAATATTTGCATAAAGTTGATGAAATTGTATGATAGAAGGACTCTCGATTACATTCAGGCCAAGGTTTGGTTTTACATCTTCCGCTCATGCGAGGTGACGAGAAATTTGGTCCCAGTTAGAGCTGAGCTTATGAAGGCATTAAGAACTGCAACTTTAAGGCACGATACTGAAACAAGAGCTTCTACAATATCCCTTCTATTGAGAGACTATCTCTTGGTGAATGACATAAATCAGGCTTACAATCTTGTTGAGAAGACTGAATTTCCAGAGAATGCTTCCAACAGTGTTGTTGCTAGATATTTCTATTATCTCGCACGTATCCAGGCGATCCAGTTGGATTACTCGTCAGCTAATGAGTGTGCGATTGCAGCAATAAGAAAATGTCCCCAGACAAAGAAGGCACGTGGATTTTTGCAAGCTGTGACTAAATTGCACATTTTGATCCAGCTTTTGACAGGTGAGATTCCAGATTTGTCTACATTTAGAGACCCTCTTTTAGAGAAGTCACTCTCTCCATATTTAGCAGTGACGGGTGCAGTGAGATTGGGAGATATTAAATTGTTCAGTGATGTTTTACAGAAATATGGTGACCAATTAAGACATGATGGTAACTACAATTTGGTTCTCCGTTTAAGACAGAATGTGATTAAGACCGGAATAAGAATAATATCGTTGGCATACAAGCGCATTTCGCTTAAGGATATCTGTATCAAGCTTCATTTGGACAGTGAGATCAGTGCGGAGTATATTGTGGCTAAGGCCATCAAGGATGGAGTTATTGATGCTTCAATAAACCACAAGGCTGGATATATGCAGTCTAAGGAATTATTGGACGTTCATGCCACACGTGAGCCTCAAAGTGAGTTTGACCGCAGAATTAAATTCTGTATGTCTTTGCATGATGATAGTGTCAAAGCTATGAGGTACCCTGCAAAGGTTAATGATGATGACGAGAAAATTGACCCGGAGGCAAGGGAAAGAGAGCAGGAGTTAATCCAATACTTACAGGATGCTGATGGCTTCTGATCTTGTTATTACCTAGTATTAGTATATGTTTCATAATAAAATAAGGTATATTGTTATGCCTAACAGAATGTTAGAGAGTGGTAGAATGTTGATTGTAGCGTTCATAAGATATTATTGGGAAGAAATAAAAATGTAAAAAAAAATGATGAGATAAAAATAAGGTAGAAAATAAGAATGAATTAAAATGAATGTGAGCGCTCGATTCAGGTAGATACGAGAAACTGTCATACGTAATTGTATAGTTCCTATATCTGTTTGAATTGTTTATATACGAGTATTGAATACATGCACATACAAGAGCTAATTCTGCAGGTGATTAAGCAGTCATGACTTTAAATAGAGCATTTTTCAGAGCCATCAGATCAGGAAGAAAAGCGTGCAGCAACTTGTACGATTTATCGTTGATAACATGTCAAAAGAACCGGATTTGTGCAAGCAGATCTATTTTAAACACATCGTTTAGTACATTTAGATTTCTACAAGATGAGATAACGGATGACGGAATTTTGAAAAAGCCAAAGGTACAAATGCCGAAATTGTCTGCGGAAGAGTATGCAAAACTGAGAGAGCAGTATTTTGCAAAGAGGAACCACTATAGAAGAAGAACAACGAGTAACTACATGATTTCTATTGCACTTATATTTTTATCGATATCCTTTGCATCCGTTCCTGTTTACAGAGCCATTTGTAAACGTACTGGATGGAATGGAACTCCTATTACGGATAGTTCAAAATTTACATCTGATAAAATGATTCCAGTTGATACGGACCGGAGGATAAGAATACAGTTCACAGCCGAAACGTCTAGACAACTTCCATGGAAGTTTGTTCCTCAACAGAGGGAGGTGTATGTTGCACCGGGGGAAACTGCACTTGCATTCTATAAGGCAAAAAATAAGACTGATCATGATATAACAGGAATGGCCACATATTCAGTTGCGCCGGATAACGTTGCACCATATTTCAACAAAATTCAGTGTTTCTGCTTTGAAGAGCAGCGTTTGGGTGCGCATGAAGAAGTTGACATGCCTCTATTCTTTTTTATCGATCCAGAATTTGCAACTGACCCGGCAATGCGGAATATCGAGGACGTTGTTCTTCATTACACGTTTTTTAAGGCTACGCATTCCGATGACAACAATATATTACTTACCGATGCGAAGGATAAGATGGGAAAGGCCAACAAAGAGGCAACTAGGGCAGCAAAAGAAACTAGGGCAGCAAAAGAAACTAGTGTCAGAAATCTTCACTGATGTTGTGCATATATCTTTACTAACTCTAGAACATACGAGATTTTATTTATATACAGGTTTTCGATTCTGTCTCATTTATCATTTTTCACATTATATATTTCAATGTACATAGTTCCAAATAACAAAATTACTTGTGGAAAACTCCTAACTATTTGTTAACATTTATTAGCCGGCACCGCTAACCCTCATAGCTTACTCTTCAAGCTAGAAGGACCGGAAATTATAATTTTAATAGCCTTATGTTGAGTGAAGAACTCGTATGCTTCAGCGGCATGTTCAAAGCTGAACCGATGCGTTATCAATGGCTTCACATTTATTTTCTTGGTTGCAATTAAGCCGACAGCTGTTTTATAGTCGTTAACACCGTATCTGAAGCTACCACGGACATTAATTTCGTTTTCGGATATTCTTGCAATTGGGAACTTGTCCAATGTGGTCTTGCCATTTCCAACCTGAACATATCTTCCACCTTTACAGATCACTTGTAAAGCTGTTCTGATGCAGACTGGAGCACCTGTAGCATCAATTGCAACTGTTGGAGACTCACCATCCCATTTCTGGTTAATGTACTTTGCCAAATCTTCGGTGGACTTGTTATCTGAATTGTAATAGTCAGTTACAAATCCATTCTTCACTGCAAACTCAAGCCGGGGCTGAACTCGGTCGACAATTATTACTTTCATTGCACCAAACGCTCTACCAACACCGGCAATAAACAATCCCACTGGACCAGCTCCCATAACAAGGAGTCTGTCACCACAATGAACTTCAGCCCTTCTGTTTGCATGCACTGCAACCGAAAGGGGCTCAACAAGAGCACCCTCCTCAAAACTAACTGTGTCAGGAAGTTTGACACAGAAATCTTCAGGCAAGACATAGTAACGACAAAGAGTCCCATCGTATGGTGGAGTTGCTGCAAACGCCATATACGGACAAAGGTTGTAGTGTCCGGACTTGTATTCATATGAATATCTGGAAGGAACACCTGGCTCACATGCCACCCTGTCGCCCACCTTTAGTGTTTTAACTGCGGATCCAACCTCAGTAATAACTCCACTAGATTCGTGACCCAAAACCATTGGCTTTTCCATCTTAAATGACCCACAGGCACCCGTGGCATAGTATGCAAAGTCAGAGCCGCATATTCCGGTTTCCTTGATAGCAATTTTAACATAATGAGGATCTTTGAGGTGGGGAACTGGCCTGTTCTCAAAGACTATGTCTTTTGTACCTCTTAAAACAACAGATGGATTATTCTGCATTGGAAATTGGTGTTCGTCAAAGGATCACTATTTAATTTTAATCTATATGTTCTGAATAAGAAATCAAAGAACAAGTGTAAGGTAAAAAAAAAAGGTTTACGTTTGAATATTTATGGACAATGTTCTCGTTTATTGGAAACAGGGGAAAGTGGCATCTTTAAGTATCCGTAAATTTCGGTCAGTTTTTTTGAACGGTTCTTAGGAACGGATTTCCTTTTTACTCTCTTCGGGAAATGTGCACAAACATCGACCTTTTTTCCAAAAGCAGAGGTCTGATGTTTGGATATTTGCAACAATTATTGCTATAATACTTCTTACCCACACATTAGCGTTAGCAATATTTGTATTTCTTTGTTGTTTATTATATTATTATGACTACTTGGCTGGCACGATGTGAGATCAGTAGTCTAAAAATATATTAACAAAAAACCCTGGCTTACCCCGAAAATTATTTCCACCCATCTTCCCCCACACATCGATTTATGTTTCCCCACAAAAAAATACACTGTCCCAGCCAGATCGCTTCGCGGAAAAAGCTGACGCGTATTTCCGCGATGTTAGAATTTGCTAATAACTCTGATGCATTATCATATACGACCATCTAGTAAAATTAATTGATCATGTACATTGTTATATTCTTTTCTTTTCCTCTTTTTTGTTTTTCATACTTCACAAAGCGTAATTATAGGGCACAACCTAAGAGAACTTCTGAATCAGCGATCTGTCATAATGTGAAACTAAATGAAATTTGTGAGTTCAAGAGCATTGTTTTGCAATAGTTCAATATATGAAAGTGGTTACATCCACCACTAATAAGAAGAAATCACATGCATATACAATGTTGACGCTACTAATACAGCATATAACAGAATGTTCTATTGATAAACTACAGAGTTATGTCGACGTACTGCGTGAATAACAAGTACTAATAGCATTCATCTCTAGTTTGAGTTCTTGATTTCAGGAGTCTTGTCCTTGTAGTACATTTCCCTGAAGAAGTCCATGGTTGAGTTGTAAACAACAAGCATGATACCACCTCCAGGTCCGAGACGAAGAACCTTTGGCATGAATCCCTTATACAAGGCTCTGAAACCTTCCTCCTTAGCAACAGTGACCAATGATGGAATAGCCCAGTTATACTTTGGAGCAACCCCTGGTTTCCTTGGACTACTTTGAATACGGGACTTGATCACATCAAGAGGAGTGTTAAGCATTGTACCAACAGTTCCTCCGATGAAACCACCAATCAAATCATTTCTAGTTTGCTCGCTTTTGTTCATTGGTGTTGGGAGCAACGATTTCACCTGGAAAATGACACCGAAATAACCTGCATTCCAGATACTCTGCCTCCAGATGGTTGACTCTAAACCATTGTACAACGATTTAATACCTTCGCCCTTAATTGTGCTGCTGAGAGTGTCCCAAGCACCTTTATACTTTGAGTTTTTGTCCTGCATTCTGATCTTGATTAATTCAAATGGGACAACAACGAAAGCCTCTGTGGCACCTGCCGTTGCTCCTGTGAGCACGGATAATGGTTGATTCATCTTCTCCATACCGAATTGTTTACGGTAGAATTTTCCCCATTCGCCATTTGCAGCAAACTTGGTAGCCCTCTTAGGTGCCTCCATCAAAATTGGTGGAATTATACCCCTGTATAGCTTCCCAAAGCCTTCCTTCCTAATAATCTTCGAAAAGCAGTCAACGACACCTTTATATTCGGCCTGAACGCCAGTACCGACCTGTAACTGCATTCGAGTCTTAACAACATCAAGAGGATACATGATAAGAACCTCTGATATGCCGGCCACTGCACCAGCCAAAAACTGGTACACAAATGGAAGAGCTATATGACTTACATGTTAGTTCACACTTCTCTCTCGGGGAAAGTAAAATGAAAGAATTCAAAAATAAATGATGCAAAAGGATGTATACTTACGTCTTTCGTCAGCTGTCATTTTGCTTCCAATTGATTTAGAGCTTTTGTATGTTCACTAGATTTTGGAATTGGAAAATACTACGTCTACGTAAGAAGTGAAATATTGACAAACATGTTAACTGCTTGTTTTTCTCAGAGAAATTCATTCAGTTTTAATCCATTTTTTTATTTTCATTTTCATTTTTTTTTCATCTACAATTTTTCCCTTCAAAAAACATGATCACGGCGCTTATCCTTTTTCGGCGAAATTTATGCCAGATAATGCCTTGAAAATTGACCTGACTCATATATATGTCAAATCGGCTTATCATGCTTCTTTTGGATCTTTTTAACATCTTTAGTATTATTTCGTATTCGACTCCTTCCCGTGGAAATATTAGATTCAAAGTGTCTTTTTTGAAAATATTAATCAACAAATAAAATCGATTTGTCGGGAAATGAGATATTTTTGTGTTGAATGTAGCTTGAGACATTTTTGTGGTAAACGCAGCTTCACTAAATCATCCATGATGTAATAGCATGGGCAGGGGTATGCTGCTTATGTATAGCTCTCATTTATTCGCACCAGCAAAATTAACCTTTACATTTTTTCCCCCTCTTATTTATTTTTTTTTTTTTATTCCATTTTTTTCTCATCGCTCTTCTTTCTCTTCCTTACACAGGTTTATCGGATCACGGTAAATTCTACTATTCGGGAATCGGTCCTAACGTTTTGCTAAATCGTGAGGGGAAGGAAAGATGTGAAAAAAAATTTATCCTCTTCATAATAGATTTCTTTTCATTGTCATAGCGCCTTCTGTCCCGGTTCCGGTTTATCTATAAAATCGAATCGAATCCACGTTTCGTGCTTTGGATTTTCACTTTTTTTATTCTGTTTTGTTTATTATCTTTTTATCAAAAAGCATACTATATCTCTATTCTTTTTCATTTAGTACATTTGGTTCTTACCAGACTTCGAGCAAGCCACTTTTATATAACACATAGCTAGCTATTCAAATAGCACGCACATTAATTTGTATACATACTAAAGGATGTTTTCCAGACAGTTTACGAGGCAACTTATGAGGCAGGGAAGAGCATCTTTCTTCCCTAGGCAGGCAACTGGCATTTTCTCTACGGTTCGTTTTTACCACCCTAAGGTCATTGAGCATTACCAAAATCCTAGAAATGTGGGAACGATGGACAAAAATCTGCCTAACGTTGGAACTGGATTAGTGGGAGCACCTGCTTGCGGTGATGTGATGAGACTGCAAATAAAGGTGAATGACAATACTGGTGTTATTGAAGATGTCAAGTTTAAGACTTTTGGTTGTGGATCTGCTATTGCATCATCCTCATATGCTACGGAATTGGTCAAAGGTATGACACTAGATGAGGCTTCAAAGGTGAAGAATACCACCATTGCAAAGGAGCTTTCGCTTCCCCCTGTGAAACTTCATTGTTCCATGCTCGCAGAGGATGCTATAAAAAGTGCCATCAAAGATTACAGAACAAAGAGGCACAACAGAAAGCCTACTCTTGGACCTGATGCTACAAAGTCGCAAACTAATGGGGCAAATGCACATGCTTAATCTGATTTGTGAATACTGGGATTCATGAATTGATTTTTCATTAAACTTTTCGGTCGGCAATTATTCCTTTTTGCTTTTCGTTGATTGCTCTTTCATACCAAACGTACTAATAAAATAGGGGAAGCTCTTTTCTAGCTTTTTTTATCACGAGGTTTGATTATATTGGCTTCTAATTGAAGCATTAGACCTGCCACTGAGTTTCATATATACACATTAATACTACATCTTGCAAGTTCGTCAAATCTATAGTCGATAATATTATTCTACATATTCTTAAGGTCTGTCCGATATATCCGTTTTTTTTTTTTGCCGTAGCGGAGACTATTTTTTATTTATTTTTTTTCCGCTTTCCCCGAATCTCGGTTTTATTTTGGATTAAATATTATTCCCCTCAATTATTAAGCTCGGGTCATGGTCTGGAATTCTTGGGCGGTTTCGGTTTCTTAATGCAAGTGCAATTACCTAATAAAGAATTAGAGATTACACATAATATCGATAAATAGTGTATATTTTATAATGTTATAAGTATATGCGATTATATATTTTTCTTTCCAAGTTGTGTAGTAAAGAATCTCTCTCTCTCTCTAATTATTGTTTCCGCTCCTTCTCTGTTCCTTCTTCTTCTTCGTTCTCCTTCTCCTTGTTCTCCTTCATTCTGACCTCAATCATCTCATTGTACGAGCTTTTGGTCATTTTGCGCCACTTCTTACCCCAGATCAGATATGGCACGGTAATCAAAGTCAGCCCAAGTGTAATTGCAGCCAACGCTATGTATGTGTTTTTCGTTCCTGCATGTTGGAGCCATGGAGAGCACGCAAAAGTAAAAATGCAACCCAGAAGATTATTGATAAAGGCAACTGCAACCAATGTTTCTAATATAAGCTCGTCATATGTATCCAACACATAGAGCATTGAAATATTACTTGCGGAAGAAAACATGTAGCCAATGAAGCCAAGCCCAATGTAAAAGACCCGCCAGTTAAGCTGCTCAACAACTCCAAGTCCGAACATTAGTAGTCCAGCTGCGCCAATCATGCCTGAAAGAAACAGGAATAAAAGTCTGAACTCAGATTCCACAATTCCACGTCTCTTTCTGGCAAGCCAAAGCACAAAATAGTCAGTGAGCGAGCCTGAGTAAATGCATCCGATCGTCGATCCGATTATAAGCGGAATATTCATGCATGCAACGGTTTCAGATGAGTAATTGAATGGTGCAGAATAAAAATAAGTGTCTTCAGTGGTTAAGTAAAAAGTGAGTATCGCGTTTTGAAGTCCCCATATTATTCCTGCAAACAACACTGGAGGAAACCAGATGCACTTCACATTGAAATAAAGCAACCTAAAGTATGAGCTGAGGAACTCACGAGGAGACCGTAAAATCCTTTCGGCTGACTCTTTCACTGGTGCCAAGCGTTTCCAAAGGGGCCATTTCTTGTCAAAATATCCGAGCGTAAGATCATCATCATTGCTCACAATTCCATGTTGTGCCAAAGAGAAGTTTAATATGGCTTCACGCGTATGGTGCTTGAATCTCGTGTAATTAAAACTATCCTCTTCAAAAAGGAATATCACAATGAAAAGAGACACTCCACTGGCAATCGCGTTTGCCCATCCGACCCAGCGGAAACTGGAGTTCTCTGAAACATAATTTGCCACTAGTGGACCTAAATATGTTCCTAGTGAATAGGAGAGAACGTAAATTGTAATAACGGCACCAACCTGGTGCCTGAAGAATATGGAACTGAGACAAAGCTGAACTTGCGCTTCAGTACATCCTTCCGATAGTCCAATTAAGAATTGTGACCCAAAACTGTCGCCTACATTCTGCATCCGTGCATACCATATGGATCCAGCCATGCCAAAAAGCATTCCAATAAGAAAGGATAGCTTTCTTCCACAAAGTGATGCCAAAGGAGCGTAAAGCCAAGTCGAAATTGCAATTGATATAAATAAAACACCGGCAGAGTTATTGAGAGCATCGTATGATATTCCAGTGAGGTCGTTTATAGACTCCTGTGGTGTCGACGCATTGTTTGTGATTGCTGCAGTGACTGCAGTAAGAATCATTAATATTAGGAAATGCACAGCTTTCCTGTACCATGCCCAGTTAAATGGATCGTTTCTTGAATTTGTAGGCTGAGGAAGAAGTATCACACCAAATCTTGTTTTCAACTCTGGAATCATTTCAAGCGGAACCTTTGGGTCGAACCTGTAATCATAGTGAAGTCCAAGGTCATGAGGCTGCATAGTAAACTTCTCTACACCGTGAGAATTCAAATTTGTCGACATAGACAAGGAATGCGCCGATAAAGAATTTGTTCCCTCTGTTATTGTTGAAGAACGCTGACTATCGCGTCGCTTCATCACTTCCTTGTGCATCTGTCTTATCACAGCAGAAGAATATATAGAATAAGTACCTGGCACATATTTGGGATGCCTTCGATCGGTGTACTTTTCCATTAGTCCAGCAGAGTGGCAAATCCGAATTTAGACAATTATCTGTCGTTCTATTCAAGTTCAGTAGTGGCTCAATATTTCAAGTTAGACGTGTTTTGTCTTCATTAAATTTTATGTTAATTTGTTCGACGTGTTGTTGAGTGGGGATTGAAACTGAATACTATTTACTTTTTTAAATTAAACGATTCATCCAGTAGCCGAATTGCATAAAAAATTTCTTGAACTTTTGAATTTTTTTTTTTTGTATTCAAACAGACCTTTTTTTAACAATTATCGACGGTGATACATTATTTATTATCTTCGGCTCAATTTCCCTATCTTCCCTCACCTTATCTTCCTTTCCCTACTTTTTTCACGAATAAAATTATTTCCTGATGGGAGTCATGACTTTCACTTTCATCAATTCACGCTTATTATGTTTGAAAATAATAATGAGATCTATCATATACTTCATACCGGTTAGTCGATTTTCGCGAAAATCTTCCTCTAGTTTGGAGGCTTTTTTTATTTGGGTCCTTATCTGAATTTGCTTTGCGTGACAGTTATTTTTTCCTAGCCTCAAAATTATCCACCGCAAAGATAGTTACAGTATTTATTCACATCCCCTAATGTATTGCTTACTCTGCAGCAGTATGCAAGTGACAATGGCATTATGGCTACTTATTGCATGTAAAAAAATGGCATAGCAACTATCTTTAATGCGTGTATCGTAGCACCATTCAAGAAAACAGTACATTGATTAATTGTGAGAACAGATATTCCTTAAATATATCTTACATTTAGTTTAGTTACTGTTTAAAAGAAGATATATACGCAAAATCATAATGTGCTTTGTCAATGAAAATCTAAAAATAAAAAAAGTAAAAGCTACAGAAATTTAAGACCTCTGCACATCTACTGCTTTAGACGCTGTTCTGCAACACTCAAGATTCCAACACCATCCACGTATTCGTTCCACAGATCATCATATTTGCCCACCCGATCGACGTAATCGTCCCAATTGTAGTTTTTCGCAAGCCAGTGATCATAGTTGTGAATATTGTCAATTCCATGCTTCCCCACTAAATACGACCACAAGCTCTTATAGCAACCACCAAGTGCACAAGCATCGCTTAAATCGATCCGATAGTTTCCTTCCTGTGCCCCTAAGATAGAGCAATATTTCCGCACAATAGATAAGTTTTGGGAAGATCCTCCCACATAAAAAACCTTATTTGGCTTGGAGACAAGTGCCAAAGGATGTTGGTAGCTTCCATCCGATTTTATATCACCGTATCTATCGGTTAGCTTCTTCAAAACATCTTTTTCACACTTCCCTTTGATCATCTTACTTAGCTTGTAGTCCGAGCTATGAATATCTGGTGATTCCTCATTATCAGTGCCCCCTGAATTTGCAATCATTGGTCCAACCCTAAGTCTGCAGCTGAGAGCTTGTGATTCAATAATTGCAGCAACATCTTCCTCGATGGTCCACTGCAAACTGTCTTTACAAATTTCCAGCAACGCATTCTCATTCGCGTCGAATCTAAATCTTCTTTCACATGGTTTGGCATTCGGAATGATCTCACCTAAAGGAAAGTAAATGCCCACCTCAAGTTTTCCGTTCATTGGTTTCGATTTGTCTAATATGGCATCAAACTTAGTCCAGTCGCCTTTCTTTCCACCATACTTATTGTTAATCGCATTTCTTATACGCTCTCTTGCAAGAGCTCCATTGCAATAGCATAGCATTCCCATGTACTGATCCTTATTAGTAGGATGCTTGAAAACATGATAATTAGGACTTGGCTTGTACTTATCCGTTACTAATAAAACTGTTGTTGAGGTACCCATTGAAACAAGCAAATCATTCTTAGCCAATGGAAGAGCCAATATCGTAGCTAAATTGTCCCCAGTAAACGAATACACCTTACAATCAGGCGAAAATCCATACTTTGAAACAAAATATCTACTCACTACACCAATTGACTTGTATCCAATAGGGTGCACTTTTCCCAACTTCTTCCTCAATTCCGAAATACCATCGCAAGCAGTTTTTTCATCGCATCCATCAACTTCTGGACATGTTCCTGCGGCCAATGACAAAAGTTTGTCGTCATAATCATTCTTTTGTAAATCATAAAGATTCATACCACACGCATCCGCTTCATCTAATGCAACGATCTTTCCGCATAGAAGAGAGCTCAGAAAACTCGAAACAAGGGAAATTCTATATGTCTCTCTATACAATTCTGGATCCTTTCTAACAGCCATCTTCCTTATTTGCGGACCCGTAAACCGATAATGTGCCCGAGAACCTGTAATTTGGCTCAAATTATTTGCACCGCCGGCAACACTCTCAAATAATGAAATTTCCTTGGCGGTGGAATGATCCTGCCAGTTTGGAGCAATTTTAAAGGTAAATGCACCAGGAAACAACGTTTCTAGCATCGATTTCTTGGAGTGGCAAAGATCTGAAAGTAACTTTGGAGCATCCCGAGACCAATAAACAGAACCATGTTGTTGACATGATCCAGACAATGCTCTAACCTTTTCGAACGGAAATTTGTCCGCCTTCATTCGGTCAAAGCAAAGCTGAACCGCCTCTATCCAAACCTGAACAGGTGTAAATATCTCCCCAGTACTTTCTTCTGATTGAACACCTTTCTTAATGTGATATTTTTTTGAGAACGCTTCGTCGAAATCAACCTTATAAGTCTTGTGGTGCTTCAAATTCGAGTATGTTGAAATGATCTTCAACTGCTGAGTTGAGAGGTCAAAACCAAGAAACAAACTGTCCGACATTGGAAAAATAAATGTATGCTTTGCAAAAAACCAAACGTCGAGTCACTAACTCAAAAGCTGTTTAAAGCTCAATTGAAATGTTAGATGCTTCTTCTCTCTTAGCTGGAAGCCACTTGAGTGGATGCCGTCTGTATGGAGGGAAAGGTGGAAGTGACACCAAAAGTGTGACTAAGCTGAAAGCAGCGAACACGTAGCAGGTATATTTGATATCGTTAAGAACAAAACCAGTAAAAAGACTGATTGCAGCACCTATAAAAATTAGCGCAGTCGAGATGCTCTTAACAATTTGCTGTCCTTGGTAATCGATGTTAGCCTCTAAGATTGAAGAGATTGAATCCATGCTTAGTGTTTTTGTTCGATAAAAAAAATGTTACTTTATCGGACAATTGATTATGATCTCCTTCTTAAAGCTCACTTAAATACCTGTTTTTCACTAATTTCCTTTTTATATTAGTACTTGAAGTAGAATTAAGAATGAAACTCGAGAAGTATAAATTTTTGTCTCGTATACAAATAATTCAACGACTACCATATGGGCACAGCACTTCAACTCATATGCTGTTTCGCGAAATTTCTTTAGTTTGGCCGTAATTGCTGCCCTGCACTAGCCCACTATACACAACAAAATATATATACATTTTTTCCCCTTAGGTGTCTCGGAAATCCGAGGCTGACCAAAAAAAAGGACCTAGGAGGAGCTCGAAAAATTCCCCCATCAGTCTTACCGGTAAATTGTGGGGTAGCAATACGTATTATATGGTTGATACCTAAATCTTGAATTTTCACATGGAACTTTAGCTGTGATCACAGAGTTAATATATTTTGTGATAGAATGGCCCCACTTTTGATTTTGTTTAAGATTTAACTGTTAGGCCGGGAGATGTCAGTAAATATTTATATAAAGAGTATAAATGCACTCATATCCAA